>Ga0209172_10001498_pt1 | contig 49068 bp, 41 predicted proteins | sample LarsenN4metaG_FD_184113 | JGI IMG/M metagenome (GOLD analysis project Ga0209172, IMG submission 184113) | Hot spring sediment bacterial and archeal communities from British Columbia, Canada, to study Microbial Dark Matter (Phase II) - Larsen... ... | reverse complement strand
GCGCGTCACGAGCAGCAGCGTGAGATCGAGCTCCGCGCGCAGCGCCTCGCCCTTGCGCTCGAGCTCGGCCTCGTCGGCGCACCGGCCGACGACGGCCTCGAATTCGCCGCGGTTCGGCGTGAGCGCGTAGGCGCCTCGGTAACGCTTGAAGTCCGCGCCTTTCGGGTCGATCAGAACGGGGATTCGCGCCGCGCGCGCCTTCGCGACGAGCTCGGCCACGCGGCTCAGCGTGCCTTTGGCATAGTCGGACAGGATCACGGCATCGGCTTGCGACAACAATCGCGCGAACACGGTGCCGAGCTCGCCGGCACAGGACTCGAGCGATTGCTCGGCGTCGATGCGGAGCAGCTGCTGGCTCCGCGCGAGCACGCGCAGCTTGTGCACCGTCGGCAAGGTCGGCGAGCGCACGAGCTCGCAGCGCACGCCGCGTTGCTCGAGCGTGCGAGCCAGCCGCTCGCCGCGCTCGTCTTGCCCGACGACGGCAGCCAGCACGCTATGCGCGCCCAGCGCCGCGACGTTCAGCGCGACGTTCGCGGCGCCGCCCGGCCGTTGCTCGGCCGTGCCCGCGCGAACGATGGGGACCGGCGCTTCGGGCGAGATCCGCGCCGTGTCGCCGAACCAATACTCGTCGAGCATCGCGTCCCCGGCGACGAGCACGTTGAGCTTCGAGAAATCGGGGATCGTCAGCGCCACCGGGCCCTTGTATCGCGACTCGTCCGGTGCGCCATTCTAAGGGAAAAAAGGGTCCGCCCCGATTTCTCGAAGGGCGGACCAACGGCGGACTGGCAAAAAACCTAAAACCGATGCTCCGTTCGCTGCCGGCGCCGCTTGGCAGTCCCCGAAGGGGGATACGCGTCGGCCGGCGCTCTCAACCGCATTTCGAATAGCCGCAATTCAGGCACGTCATGCAGCCGTCGAGCATCACGGCCGCGGCCGTGTTGCACTTGCCGCAGAGCTGCGCGCCTTCCGGAAAACTGTTGTTCGCGAACGCGTCCTTTTGGCTCGCGCGCGCTTCGAACTCCGCTTTCTTCTTCGCCAAGAAGTCCTTCTGCTCCTGGCTCAGGTCCGGGCCTTTCAGGAGCCCGATCTCGATCAAGTGCTTTTCGACGATGTGCCCGAGCTCCGCGATGATCGACGGCATGAACTTGCCGCCCGGCTGCCAGTACCCGCCGCGCGGATCGAACACGGCCTTGAGCTCGTCGACCAGGAAGGTGACGTCGCCGCCCTTGCGGAACACCGCGGACATGATGCGCGTGAGCGCGACGATCCACTGGTAGTGATCGAGGTTCTTCGAGTTGATGAAGATCTCGAACGGCCGGCGCTGCTCGTGCGGCGTGCCTTCGTTCAGCACGATGTCGTTGATCGTCACGTACATCGCGTGGTCCGACACCGGCGTCTTGACCTTGTACGTGGAGCCGATCAGGACTTCCGGGCGCTCGAGCTTCTCGTGCATCCGGATGACGTTCGACTCCGGATCCGGCTTCGCCTCCATCGCCGGCTTCGGCGGCTCATCGTCCTTGGCGACGGCGTACTTGACTATCTTCTTGTCTATGGTGATTCGCGCCATCGTCGTCCTCACAGCTTGCCGTAGTAGCCCTCTTTGAGGGCGTCGAACAGGTTAGCGGCCGTGTGCGTCTCGCCGTCGTAGACGATCTCGTCGTCGCCTTTCGCCTCGACGACGGTGCCGTCGTCGAGCGTGAAGCGGTACGTCGTGCTCTTCAAGTCCTTCTCCTTCACGAGCACGCCCTGGAAGGCTTCCGGGTTGAAGCGGAACGTGGTGCAGCCCTTCAAACCCTTCTCGTGGGCGTAGAGATAGATGTCCTTGAAGTCCTCGTACGGATAGTCCGTCGGCACGTTCGCCGTCTTCGAGATCGACGAGTCGATCCACTTCTGCGAAGCAGCCTGGATGTCGACATGCTCGCGCGGCGTGATGTCCTCGGAGCTGACGAAATAATCGGGCAGCTTCTCGCCGGGCTTCGTCGAGCCCGGCATCGCGCGCGGATTCACGAGCGCGCGATACGCGAGCAGCTCGAACGAGAAGACGTCGATCTTCTCCTTCGACTTCTTGCCCTGCTTCACGACGTTACGGAAGTAGTGATGTGCGAACGACGGTTCGATGCCGTTACTCGCGTTGTTCGCGAGCGACAGCGAGATCGTGCCCGTCGGCGCGATCGAGCTGTGATGCGTGAACCGGGCGCCGTGCTGCTCGAGCTGCTCCACGAGCTCGGGCGCGACCTCGCGCACGCGCTGCATGTAGCGGCTGTAGCGGCTGTGCAGGATGCGGCCCGGGATGCGCTGCCCCACCTTCCAGCCGTCGGCAGCCATCTCCGGACGCTTGCGCAGCATCTCGGGCGTGACCTCGAACTCCTCGAGCAGGATTGGCGCGGGCCCTTTCTCCTTCGCGAGCTCGAGGCCCTCTTGCCAGCCCGCGATCGCGAGCTCGCGCGAGACGTCCTCCGTGAACTTGACGGACTCCGGCGAGCCGTAGCGCATACCGAGCAACGTGAGCGCCGACCCGAGCCCCAGGAAGCCCATGCCGTGGCGGCGCTTGCGCATGATCTCCTCGCGCTGCTGCGGCAGCGGCAGACCGTTCACCTCGACGACGTTGTCGAGCATGCGCGTGAAGACCTTCACGACCTCGCGGAACTCGTCCCAATCGAAGTAGGCGTGCTCACTGAAGGGCGCCACGACGAACTTCGTAAGATTGATCGAGCCGAGCAGGCACGCACCGTATGGCGGCAAGCCCTGCTCGCCGCACGGGTTGGTCGCCCGAATGTCCTCGCACCACCAGTTGTTGTTCATCTCGTTCATGCGGTCGATCAGCACGAATCCCGGCTCCGCGAAGTCGTACGTCGACGACATGATGACGTCCCACATGCGGCGCGCCGGCAGCGTTCGATAGACGCGGCACGCGACCAGGCCACGATCGTCGACGACGTAGTTGTCCTTCGTCGGCCACTCGCGCCACACGACCTGCTGCGAATCGTCGAGATCGATGTTCTCTTCCTCGGCCTCGCGGCGCGTCATCGGAAACGCGAGCTGCCACGGCCGATCCGCCCTAACAGCCTGCATGAACTCGTCCGTGATCAGCAGCGACAGGTTGAACTGCCGCAGGCGGCCGTTCTCGCGCTTCGCGCGAATGAAATCCATGGCATCGGGATGGCCGATGTCGAACGTGCCCATCTGCGCGCCGCGCCGTCCGCCGGCCGACGACACCGTGAAGCACATCTTGTCGTAGATATCCATGAACGACAGCGGGCCGGACGTATACGCACCAGCGCCGCTCACGTAGGCGCCGCGCGGACGAAGCGTCGAGAACTCGTAGCCGATGCCACAGTTGTGGATCACGACTAGACCGTCGGAACCGGCGACGTAGTTGTTGTGCTCCTCGACCGTGAAGTCGTAGAACGTCTCCGATTCGTCGAGGTCACGATGCACTGCGTCCACGGGGCGCAGCATGCGTGCGAAATCGATCTGTCGCTCGAGATCCGGGAACCGTTCCGCCCATCGATCGAGCCAGATGCGGCTCACGACGCGCGCGCGGTGATACCCGTGATAGAACCCAAGCCGCTGGCGCTCGAGATGGCCGACTTCGGAGCTCTTTTCCTCGAGAGCGGCGCCGAGCTCTTCGGGCAACACGTACTGATCGTACTGCCCCGACTGCGCGGCGCAGGCCAGGATTCGCCCGCGCTTGCCGCTGTCGGCCATGTATTCGGCCACCGCCGTAAGGAACGCGTGGTCCGCAATCTTCAGCGTCGCGCCGCCGGAGTCGGCGACCAAACGTCCGCGATAAACACGACTTCGCGCCTTCCGGTGCGTCAAGCCGCCGTGCACGCCGAAGAACGCGAGGAGCGACTTCAGCTCCGCAGCAAATGCAACGCTCTGCATTCCGATCGTTACATGACCGGACTCGGCAGCGACGGTGCCATCCGTGTCGATGAGCCCGGCGAGGAACGGCAAGAAGTGCTCGTCGGGCCGCTCCGCGATCCAGCGAGGGACGCGCAACGTTGCGCTCTTGGCGCCGATCTGATGATCGACGAGCTTGGCTGCCTCGTTCGCCGAGAACTTCGCCACGGTGTAGTCCCAAACGGGCGTCCCATTGATCGTGGCCGTGGCGACGACCTTGGCGTTCGATCCGCAATACGAGCCGAAGAAAGCGGCGTACCGCTCGACGACCTCGCGCTCGGCCGCGCGGATCTTGAAGACGAGCCGCTGCCCGTGGGCACGCGCCCGCGCGGCCCATGCGCTGCGCGACGGCTTGTATTCCATGTGCTTCGGATACGCGGAGCCGTCACCCAGGTGCGCGCCCGCGAACCAGGCCTCCATGCTGTGCCTGACACCGGCCGTCCATGGGAAACGGTATTGAACGAGCGCATCGTCCATACGCACGTCATCGGCCCGCGTGTATGTCGATCGCCCCGCTCGATACACGAGGACGGGATGCTTGATGGACGTGCGAAGACGCGTGCCGCTCGCGACGATCTCGATATTCTCGTTGCGCGGCACGTGCGTCGTGAGATGGCGCTGGATCGGCCGCATCTCGAAACGGCGCGCCCGCCGGTCGTAGCTAAGGATGGCCTCGTGCCGCTCCTCGACCGCGCGCTGCGCAGTAACGAGCCCGCGATTCGTGTACACCATCGTGCCGGGCGCCACGCAACCGGCCTTTAACGTAAGCCCCGCCTCATGCACCTTGTCCAAGATGTCGTGCATCGAGTCGTGGATCGTGCCCGACACGGTGCAGTTGATCGTGGAAGTGGCCGGCTTGTGGTATTCGGCGCCCGCGTTCGAGGTGATGCGGCCGGCCGGAATCGCGCCGCGCTGCAGCGCCCACAGAAACTTGTCATACCATTCGCCGCGCTTCTCGGGCGCTTCGACGGCCGCAAGCGCCCTGGCGACGCGCTGATACGTGCCGTCGATGTCGCGATCGACGGGCTCGCCCGACTTCGTCTTCAGGCGATACTTCGTATCCCAAATGTTCAGCGAGGCTTCCTGCAAAGGAATGTCTGCAAGCCTCGCGGCTTTGAGCTCAAAGGCCATGTTCATAGCTGCTCTTGTTCCCCCCAAACGCTACGCCGCAGTCCCACCCCGATTCACGTTCTCATTGGACCGGCAACGTTCCCCACGGTTTTTTCGCGCGAAAAACTACCCGTTGGCTGCTTGCGCAGCCTGAAGCCGGCCATGATTTTCTGGTCACAAGACGCGACACAAGATCTTGTGTCGTTCGAGCGTAGAGTAGGCCCGTGCACAATGGGTGTCAAGGTTTTATGACAAAATTGCTGATGCCAAAAAAACTCTCAGTAACAACAGGTTGAGAGATACATCTGAGCTCGGGAATAGATATTTAGCGCGACCCGCCGCGGCCGCGTCGAACTCAATATATTGTGTCCAGGCTAGTCCCAGGCTATCCCCCGAATGAGCACAGCTAATCCACAGAACCGTGCGCTTAGAGAACGCGCGCGCGGCAAGCTATGCTTACGGTGTTGCGCTCGCCGCAGCTTTTCGTTCGCAGGCAGGATGTTTCAATGAGCTACGGGCTTTCGACCCAGACCGCGCGCCGCTTCGCCTTCTTCCATTGTTGTTTCGCGCTTGCCGCTCTGGCCGCATTCGGCGAAGCGCTCGCGCAGGCGAACCCGCGCGCGGTGGGCGAGCTACCCACGCTGGCGCCGATGATCGAAGCGGTTTCGCCGGCCGTGGTCAACATCGCCGTCACGAGCAGCTTGCGTAGAACGGGACAGACGCCGCAGGACGAATTGCTGCGCCGCTTCTTCGATTTCGAGGGGCCGCCGAACGAGCGCGAGCGCGAGATCGAGGGCGCGGGCTCGGGCGTCATCGTCGACGCCGAGAACGGCTACATTCTGACGAACCACCACGTCATCGCGAATGCCGACAAGATCACCGTCACGCTGCTCGAGAACCGCAGCCTCACGGCGCGCGTCGTCGGCACCGACGAGTCGTCGGATCTCGCCGTGCTGCAGGTCGACCCCGCGAATCTGAAGAGCGTACCGTTCGGCGATTCGTCGACGCTGCGCGTCGGCGACTACGTGGTCGCGATCGGCAACCCGTTCGGGTTCACGAACAGCGTGACGTCCGGCATCGTCAGCGCGCTCGGCCGCAGCGGGCTCAACAGCTCGGCGTTCGAGGACTTCATCCAGACCGACGCGTCGATCAATCCCGGCAATTCGGGCGGCGCGCTCGTCAATCTGAAAGGAGAGCTCGTCGGCATCAACTCGGCCATCATTTCGCGAACGGGCGGCAACGTGGGCATCGGGTTCTCGATACCCGTGAACATGGTGCGCGCGATCATGGAGCAGCTCATCGCGACGGGCACGGTGCGCCGCGGGCTGCTCGGCGTGCAGATCCGCGACGTGAGCCCGGGCACCGCCGAGACGTTCGGACTGCCAGACAACTCGGGGGCGCTCGTCGCCGTGGTGAACCCCGATAGCGCCGCGGAGCGCGCCGGCATTCAGATCGAGGACGTCATCGTCAGCATCAACGGGAAGCGGCTCCGCGACTCGGGCTCGCTGCGGAACGCGATCGGCTTGCTGCCGCCGGGCGAGGAAGTCACGGTCGGCTTCATCCGCAACGGCCGCGAGCAAACGGTCAAGGCCGTGCTCGGCGAGCTCGAGACGCAGCCGCGCATCACTGCAGTACAGCCCGAAGCTCAGGAGCCCGCTCTCGACGCCGTGTTCGAGGGCGCCGAGATCGTCGACAACACCGGCGCGGACAGCGTGCCCGGCCTGCTCGTGGCGCGCGTCGCGCCCGACAGCCCGGCCGCGGACCGCGGGCTCGTGCCCGGCGACGTCATCACGAAAGTGAACCGGGTGCGCGTTCGCACGCTCGAGGAAGCCATCCCCATCATGGAGGATGCGCGCGCGATCATCCTCGAGGTTCAACGCGGCAGTCGCAGCCGGCTCGTGCTGATGCGTTAGGGTACGCGCTCGACAACGACGTCGTGCGCCCTGCCGCTTCCCATGCGCGCAGGCGCTCGGCGCGCTGCGGCGCGTCGAGCTCGGCCACGTCCGCGGCGTCGGCGTAGAACTGCGTGAGTCCCACCTGCTCGAGCCGCGCGCGAAGCGCGGGCACCCAGCGCGTGTAAGTGGCAACAGACGCGAGCGTCGCGTTGTTGAGCGGTTGGGCGAACCACGCATCGTAGTCCGCGACGCCGCCCCAACGGGCGCGCAGCGCTTCGTACTCGCGCCGCAGCGTATCGAACGCCCGCTCTTTGTCGGCACGCAGCTGCGCCTCCGAGGCGCCGCTCGAGTACAACGCTCGCAGCCGCTTTTGCTGCGCGGCAATCAACTCGCCGAACTCGGCGCGCCGCTTCCGCCGCGCCCGATAGCGATCGAGATCCGCCGGCGTGCCGTGCAGCGTCAACCATCGTTCGGTGCCGAGCTCCTCGACGACCATCGCGAAGGCTTCGCTGAACTCGCTGTCGCTCTTCACGTAGAGCTGCTGGTGGGCGAGCTCGTGGAACATCAGGCTCGCGATGTACTGCTCGCCGCCCGCGACCATCGTGCTCAGCACGGGATCGGCGAAGTAGCCGAGCGTCGAGTAAGCGTTCGAGCCGCCGCTGTGCGTGTCGAACCCGTCCGCCGCCAGCTTCGCCGCATAGCGCTCGGCGGCCTCTCGGTCGAAGTAGCCGCGATAGGCGACGCAGCCGGCAAACGGAAAGCACCAGCGCTTCGGGTCGACGGAAAACTCTTCGGTCGCCACGATGTTCCAAACGACGTACGGCCGATCGAGCGCGACGAACGTCGTGTAGCTGTCGTTGTCGGGCAAGGCCAGCTCTTCGACGGCGAAGCGGCGGATCGCCTCGACGCGCGCCAGCGTGGTTCTCAGCTCGGGATCCGTCGCGGGGTCCGCGATGACTTCGGCGATCGGCTCGCGCTTGCGCAGGAGCTCGAGCTGGCCGCCGATCGCCTGCCAGTAATACGGCGCGGAGCACCCGCACGTCGCAGCCACGAGCGCGCCCGCAACGATGACTCGACCGAAGGAAGCCATGGGCGCGAACCTTAGCACGACGACCGCTACGGTATGATGCCGGCCATGAGGATCTACGAGGTCGGCGGCGCAGTCCGTGATGCACTGCTCGGCCTCCCCGTCGTGGAGCGCGACTGGGTCGTCGTCGGCGCATCCGCCGCCGAGCTCGAGGCTCAGGGGTTTCGCCGAGTCGGCAAGGATTTTCCCGTCTTCTTGCATCCGCGCACCGGCGAGGAGTACGCGCTCGCGCGGACCGAGCGCAAGACCGCGCCGGGCTATACGGGCTTCGCGTTCGATGCGGCGCCGACGGTGACGCTCGAGCAGGACTTGGGGCGCCGCGACCTCACGATCAACGCCATCGCGCGCGCCGAGGACGGCACGCTCGTCGATCCGTGCGCGGGCCGCGCGGACCTCGAGGCGCGCATCCTGCGCCACGTTTCGCCGGCGTTTCGCGAAGATCCGCTGCGCGTGCTGCGCGTCGCGCGGTTCGCAGCGCGCTTCGCGCCGCTCGGCTTCACGATCGCCGCGGAGACGCTCGCGCTCATGAAGGACATCGTCGCGGCGGGCGAGATGGAGGCGCTGAAGCCCGAGCGCGTATGGCAGGAGACCGCGAAAGCGCTCGCGACGGATCGCCCCGACGTCTACATCGCGACGCTGCGCGAATGCCATGCGCTCGCCCGCGTGTTCCCGGAAGTCGATGCGTTGTTCGGCGTGCCGCAGCCCGAGCGCTGGCATCCCGAGATCGACACGGGCGTGCACACGCTGATGGCGCTCGAGCTCGCCGCGAACCTGTCGCCGAGCGCCGAAGTGCGCTTCGCCGTGCTGACGCACGATCTCGGCAAAGGCACGACGCCGCGAGATTTGCTGCCGAGGCACCACGGCCACGAGCAACGGTCGGAGCAGCTGCTCGAGGCGCTCTGCGCGCGGCTGCGCGTGCCGAATCGGTTCCGTGATCTCGCGCTCAACGTGGCGCGCCATCACGGCACCGTGCACAAAGCCCGCGAGCTCAAGGCCCAGACCGTGCTGCGCGTGATCATGGCCGCCGACGGCTTGCGCCAGCCCGAGCGGTTCGACGAGATGCTGCTCGCGTGCGAGGCCGACGCGCGCGGCCGAAAAGGCCTCGCGGACCGGCCCTACCCGCAGGGCGACCTGTTCCGTGCCGCGCTGCGCGCGGCGCGAAGCGTCGATGCGGCGCAGGTGAAGGCGGACTCCGGGCTCGACGGCGCGGCGCTCGGCGAAGCGCTGCACCGCGCGCGGCTCGCCGCCGTCAAACGCGCGCTCGCGGCCTCACCGGCCGTAGAGCAACAGCGTTAGGCCGCCGAACACGCCGGCATCGAAGAAGTCCGACCGGCCACGGCCGACGGTCACCTCGAGATCGACGCGCGCGCCGACCGGAAACAACACGTTCGCTTCGATGGTCTCGAGCTTCGAGTCGTCGATCGCGGACCGGTCCGTCGCGACGCGCACGTTCAGCGTCGTGGGGCCGAGCTCGCGCTCCACGGCGAACGAGCGCTCGTGGTCGATGAAGCTGTTCGCAAGCGTCAGCGTCGACGTGCTGAGCAAGCTCAAACTTTGAATCCGCGGCAGAACGCGCAGGTCGCGCTCGTAGTCGTGCTCGGCCAATCCGAAATAGAGATTCCAGGCCTCGCCGACACCGACTCGAGCCGCGACGGAGAAGCTCTCCGCGGACACCTCGGCCGTCCGGCTCAGCGTTCCGCCGAGCGGCCCCGTCAGCGTGAACGGAACTTCGATGTCTCGACTCTCGTAGCCGACGCCGATTCGCCAGCGCTCTCGCTCGAAATAGACCGAGCCCTCGAGATCCATGGTCTCGAGCACGCCTTCGTCGCCCCAGCGCTCGGCTTCGAGCGTGAACCCTACGACGTCGAAGCGATGGTCGACGCCGACGAGCAGCGTGTCGGCCTCGATGTCGGCTCGATCGGCCGGCGACGAGCTCCGGCCCGCAGCGAACGTGAGCCACGTCCGCCTGCCGACCCCCACGTATACCGTGCCGAGCACGGAGTCGGCGTCGTCCTCGTCGACCTGCGCGCCGAGCCCGAGCATCCAAGCGCCGCGCGCGTCGTCGCCGGGCGGCGACTGCGCGTCGGCAACGGCAGACGCGAGCGCCGCAGTGACGGCCAGCGGCCAGCGGAACGTTCGGCGCGAGCGCATGAGAATCACCTCGGAGCGAGCTCTCGAGACGCGGCGATCATAACAAGGCGGTCGCGCGCGATCTGTGAAACGGCTCGACCGCGTCAGAGCCGATAGCGAAAGTCCTTGCCTGGCAGCGTGGGGCCGCTCACGCCCTTGCGTAACAGCAATACCTTGAACCGCTCGCCCATCTCGCCGGGCAGGATCATCGTCTTCAAGGCGCTCTGCTCGCGCGGCGAGCCGAGGTCGACCGCGAGCTCGGGAGGCAGCGCCGCGAGCACGCTCAATAGATATTGGCCCTGCGTCGTGAAGCCGGCCACGTCGAATCCGGCAGCCGAGGCGGCGTCGGCACAAGCGCTGAAATCGACCCAGGCCGTGATGTCTTGCAGCCCCGGATAGAGGAACGGATCGGTATGGGCTCGATGGCGGTAGTGGCACACGAGCGTGCCGCCCGCTCGTTGCTCGTGATAGTAGTCGCTGCGCACGAGGCCGTAGTCGACGAGCAGCAGCGAGCCACGCGCGAGGCTCGCGCCGAGCGCGCGGAACCACGCGGGCAACGCGAGGCAAAGCTCCGAGCGATAGCCGTGCGGCAACGGATGGCCGAGAGCACGCTCGAGCGCCCGCACCGCCACCGTGAACTCCGGCTTTGCGCGGCCTTCGCCCCAGGCGAAACCGCCGGCCCCGGCAACGACCCCGAGCGCGCGGGGTTCGCCGCCATCGATCGTGAACGGCGTGACGGGCAGCGCGTCGAGCACCTCGTTCGCGACGACGGCTCCGCGCCACGACCCTTCGGGCAACGTGTCGAGCCACTGCACTCGGGAGCCGAACGGCGCGAGCGCGCGGCGCTGGCGCTCGCGAAGCTCCGCGCTCGGCTCGAGAATCGAATAACGCACGTCGCGGCCGAGCTTGGCGAACGAATCGAGCACTTGCGCCGCGAGCGCCCCGCTGCCGGCTCCGAGCTCGAGCACGTCGTTGGCACCGAGCGCGGCGAGCTCGGCGTCGAGCGTCAGCGCGAGCGCCCGCCCGAACGAACGGCCGAGCTCCGGAGCCGTGATGAAATCGCCGGCCGCGCCGAGCTTCGTGCTGCCCCCGCTGTAGTAGCCGAGGCCCGGCGCGAAGAGCGCGCGCTCCATGTACCGCGCGAAGTCGAGCCAGCCGCCAGCGCGCTCGATCTCGGCGCAAATCTTCGCGACGAGCGCGGCGCTTTGCTGCAACGCTTCGCCGCTCGGGACGGGCAGCTCCGCTCCACTCATCGTCACGAGATTCTCGGGTGGCTCGATAGTGTAACCTTGGAGGCGAAAGCGCGAATGCTGGAGTCATCGTGAGCGGGTCCGAAAGACATCCGAGCCTCGACGGGCGCTGGGCGCTCGTCACGGGCGCCGCCAAACGCATCGGCGCCGTCATTGCGAGCACGTTGCACGCGGCCGGCGCGAACGTCGCGATCCACTACAACCGTTCCGCAGCCGATGCGGAGAAGCTCGCCGCCGTGCTCAATCGGCGCCGAGCGGGGTCCGCATTCACGGTTGCAGCCGACATGCTCGACATCGCCGCCGTCGAGCGAATGGCGAAGGAAGTCATGGAGCGCATCGGCACCGGCCGGCTCGACGTGCTCGTCAACAACGCGTCGAATTTCTATCCGACGCCGATCGGCACGATCACGCTCGAGCAATGGGACGACCTCGTCGGCAGCAACTTGAAGGCGCCGTTGTTCTTGTCCCAAGCGCTGCTGCCCGAGCTGCGCGCGGCGCGCGGCGTCATCGTGAATATCGTCGACGTTCATTCGCAGCGGCCGCTGCGCGACCACCCGGTCTACGGTCCGGCGAAAGCGGGGCTCGCGATGCTGACGCGCTCGCTGGCGAAGGACTTGGGTCCCGACATCCGCGTGAACGGCGTTTCGCCCGGCGCGATCCTTTGGCCCGACGACGGTATGTCCGACGCGCTGCGCGCGGCCATCATCAAGCAAACCGCGCTCAAGCGAACCGGCGAGCCCGAGGACATCGCGGCCACCGTGCTGTTCCTCGTCCGCGACGCACCGTACATCACGGGCCAGATCATCGCCGTCGACGGCGGCCGCAGCGTCGGCTGGTAACGCGCAACCGAGGGCACCGGCGTCCGGCACGAGACACGCTCAGCCGCGCGTGCGCAGCGGGCCGCAGTCGACGACCGATCCGCGCGCAAGCCTGCGCGCCGCGGCGCCACAGCGCTCGCCCGTCACGGGGTGACGAAGCTCCGGCTTAAGCTCGGCGAGCGGCGCCAGCACGAACGCCTGCTCGAACAGCCGCGCCCGCGGCACGCGGCGCTCCACGTCGACGCGCTCGCCGTGCAGCAACAGGTCGAGGTCGAGCTCGCAGACGGCGGGACTCAAGCGCGTGCGGCCGGCCGCAGCCTCGATCGCGAGCAACACCTCGCGCAGAGGATCGACGGCGAGCTCGGTGACGAGCGCGGCGACGAGATTCAGATAATCGGCCGCCGGCACGCCGACCGCGGCGCTCCGATACACGTGCGAGCAGCGCAGTGCGCCGAACCGCCGCTCGAGCTCGGCGACGGCGAAGCGCAACCTTCGCTCGGGGTCGGCATTGCTGCCGGCCCCGATGAAGACCTCAGGCATAGTCGGCCGCGGTGCGCTCGATGACGACGCCGACCTCGCGCGCCTTCGGGATGGCGCCGGGCTTCGCGACGGACACCTTGACCCATGGCGCGCCGAACTCGGCGACGACGATCCGGCCGACGGCCGTCGCGAGCGTCTCGACCATCTGGTACTTCGATTCGCCGACGAACTCGAGGAGCCGCTTCGCGAGCTGCTCGTAGTTCAGCGTGCCCGCGATGCCGTCGCACGCGGCCGCGATGCGCGCGTCCGTGCCGATCTCGAGATCGATGCTGACGACTTGCTTGAGGCGCCGTTCCCATTCCCAGAAGCCGATGATCGTCTCGACCTTGAGCTCGCGAAGGAAAATCTTGTCCACGTTCGTCCTTATCCTGAGGGGGGCGTGAGCTCGTCGAGCGGCCACCGCGGCCTCGCCACGATCCGCGGCTCCGAAGCGGCCGACGTTCGCCGGCACCAGCCCGCGTACGCGATCATGGCGCCGTTGTCCGTGCAAAGCTTCGGCCTCGGATAGTACACGCGCGTCCCGGTTCGGCGGCCGAGCACGGCCAAGCTTTCGCGCAGCGCCCGGTTCGCGCCGACGCCGCCGGCGACGACGAGCCGCGTGAGGCCGGTAGCCTCGAGCGCCTGGCGGCACTTGGCCGTCAGCGTGTCGACGACGGCCGCTTGGAACGAGGCGGCGACGTCGGCGCGCGCGGCGTCCGGCAACGAGCCGTCCGGGGCGCGGCATGAGTCGATCGTGAGGCGCACGGCCGTCTTGAGCCCGCTGAAGCTCATGTCGAGGCCCTGGTTCTTGAGCGGCCGCGGCAACGCGAACCGGCTCGCGTCGCCGCGGTCGGCCAATGCCGCGAGCTCCGGGCCGCCGGGGTACGGAAGGCCGAGCAGGCGGGCGGCCTTGTCGAACGCCTCGCCCGCCGCGTCGTCGAGGGTTTCCCCGACGATCCGGTATCGGCCCAATCCCGAGACCGCGACGAGCTGCGAGTGTCCGCCCGACACCATCAGCGCCAGAAACGGAAACTCGGGGGCCGGGTGCTCGAGCCGGCAGGCCAAGATGTGTCCCTCGAGGTGGTGGACCGGGATCGCCGGGATCTTCAGCGCATAGGCGAGCGACGAGGCCAGCGAGCCGCCGACCATGAGCGCGCCGATGAGTCCCGGCCCCGCCGTGTAGGCGATCGCATCCAAGTCCTCGAGCGTGAGCTGCGCGTCGGCGAGCACCTCCTCGACCATCGGCAGCAGCTTTGCGATGTGGTCGCGGGACGCGAGCTCCGGCACGACGCCGCCGTAGGCCGCATGGATCGGGATTTGACTCGCGAGGCGCTCGGCCCTGATTCCTCGACCCTCCTCGTAAACCGCAACGCCGGTTTCGTCGCAGCTCGTTTCTATCCCAAGCACACGCATAGGCTTTACAGCTTACGGGAGGCCCGGCTAATATGCCGCTCTTCTGCCGGCCTAGCCGGCCAATTTTTCTGTACGGGACTCATTCGCGAGCATGCCGGGCGTCAGAATAAGAGAGAGCGAGCACTTCGATGCTGCGCTTCGCCGTTTCAAGCGGGCCTGTGAGAAGGCCGGCGTGTTGACCGAGCTGCGGCGCCGCGAGTTCTACGAAAAGCCCACGCAAGAACGCAAGCGCAAGAAAGCCGCCGCCGTCAAACGCCACATGAAGCGGAACTTGCGGGCTCCCACCACAAGGCGCCGTCGACTCTACTAACGATCTTCCCCGCTTCCGGTCATGTCGCTCAAGGACCGTATAACGGAAGACATGCAGGCCGCGATGAAGAGCGGCGACAAGGCGCGGTTGAGCGTGCTTCGCATGGCGCTTGCCGGCATCAAGCAGCGCGAGGTCGACACGCGGCGCCCGCTCGACGACGCCGCCGTGCAGCACGTCATCGAGCGCATGATCAAGCAAGGAAGGGACTCGCTCGCGCAGTTTCGCGAGGGCGGACGTGCCGACCTCGTCGCCAAAGAAGAGGCCGAGCTCGCGGTTCTGCAGACGTACCTTCCGGAGCCCCTTTCCGAGGCCGAGCTCGACGCCTTCATCGGCGAGTGCATCGACGAAGCCGGAGCCACGAGCGTCAAGGATTTCGGCAAAGTCATGGGAGTCATCAAGGCCCGCGCCGCGGGCCGCGTGGACATGAGCACCGTGGGCGGCCGAGTCCGCGCGCTTCTCACGGCCGAATAAGCTCGCACCGCTCCGGCATTCGGCCGTTGTAGTCGGCTCGCAGGGTCGGATAATCCCGCTCCATGGCCGCCCGAATTCCAAAGTCCTTCATCGACGAGCTCGTCGCACGCGCCGACATCGTCGAGGTGGTCGGCGCGCGCGTCGCGCTGAAGCGCGCCGGCAGCAATTACAAAGGCTTGTGCCCGTTCCACGGCGAGAAGACGCCCTCGTTCACGGTGAGCCCGTCGAAAGGGTTCTATCACTGCTTCGGCTGCAGCGCTCACGGCACGGCGATCGGCTTCCTGATGGCGTACGACAACCTCGAGTTCCCCGAAGCCGTCGAGGCGCTCGCGGACATGATGGGGCTCACGGTGCCGCGCGAGAGCACCGGCCAGCCCGAGCGCAAGGACGAGCACGAGGAGCTTTACGCGCTGCTGCGCGAGGCCGACCAGATTTACCGTTCGGCACTTCGCAGCAGCGAGAGGGCGATCGCATACTTGAAGAAGCGCGGCATCGACGGGCAAACCGCGGGCCGCTTCGGCATCGGCTACGCGCCCGACGCCTGGGACACCGTCTTGAAGCAGCTCGGCACGTCGGACGCACGTATCGCGAAGCTGACGCAGGCCGGGCTCGTCGTTACGAACGACGCCGGCCGCCGCTACGACCGCTTTCGCGACCGGATCATGTTCCCGATCCGCAATTCGCCGCGCGGCCAGGTCATCGGTTTCGGCGGACGCGTGCTCGACTCCGGCGAGCCGAAGTACTTGAACTCGCCCGAGACGCCGATCTTCCGCAAGGGGCAGGAGCTCTACGGCCTTTACGAAGCGCGGCAGAAACCCGGCAAGCCGAAGGAGATCATCGTCGTCGAGGGCTACCTCGACGTCGCGAGCCTCGTGCAGCACGGCATCGAAAACGCCGTCGCCACGCTCGGCACGGCGACGACGTCGGAGAACCTGCGCCGCCTCACGCGACTGACGGACCGCATCGTGTTCTGTTTCGACGGCGACCGCGCCGGCCGGACGGCGGCCTGGCGAGCGCTCGAGACGGCGCTGCCATACGGCGGCGGAACGCTCGAGATCAAGTTTCTGCTGCTGCCCGAAGGCGACGATCCCGATTCGTTCGTGCGATCGAGAGGCGCCGAGGCGTTTCGCGCGCTGGCCGAGCGGGCGCTGCCCTTGTCGGATTTCCTGGTGCAGGAGCTCGCGGCGCGGAACGACTTGGCCTCGGTGGACGGACGTTCGCGCTTTCAAGCCATCGCGAAGCCGTTGCTGAAAGGCCTTCCCGAAGGCACTTATCGCGCTGCCGTGCTCGATGCGTTCGCGGCGCGGATGAACATGTCGGCCGACACGCTCGACCGCCTGCTCACGGTCGATCAGGAGCGGCCGCGGGCACCCGCACGCCCGCCGCCCGGCGCCGGCAAGCGCAAGACCGTCGTGCAGAGGGTGATCAATGTCGCGCTACACTACCCACAAGCAGCTGCGCGAGCCGCCGATCCGGCACACTTGGCGTCTTTGAATCAGCCCGGCGCCGACCTCCTGCGTCGCGTTTTCGCAGCGGCATCGAGTGCGGGCGACCGCAAAGCAGCGCAGGTCCTCGAGTCGCTAAACGACGACCCGGACTTCCGTTACCTCAAGCAGATCGTGGCTGAACAACCCTTGGGCATAGAAAATGAGGAGGACGCGGCCAAGGAAATTAAAGATTCGCTTGAGCATCTCGCTCGGGCTGCGGCGCAGTCCGCAGAGGGGCTCCGCGTGCGCAGCCACCAGCCTGGCACGGGCCCTGCCTAGGCCGAAGCCCGAACGAGTGTGACGCGGTTCGGGGAACCGCGGTGATGTCGGATCCACCAGCCTTGGTGCCACAGAAAGTGCCGCAAATCGTGACTTCTGGCCTTTTGCTCCACGGTTTTGCGCCTGGTAGAATGCGCACCGATAAGAAACGGCTGCTTGGCAGGTGCTATGTAAGAGGGGTTCGTCCCCCACCTGCTTTGCGGCCTTTTTTATGTCCGGGGGATTTCGATGTCGCTCTCCTACGCGATGCTGCTGGATGGCGGCTTCTTGCGACGGAAGCTAGGCACACCCAAGCAGCCGGTCGACGCTGCCGGGATTCGCTCGTTCGCCTCGAAGGTGTCCAAGCTCAAGTGCCTCGACGGCATGCGACTTCATCGAATCTACTTCTACGATTCACGCCCTTTGGAAGTGTCCGAGCGGAAGCCCCTAGATGGGGACCTGATCGATTTCGGCGCCAGCGAGGCCGCGGCGAGAAACAAGAGCCTCCAGGCGGCTTTAGCGAAAGAACCGTTCTTTGCGATGCGCTTCGGTGAACTACACCTCGAAGGCTGGAGGCTAAAAACCAGGGTACTGAAGAAAACGGGGCCGTCCATTGAGATTGATTCGGACGATTTGGACCCCAACATCCGGCAAAAGGGCGTGGACATGCGGATTGGCCTCGACATCGCCAGCCTGACGCTCAAGAAACACGCCCAGGTCATCGTACTGGCGACGGCCGACAGCGACTTCATCCCGGCCATGAAATTCGCTCGGCGCGAGGGCGCCCAGCTCGTATTGCTGACCCTCGGTCATGGCGTCCGAGACGGCATGAGGGAGCACGCGGATATCGTCGTTGACTCGTTCCCCTTCGCCCCGGACGCCACGAACTAGGCCGCCCAGTGATCGCCGGCACACAAGTTGCATGCCGCCACGCGCCCACTTCGCTAAGGAAATCCAGAGCTTGGCCGACTCAAACCGAGACATCGGCAGCGGGAACCACGCCCTAGCGAGGTAAGTCCTAGGCGGGTATAGTGCCCCGTTCGATTTTGCCCTCTATTTCCAGAGGAAATTCATGCCCACGGATACACCCCAGGCGCAGGTCCAGGAAGACGAGCGTCAGTCTCAGTTGAAGCTGCTCATTGCGAAAGGCAAGGAGCAGGGTTACCTCACGTACAGTGAGGTCAACGACCATTTGCCGAGCGAAATCGTCGATCCGGAGCAGATCGAAGACATCGTAAACATGATCAACGACATGGGCATCACGGTGTACGAGAAGGCACCGGATGCCGAGTCGTTGTTGCTCTCCGACTCCGCGGTCTCGAACGACGAGGACGTTGCCGAGGAAGCCGCCGCGGCGCTCGCCACCGTCGACGCCGAATTCGGCCGCACGACCGATCCCGTGCGCATGTACATGCGTGAGATGGGCACCGTGGAGCTGCTCACGCGCGAAGGCGAAATTCGTATCGCGAAGCGCATCGAGGAAGGCCTCGATCAAGTGCGGTCGGCGCTCGCGCAGTTTCCGCCGACGGGAACGCTGATCTTCGACACGTACGACGCGATCCAGCGCGGCGAGACGCGCTTGCAAGATCTCATCACGGGCTTCATCGATCCGAACGAGCAGATCGCGGACCCGAGCGCGCGCGCGGCGCAAGCCGCCGAGGCCGAGCCGAGCGAGGACAGCGACGATCCGGATGCCGAGGAAGCCGTGCCCGACACGGGCCCGGACCCCGAGGAAGTGGCCGCGCGCTTGAAGAAGCTGAAGCGCCTCCACAAGAAGTACGTCGAGACGCTGGCCGCGAAGGGCGTGAAGGACCCCGCGACCAAGAAGGCGCTGAAGTCGCTGACGAACGAGTTCATGGAGCTCAAGCTCGCGCCGAAAGTCTTCGACGCGCTGGTCGGGCAGCTGCGCGACGTCATCAATCAGATCCGCACGCAGGAGCGGATGGTCATGGCGCTCTGCGTGCGCGACGCCGGAATGCCGCGCAAGGACTTCATCGCGAGCTTCCCGAAGAACGAGACGAATCTCTCGTGGGTCGACAAGCACATTCGCCAAAAGCGCAAGTATTCCTCGGCGCTGAACAAGGCCAAGGAAGAGATCCAGAAGGCGCAGAAGCGCCTGCAGAAGATCGAGGAAGCCACTTCGCTGACGATTGGCGATCTCAAGGAGATCAATCGCGAGATCTCGCTCGGCGAGGCGCAGGCGCGCCGCGCGAAGAAGGAGATGGTCGAGGCGAACCTGCGCCTCGTGATCTCGATCGCGAAGAAGTACACGAACCGCGGCTTGCAGTTCCTCGACCTCATCCAGGAAGGCAACATCGGCCTCATGAAGGCCGTTGACAAGTTCGAGTACCGGCGCGGCTACAAATTCTCGACGTACGCGACGTGGTGGATTCGCCAGGCCATCACGCGCTCGATCGCGGACCAGGCGCGCACGATCCGCATCCCCGTGCACATGATCGAGACGATCAACAAGCTGAACCGCATCTCGCGGCAGATGCTGCAGGAGATGGGCCGCGAGCCGACTCCGGACGAGCTCGCGCAGCGCATGGAGATGCCCGAGGACAAGGTGCGGAAGGTCTTGAAGATCGCCAAGGAGCCGATCTCGATGGAGACGCCGATCGGCGACGACGAGGATTCCCATCTCGGCGACTTCATCGAGGACACGGCCGTCAGCTCGCCGATCGACTCGGCGACGGACGAAGGCCTCAAGGAGACGACGCACGCCGTGCTCGCCGGCCTCACGCCGCGCGAAGCGAAGGTGCTGCGCATGCGCTTCGGCATCGACATGAACACCGACCACACGCTCGAAGAGGTCGGCAAGCAGTTCGACGTCACGCGCGAGCGGATCCGGCAGATCGAGGCGAAGGCGCTGCGCAAGCTGCGTCATCCGTCGCGCTCGGATCAGCTCCGCAGCTTCCTGATCGACGACTGAGTAGAGACGCGCCGGGGGTTTGCCGCCCCCGGCGCTTCCGCTCGAGCCGCGGGCACCCAGGCCGACGCCATCGGGCGTCGCTGACGCGGGTACAATCCCTGCCATGATGCGCAGCCCCGCCGAGTCGCAAGACCAAGTCATCGTCGACCACCTGCGTCAGGCCGTCGCAGGCGTCATAGCGGTGTATCGATTCGGCTCCACCGCACGAGGAACCGCTGCTGCGACGAGCGATACGGACATCGCGCTCCTCGCGCGCTCGCGGCTCACGGCGGCGCAACGGTTCGAGGCGCAGGAGGCGCTCGCGGCAAAGCTCGGGCGCGATGTCGATCTCGTCGACCTGGCCGCAGCGTCCACCGTGATGGCGATGCAGGTGGTCACTACCGGCAAGCTCCTGTACGAGGCCAATACAGCCGCGAGAGGCCGATTCGAAGACTACACTTTCAGTGCCTATGCGAGGCTCAACGAAGAGCGGCGCGGCATTTTGGATCGCGTAGCCGCCCAAGGCACGGTGTATGGCCGATGACGTGCTCATCAACAAGGCTGCCGCGATCGAGCGCGCGGTGCGGCGTGTGCGCGAAGAGCACGCGGGCGACGACGCAAGTCTTACAGTGAATCAGGCCCGCCAGGATTCGATCATCCTGAATCTCCAGCGCGCATGCGAACGCAGCATCGACGCCGCGATGCACGTCGTCCGTGTACACGGGCTCGGCGTTCCGCAGGAACCTCGCGAAGCCTTCGAGTTGCTCCGGCAGGCAAGAATCATCGATTCGGCATTGGCCGATAGGCTCAAGAAGATGGTGGACTTTCGCAACATCGCAGTGCACGACTATCAACGCCTGAGTCTCGACATCGTCCGGCAAATCATCGCGCGGCATCTCGACGATTTTCTCGAGTTCAGGCGCGTGTTGTTGAGCGCGCGATAGCCGCGTCACGGTTGCGGCGAGCGCAGTGCGCGGCCGCGACACTCAGGGATTGCAGCGCAACGCTGCGCCGTAATACCAAAGGCTCCCCGGTGCCACGGCGAGCGGTTCCATCGAGACGCGGCCGCGGCGACTTCACCCGCGCTCGGCCGGCCCGGATCCTCGATTTCGACCGCAAGATCACGCTCGCGAACCCGCGCGCCCGCGCGCTGCTCGGCGCGGCCGAGGATGCCGAGCTCGCCGGGCGCTCGCTCGCCGAGCTCGAGTTGCCCGTCGCGAAGACGCTCGCCGCGCTCGCGACGGACGAGATGCGCATGATCATGGATGCGGCGGGCCGCCGACTTCGCTGCCACGCGGCGAGCTTCATGGACCGAGGGTTCCCGCGCTCCTACGTGCTGATCGAGGAGCTCACGGCCGAGCTCAACCGCAGCGAGCGCGAGACGTACGAGAAGCTGATCCGCATGATCTCGCACGAGGTCACGAACGCCGTAGCCGCCACGAACTCGCTTCTCGAGTCGTGCAAGACCTACGGCAAGGAGATCGCGAGCGCCGAGTCGCGCGCGGACTACGAGAGCGCGCTCGACGTCCTGATCACGCGCAACCGCAACCTCAACGAGTTCACGAGGGGCTTCAGCGAGCTCGTGAAGCTGCCCGCGCCGCAGCGCGAGCCCGTCGACGTGCCGCAGATGCTGCGCGCGATGCAAACCGTATTCCGCGCGGACCTCGAGCAGCGGAACATCTCCCTCGGCCTCTCGACCACCGAAGATCTGCCGCCCGTGTCGATGGACCGGAACCAAATGGATCAGGTGCTCATGAACGTGATCAAGAACGCGATCGAGGCAATCGATCGAGACGGCCGCATCGAGATCGACGCGCGACGCGACGACGGGCTCGTCGTATTGTCGGTGACCGACACCGGCGTCGGTCTTTCCGACGAGGTCAAGGCGCGGCTATTCACGCCGTTCTACACGAGCAAGAAGCAGGGGCAAGGCATCGGGCTCACGCTCGTCAAGGAGATTCTGACGCAGCACGGCTTCGGCTTCGCTTTGGAGCGAGTGGGAGACACGACGCGCTTCCGTATCGACATGCCCGCCGCCTGAGGCCATGGGGCGGCCGGGCGCTTTCGCATGGGCGACTGCACACGCGGCAGCGGTTGCCGCTGCACCCTCACCGCGCGCGTGGAGCATGGCCGGCCGGCAGTATCTTGCCGGCCGCGAGCTCCCGTAAGAACGCATGCGCCGGCAGTACACGTACGGCGCCGTCTCGCTGCTCCGTATCGCCGAGGTAGACGCCAAAACACGCCGTCAGCGCCTTCGCTTCATGCAGGTCGCGCAGGGCACGGCCGTGCTCCGTGCGCCAGCGCGCGGCGGCCTTCACCTCGATGCCGATACGGTGCCGGCCGCGGGTCCAGACGAAGTCGATCTCCGAGCCGGACGGCGTGCGGAAGTACGAAAGCGCGCCGCCGCGGTCCGAGTACGCCACGTGGGCTCGCAGCTCGTGGAAGACAAGCGTCTCGAGCAACGTGCCGCGCTCCGCCGAATCGAGCGGCTCGCGGAGCCTACCCGACAGTGATCGAACCACGCCGCAATCGAACAGATAGAACTTCGGATGCGCCGTCTCTTTGACCTTCGCTCGCGGCCGCCAGGCCGGCAACCAGGCGCCCACCAACGTGTCGATCAGCACGTCGAAGTAGCCCTGAACGGTCGGGCGCGCGACGCCCGAGTCGCGTGCCAGAGACGCGACGTTGGTCACTCGACCGTTGGCGAGCGCTGCAACTTCGAGAAACCGCGTGAACGACTCGAGGCTCCGCACCAACGCCTCGGCGCGGATCTCCTGAGCGAGATACGTGCTCAGGTACGCCTCGAGCAGATCGATGCGGCCGGCGACGGTCCGCTCGGCACGAATCAACGGCAGCCCGCCGAAACGCAGCAGATCGTCGATGGGCGGCGAGGATGGCAGCTCCGCCGTCGTGAGCGGATATAGGGTGCGGCCGATCACACGACCGGCAAGCAGATTCGCTTCGCCTCGCCGCAACCGCCGCGCCGACGATCCCGTTAGCGCGAAGCGCCAGCGTCGCGGCGCCGAAGTCAGCGCATCGTGAACGTCATTGAGTAACGCCGGCAGCTTTTGCACCTCGTCGACGACAACCCATGAGCCCGACGGTAATGCTTCTATCTCGCGGCGGAAGACGCCCGGATCGCGCATCAGACGCAGCAGCTCCCGATCGAGCAACAGGTTGTACCAAAGGGCTTGCGGTAACGCCTGCTTCAGCCACGTGGTCTTGCCCGTGCCCCGCGGCCCGAGCAGCAGGAAGGATCGTTTCGGCAGGGACAACACACGCTTGAACATCGCCAGCATTAGGACGGCAAAATTGCTGGCGAGCTATGCAGGCCCCGACGCGAACTGTACAAGCTGTGCGTTCCGTCACCCCGGGATGAGCTCCGCGGCTTTCTCGATCGACGGCTAGCCGCCGCCGGTCGGCCTCCAAGGCGGACCACGCCCGTCCGCCGCGCTGGTCGAAGAGCTTGCCGGCGCAGCACGCCTCTTGAACCGAAGCTCCGAGCACGCTCGCCCGTAGCCGCGTGTTTCGGGTTCTTCGGGTTCGTCGCATACTTCCGCCGTATCACGGCGGGAACCGAATATGCGCAAGAGCCACGGCGTCGTTCCTCTGGCCGGCCTCCTCGCGGCGGCCTCGACCATTCATGCGAACGCCGACGGCGCAATGCTTCGAGCCGTCCAGTCGCTCGACGAGCCGCGCGGCTATTGCCTCGACATCGCAGGCGCCGGGCCCACGCTCGACCTCGACGCGCCGCTCCAAGCGCACACGTGCAAGGGCGAGAGCCCCATCGACGACCAGCTCTTCGAGGCAGACGCACAAGCAATCCGGGCCAGCGAGCACGACCGCTGTGTCGCCGTCGAAGCGCTCGAGCCGGGACAGCCGCTGCGGCTTCGCGCCTGCGACGGCTCGCGGCTGCAACGCTGGCGCTTCGAAGGCGGGCAGCTCCGTCCGGGGTCGCGATCGGAGCTCTGCGTGGCGCTCGCCGCCGCGCGCGGCGAGCCGTGGGGCACGCCGCGGCTCGTCTCGCCGGCGTACCGCCGGCAAACGCTCGCGCTCGCGGACTGCGGCGCGACGGTCGCCGCGCTCACGGAGTTTCGCTGGCTCGAGCCCGCCGAGGTGCCGCGCAGCCGCGCCGACACTGCACGCGACGGCATGCCGTTCGATCTCGCCGTCTCGCTCGCCGCGTTCGGCCACGAGTTCGACGGCGCGATCGCGCAGCAAACCGCCGCGCTCTATGCGCCGCAGCCGCGCGTTTACGAGCCCGAAGAGATCGCCGTCACGAAGGACCTGGCGTACGGGCCGCACGAGCGTCAGCGCGTCGACATCTACACGCGCGCGCGCCGGCCGGCCGAGCCCGTGCCGGCGATCGTCGTCTTTCACGGCGGCGGGCTCATCGGCGGCAGCCGCGCCGCGACGACGAACGTGGCCGAGTATTTCGCTAGCCTGGGCTACGTCGGCGTCAACGGCGGCTACCGCCTGGCGCCGGACGCGAAGTGGCCCGACGGCGCGCGCGACGTCGCGGCGGCCGTCACGTATCTGCGCGACCACGTCGCCGAATACGGCGGCGACCCGCGCCGCATCTTCGTGGCCGGCATCTCGACGGGCGCCTTGCACGCGGCGACGTACGTGTTTCGCCCGGAGCTCGTGCCCGCCGACGCGGCTCGCGCGGCCGGCGCGATCTTGATCTCGGGCCCTTACACGTTCGATTTCGCGGCTGCCGGGCGCGGCGAGCTCGCCTATTTCGGCGAGGACCGCTCGCTGTGGCCGTCGATGGTCGTGAACGGCAACGTGAGCCGCACGGATGTTCCGGTGCTGATGACGACGGCCGAATGGGACAACGCGCGCTACACGAAGGCGTATGCCGGGCTCTTTCACGAGCTCGTCACGGAGCACGGCGTGACGCCGCGCTACTTCCAGAGCCTCGGCCACAATCATTCGTCTCAGCTCCTGTCCCTCGGCACGCGCGACCAAAGCGTCTCGAGCGTCATCGTAGACTTCGTCGAGCGCACGGGCGCCCGCTGAAGCGGCCGTGTACCATACGCCCGTGGGCCCGTAGCTCAGTTGGTTAGAGCAGGGGACTCATCGAAAAAGGTGCCTGCGCGGCGACGAGTCGCGCAGTGGACGGGATGAATTCAGGGAAACCGCCCCGCGGCGACGCGCCGGCAACCCTGAGCCAAGCCGGCGGTACACCGCCGGACGGTGCAGAGACTACCTGAGAGCTACAGTGCTCTTGATGACAGGCGCGAGCGTCCCGCACCCCACCCGACGCCACGTCGGCGGGTGAAGAGATAGTCCACTGCCGCCGGAAACGGCGGGCGAAGTGAATCCCTTGGTCGTAGGTTCGAGTCCTACCGGGCCCACCACACCACTTCGGGCGCGCCCGGCGCTCGCGACGTGCCCTGGGGCAAGCACGTCGGCTGCTATCTCTCTGAAGCGGCTCGGATTTTCTCGTGTCGATTCTGCGAGCGCCGTCACCGCAAAGCGCCGCGAATCGACATAACCTGCCCTGCACTGCAAGCCCCTCGAACGAATCGATGAGCGACGAAGGTCCGGAAGCGACACGCGAGCGCGTGCTCGTCGTCGAAGACAACGAGCACGCGTCGTTCCTGCTGAAAAGCCTGCTCGAGCGAGCGGGCTTCGACGTGATCGTGAGCCCCGACGGCCGCGACGCCATCGCGAAGCTCTCGTCGCTCGACCCCGTCGATGCCGTGGTGCTCGACCTCATGCTGCCGTACGTGTCGGGCTACCAGGTGCTGATCGAAGCGCGGAAGAACCCGAGCTGGCGCGCAGTACCGATCGTGGTCGTGACCGCAAGGACGCTCGAGATGGATGCCGTGCGCGCGCTCGAGACCGGTGCCAACGACTTCGTCCGCAAACCGTTCCGGCCCGACGAGCTCGTCGCACGTATCCGCCGCGCGATCGAGCTCTCGCGGCAGCGGGGGGCGGCGTGACGCTCGAGCTCGAGGTTCCGCGGCGCGCCGCCGCCTGGCCGCGCGCGGTCGCGCATGTCCTCGTCGCCTCGCTCGGCTGCGGCCTCGCGCTCGGCTTGCAAGCGCAGGACTGGCAAGCCGCGATCCGCGCCGGCGATTACGACCGCGCGCGCACGGCGCTCGAAGGCGCGCTGCTCGCCTCACCCGGCGATGAAGAGCTGCGCTACGAGCACGCGCGCGTGCTGGGATTCTTGGGTTCCGTCGATGCCGCGCTCGCGGATCTCGACGCTCTGCTCGCTCGCCATCCCGACAACGCGGACTACTTGCTCGGGCGCGCGCAAATGCTTGCGCGCCTCGGACGCAACGAGGCCGCGCTCGACAGCACGGCGAAAGCGCTCGAGCTCGCCCCGGACTACGCCGACGTCTGGGCCTTGCATCTGCAGCTAACCGAGCGCACGGCGGACCGCGCCGCGACGGAAGCGCTGCGCCGAGAGATCGCCGTGCGCTTTCCCGATTCGGACTGGTGGCGGCGCCCGCCCGCGCCGGCCGAGTACATGCGCTGGCTGTCGGTCGACTGGGGCACGGACCGGCTGTCGAACGGCGCGCCGGACTGGAGCCGAGAATCGCTGCGGCTCGACTGGCAGACGACGGGCGGCGCTTCGCTCTACGGCGCCATCGCCGACGGCCGGCGCTTCGACCGCAGCGACTCCACGCTCGAGCTCGGCGGCTCGTGGCAAGCGCTTGCACGCTGGCGCATCGGCGCCGGTTTGGCAGCCACAGGCGATACGGACTTCGAGCCGGCGCGCACGCTGTCGGCGTCGGCGCAGCGGCCGTGGGCAGACGGCTGGGGCACCGAGCTCGGATTCAAGCGTCGCGAATATTCGAGCGCCGACGTCACGACTTACTCGTTCACGGGTGACAAGTACGTCGCGGACTACCGCATCGCGTATCGAATCGAGTATTCCCGACTGCTCGGCGCCGGATCCTCGACGGGGCACGCGCTGATGCTCGGTTGGTATCCGAACGAGCGCCGAACGCTCGGCGTCACGCTCGGAGCCGGCGAAGAGATCGAAACGGTCGGGCTCGATCGATTGCTCCGCACGCGCGTCTCGAGCGTGACGCTGAACGGACGCGAGACGCTCTCGCCGCGCTTCGCGTTCCGCTGGTGGCTCGGCACGCACCGGCAAGGCGACTTCTATCGTAGGCGCTACGGTGGGCTTGCCCTTCGCGTCGGGTTTTAGCCCGCCCGTCACGGCGGCGGCTTGGGGGACGATCGCCTCGATCGCGGCAACGCTCCTGTTGCTGCTCTATACGATCGAGCTTCGAGTGCACCGCCGCTTCCACGAGCGGCGGCGCGCACGCGTCACGGCGTTTTGGCGCGCCGTGATCGCCGAAGCGATGACGGACGGTGTCAAGCTCGGCGCCGCCCCGCCGCTGCCGCCGCGCCAGCGCGCCGAAGTGCTACGGCTCTGGAACTACACGCGAAGCATGATCGAGGGTGCGGCCGCGGACCGCCTCGTCGCGCTCGCGGACCAGCTCGGCTTGCGCCAGGTCGCGCGCAATCAGGCCGAGCACGGCCGCTCGAGCGCGCGGCTCACGGCAATCCAAACGCTCGGTCATTTGCGCGACGGCGAAAGTTTCGCCGCGCTGCTCGCGGCGACCGGCGACGCCAACACGCTCGTGGCGATCACGGCGGCCGAAGCGCTCACCGAGATCGATCCGGCTCGCGCCGTGGCGGCGCTGATCCCGAGACTCGCGGAGCGCCGCGATTGGCCGCGCACGCACGTCTTTCGCATGCTCGAGAAAGCCGGCAGTGCGCTCGTCAGCGAGCCGTTGTATCGCTGCATTCGCGCGGCGTCGGACGACGACGCCGCCTACCTGCTGCAATACGCCGTCATCGCCGAGTTCGACGTGCGCGATGCCATCGCGACGGAGCTCACCGCCTCGCGGCGGGATCCCGACCTGCTGGCCGCCGCGCTCAAGGTTGCGAGCGGCTTCGAGGGCGTCCCTCGCCTCGACGAGCTGCTGCGCCATCCGGCGTGGTACGTGCGCATGCAGGCCGCCGCGTTGCTCGGCCGCATGGGGCGCACCGAGGACGCCGTTCGGCTCGAGAAGCTGCTCGGCGACGAAGAGTGGTGGGTGCGCTATCGCGCCGCAAAGGCGTTGATCCACCTGCCGTCGATGACGGGCCCCAGGCTCGAGGAAATCCGGACGCGCTTGCGCGATCCGTACGCGCGCGACGTGCTTCAGCAAGCGATGGCCGAGGCGGGCTTACGCTGATGTCGGCGTTCGTGCACTCGGTGGAGTGGGTGTTCATCGCATACTTCTTGGCGATCAACGTGGGGTATCTCGGCCAGAACCTCCTCGCGATCGCCACGATCCGCCGTTACCTGAAATTCTCGGCCATCGACGAGCACGATCCCGGCTATTCGACCGTGCACCTGCCGATCAGCCTCGTCGTGCCGGCGTACAACGAGTCGAAATCGATCGTGACGTCGGTGAAGGCGCTGCTTCAGCTCGAGTATCCGGACTTCGAGGTGATCGTCGTCAACGACGGCTCGACGGACGACACGCTCGAGAAGCTCATCGAGGCGTTTCAGCTCTACCCGTATCCCGAGGCATACCGCGTGCAGGTTCCTTGCAAGACGGTTCGCGCAACGTACCGCTCCGTCCGCTTCCGCAATCTGCGCGTCGTCAACAAGGAAAACGGCGGCTGCAAGGCCGACGCTTGTAACGCCGGCATCAACGTCTGCCGCTATCCGCTCGTCGCGATCGTCGACGCGGACGGCGTGCTTCAGCGCAACTCGCTGACGCGGGCCGTGCGGCCGTTCCTCGAGAACCCCGACACCGTCGCCGCGGGCGGCGCGGTGCGCATCGCCAACGGATGCCGGTTGCGCGACGGCTTTCTCGAGGAGGTGGCCCTGCCGCGCAACTATCTGGCGCTCGTTCAAGTCATCGAGTATCTGCGCGCGTTCCTGTTCGGACGCATGGGATGGGAGCCGATCGGCGCCGTCCTCATCGTATCGGGCGCGTTCGGCGTGTTCAGGCGCACGACGCTGATCGAGGTCGGCGGCTTCGACAGCCAAGCCGTCGGCGAGGACATGGAGCTCATCGTGCGCATGCACCGCAAGCTCAAGCGCGAGCGGCGCCGCTACCACATCGGCTTCATTCCGGACCCCGTGTGCTGGACCGACGCGCCCGAGAGGCTCAAGGACCTGGGCAGCCAACGCGCGCGCTGGCATCACGGCCTCGCTCAGGCGCTGATGCTGAATCGATCGTTGATCGGCAACCCGCGCGGCGGGACGGTGTCGTGGCTCGCGATACCTTTCTATGTGCTGTTCGAGCTTCTGGGCCCCGTCATCGAAGCGCTCGGGCTCGTCCTGTTCGTGACGGGCGCGCTCCTGGGCCTCATCACCTGGATGGACGCCGGCATCTTCCTGCTCCTGTCGTTGTCGCTCGGGCTGCTGCTCTCCGTGAGCGCGATCATGCTCGAGGAATTCTCGTTCCCGATGTACCGCAAACCTCGCGAGCTCGCGCTGCTCTATGCCGCTGCGCTGCTCGAAAACTTCGGCTACCGCCAGCTCACCGTGTGGTGGCGCCTCAAAGGCTTCGTCCGCTGGCTCGGCGGGAGGCGGCACCGCTGGGAGACGATCACTCGCAGCGCGAGCGTCGGCTCCGGCTGAGCCGCCTTGACTTGCCGTGACTCGCCGCCGACAGTGTTCTCATCGCGCTCGAGGCAGTCGCCATGCAGGTCCACGCCAAGGTGTTGCTGTCGCTCGCGGGCGTTTCGCTGCTCGCGGCGACGATCGCGGGCGCCGTCGGCAGCCACGCGCTGCCGCACGCCGACGACGCGGCGCTGCGCAGCTTCGAGACGGCGACGCAGTTTCAGTTCTTCCACGGCCTCGGCATCGTCGCAGCCGCGCTCGTAGGACTTGCCGGCCGCGGCGGGAAAGTGCGCGCGGCCGCGGCGTGGCTGTTCGTCGTGGGCACGGTGCTCTTCTGCGGCAGCATCTATGCGCGCACGCTCGGCGCTTCGCCCGGCATCGTCCGCGTCGCGCCGTACGGCGGCGTCGCGTTCATGCTCGGCTGGCTCGCGTTCGCGGCGAGCCCGTGGCTCGAGAGCAAAGAGCGATGAGCTCGAGCCTCGACGCGTTTCGCTTGCCGTCCGGCGAGCCCGCGTCGCGGCTCGGACAAGGCGCGTGGCAGATCGGCGAGGACCGCGGCAAGCGCGCCGAAGAGCTGCTTGCGCTGAACGTCGGGCTCGACCTCGGTCTCAACCTGATCGATACGGCCGAGATGTACGGCAACGGGCGCTCGGAAGAGCTGATCGCCAACGTGATCTCGGGGCGCCGCGGCCGCGTGTACCTCGTGAGCAAGGTGCTGCCCGAGAACGCGACGCGGCGCGGCACCGTCGCGGCGTGCGAGCGCAGCCTGAGGCGGCTCAAGACGGACTATCTCGACATGTACTTGCTGCACTGGCGCGGCTCGGTCCCGCTCGAAGAGACGCTCGAAGCGTTCACGACGCTGCGCGCGCTCGGCGCGATCCGCTACTTCGGCGTGAGCAACTTCGACGTCGACGACGTCGACGAAGCGCGGTCGCTGCCCGGCGGGGAGGAGATCGCGACGAATCAAGTGCTCTATAACCTCGAGCAGCGCGGCGTCGAATGGAGCTTGCTGCCGAAGTGCCGCGAGCGCGGCGTGCCGCTGATGGCGTATTCGCCGCTCGGCAGCGACTCGCGCCGGCTCCGCACGCACCCGGTTCTGAAGGCCATGGCCGCTCGGCTCGGCGTGACGCCGGCGCGCATCGCGCTCGCGTGGCTGTTGCGCCAGCCGGACCTCGTCGTGATTCCGAAAGCTTCGAGCGAGGCGCACGTCCGCGACAACCACGCCGCCCAGACGCTCGAGCTGACGGCCGAGAACCTCGCCGAGCTCGACCGCTCGTTTCCGCCGCCGAGGCGCGCGACGCCGCTCGCGATGATCTGACGCTATCCGGGCTTCGAGCCCGCAGGACGGCGCGCGAGCGCGCCGCGGCAAATGCGCTCGCAGAGCTCTGGGAAGCTGATGCCGACGGCCGCCGCGGCACGAGGCAGCAAGCTCGCCTCCGTCAGGCCCGGCAGCGTGTTCACCTCGAGGCACCAGAACCCGCCGTCCGCATCCATGCGGAAATCCACGCGGCTGTACACCTCGAGCTTCAGCGCCCGGTGCACGCGCAACGCGAGATCCTGAATGCGCGCCGTCTGCTCGGCCGTCAGGCGCGCCGGAAAAATCTCCTCCGCGCCACCTGCCTGGTACTTGGCCGCGTAGTCGAAGATCGGCCCCGTCGAGGGGATGATCTCGCCGACCGCGAGCGCCTCGCCGTCGAGAATGCCGACCGTGAGCTCGCGGCCGTCGATGAAGCGCTCGAGCATGACCTCGGCGTCGTAGTCGAACGCGAGCTCGATCGCCGGCTCGAGCTCCGGCGGCGTTCGCACGAGCGTGAGCCCCACGGTCGAGCCCTGCCCATTCGGCTTCACGATCAGCGGGAAGCCGAGCCGCTCGGCCGCGACTTGCGTCGACACGGGCGCCATCAGCCAGTCCGGCGTCGGCACGCCGGCCGCGAGGAACAAACGCTTCGCCACGTCCTTGTCCCAGCCGAGCGCGCTGCCGAGCTTGCCCGTGCCCGTATACGGAATGCCGGCGAGATCGAGCAATGCCTGCACGGTGCCGTCCTCGCCGCTGCCGCCGTGCATGGCGAGGAATACGACGTCGACGTCTGCAAGATCCGGCGCCGACACGACGGTGGGCAGGGTCGTCACCGTGGTCTTGTCGGGCGGGCGCCGATCGATCTTGCGCTCGAACAGCCGCCGCTCGTCCGCGGCCGTGAGGCGGCCGCGTCCGGAATCGTAGGCGATGACTTGATGGCCGCGGCTGCGCAGCGCGCCGACGACTTGGCTTGCGCTCGCGATGGAGACGTCGCGCTCCATGCTATCGCCCCCGAACAACACGGCAATCTTCAACGTGGAACCCCTGTCGAGAAGGCCGCGATTGTACTCGAACGTTTCGGCCACATTCGCGACGCGGATCGCTCATTCCGCGCGGTATATACTTCCATGCGCTGAGAAACCGAATCGGCGGAGGGGAAGATGCGTTCGATCCAACGCCTCGTGCTCGTCTGTGCGGCGGCCGGCGCCCTGTTGAGCGGCTGCGAAAGCGGCTCGTCCGACAGCCCAGCGCCGATCACGTTCACGCCGCCCCCGCCGCCACCGGGCACGGGCTTCGTGGCGCTCTATGCGCCGCCCGTCGACGTCGTGCCCTACCCCAACGATCTCTACAACCCCACGGGCACGCGCCTCGCCGTGCCCGTGAAGATCACGAGCCCGCTCGTCGAGGCGCTCAACACGCTCGACGGCTTCTCGACGACGGCCGTGATCAGCGCGCCGTTCAACGCGCCGCTCGATCCGGCGTCGCTGATCCCATGGAATCCGCTGTCGATGGCGCCGTCCGCGGCCTCGATCTTCGTGTTGAACGCGACGGCCGGCACGCCGCTCGTGCCCGGCGTCGATTACGACGTGCGGGTTTCGACGGGGGCCGGCAGCGCCGACAGCATCCTCGAGATCGTGCCGCTGCGCCCGCTCAGCCCCCGCACGCGGTACGCGTTCATCGTCACGAGCGGCGTGCGCAGCGCCGCCGGCACCGCCGCCGGCGCCGACTTGGTGTTCGGCGCCGTGCGCGACGCGCACCTCGCCGGGCTCACGAGCATTCCCGGCCAGCCCGCGTTGACGCCGCTGTTCCCCGCGCTGACGCCGCTGATCGACACGGCCGTCGGCTTGGGGCTGCCGGGCTCGAGCGTCGTCGTCGCCTGGACGATGCTGACGCAATCGATCCGCGACGTGCTCGACGTCGTCGACGCGGCCACGGCGGCGCGGCCGTACGCGCTCGCCTCGGCCGGCATCACGACGGCGCAGCTCGGCCTCGGCCTGCCCGGCATCGCGAGCATCTATACGGGCTACCTCGAGGTGCCGTACTACGGCGATCCCGCGAACCCGCTGACGAGCTTCTGGCTCAGCGCGGCGCAGTTGCCGCCGAACGTGCAAGATCCTGTGCCGGTGGTGCGCGTGCCGAACCAGCGCATCCCGCTGCTCGCGACGCTGCCGAACGCGCAGAGCGGGCAGACGCAACCGGCCGCCGGCTGGCCCGTCGTGATCTTTCAGCACGGCATCACGCTGAACCGCACCGTCATGTTCGCGATGGCCGATTCGTTCGCGCAAGCCGGGTTCGCGGTCGTCGCGATCGACCTGCCGCTGCACGGCATCACGGATCCGGCGAGCCCCTTCTACCAGGCCGCGAACGAGCGCCATTTCAATCTCGACAACGTCGGCGCGACGGGCGTGTTCGCGCCGGACGGTCAGATCGACAACGGCTGGCAGATCCTGAACGTCGGCAACCCGCTGAACGCGCGCGACCACATCCGCCAAGCCGTCGCCGACACGATCGCGCTCAAGCGCACGCTGCCGACTCTCGACTTCCCCGACGGCGACGCGCAGCCCGACCTCGACGGCGATCGCATCCACTTCGTCGGCATTTCGCTCGGCAGCATCATCAGCGGCGTGTTCCTGGGTGTGGACTCGGAGATCAAGAGCGCGACGCTCGCGAGCCCGGCCGGGCCGTGGACGTCGATCCTCACCGATCCCGCAGCCATCGACTTCGGCGGCCCGATCAGGAACGCGCTGTCGGCGCAGGGTTTGCCGGCCGGCACGGTCGGCTTCGACAACTTCGTCCGCGACCTCCAGACCGTCATCGATCCCATCGATCCCGTGAACTATGCGGCGGCCGCGGCCGCGACGCATCCGATTCACGTGATCGAGGTGCTGGGCGACACGGCCGTGCCGAACGGCCCGAACGACTACATCGCATCGCTGTGGGGACTGCCCGGCATCAGCACCACGACGGCGGCGACACCGCCCGACACGGTGAGCGGCATCGTGCGATTCACGGCCGGCGCGCACTCGTCGCTGTTCAACCCGGCGCCGAACGCGGCCGTGACGGCCGAGATGCAGCAGCAGACCGTCATCTACGCCGCGAGCGGCGGAGGCCTCATCCGAATCCTGGACTCGAGCGTCGTCCAATGAGCGCCGAGGAGACACCGATGCGCAACCCGAAGCTTTCGCTCGCACCCGCAAGCGTCCTCGCGGCGACGGCCATCGCGGCGTCGGCGCTCGCGCAGGAGCTCGAGCAGCAGCCGCAGGTCGAGGAGATCGTCGTCACGGGCACGTACATCCGGCGCCCGTCGCAGTTCGACTCGCCGTCGCCGCTGCTCAACGTCGATGCCGATCAGCTCGCCGCGCAAGGCCACAACGAGGTCGGCCGCGTGCTCGAGGATCTCACGATCAACACGGGCTCGCAGAACAACCCCGACGCGTTCACGCAGAACTTCACGACGGGCACGAGCAACGTCAACTTGCGCGGCTTGGGCGTGAGCTCGACGCTCGTGCTCGTGAACGGGCGCCGGCAAACGCAGAGCGCCGTGACGACGGACCGCGGCGAGAACTTCGTCGACACGTCGTCGCTGCCGCCGATGATCGCGTTCGAGCGCATCGAGATATTGAAAGACGGCGCCACGGCGTTGTACGGCTCGGAGGCCGTCGCCGGCGTCGCGAATTTCATCACGCGCACGAATTTCGAGGGCTTCGATCTCGAGCTCGGGCTGCAGGGCAACGACAATCACCCGCAGCAGGACGTCGAAATCAGCGGTTTGTGGGGCGGCGGCTCCGATGCGACGCGCGTGCTCGTGGCGTTCAACCACCTCGACCGCGAGCCGCTGACGACGTTCGAGCGCCGGCTCTCGGGCCCGACGGACGACCTGAGCCAAGCCGGCATGCCCGGCTCGTTCCTCGTGCCGTCGCTGCCCGGCAATCCGGCCTATCGCTCGGTGTGGACGGCCGCCTTCGACAGCAACTTGAACGGCGTGGCCGATTTCGTCGAGCCGACGCTCGGCCTGCCGGCCGTGCCGGGCGCGCAGCCGCCCGTGTTCGGGGACCAGGACTGCGTCGACATCGCGAGGCAGGACCCGAAAGTCGTGCCGTCGTTCGCGGCGTTGATCCCGAGCCCGATCGGCCCTATTCCGATCGGCCTTTGCCAGTTCGACTTCGGCGGGTTCTACTCGATCGTGCCCGAGGAACGGCGCACGAGCGCGTTCGCCGAAGTGCGGCACGAGCTCGGCGACAACCTGCAAGGCCGCATCGAGGCGCACATCGCGGAGAACGAGGCGCGGCGTAACAACTCGCCGTCGTTTCCGTTCGCCGCGTTTCCAACCGTCGCGGCCACGCACCCCGACAACCCGTACGGCAGCGACGTGCGCTTCATCGGCCGCATCATCGGCGCCGGCGGCACGGCGATCGAGAGCATCCACAACTCCGACACCTATCGCATCGCGGGCACGCTGACGGGCATCGTGGACAACACGTGGCTCTGGGAAGTGGCCCTCCAGCACAGCGAGAACGATTTCTTCGTGTCGGCGCCCGACGTGCTCGTCGACCGCTTCGATAGCGCGATCCGCGGCCTGGGCGGTCCCGGCTGCAACCCGGCGACGGGCACGCCCGGCGTGGCGCCGTGCGTCTACTTCAACCCGTTCGGCAGCTCGCTGACGGGCACCGGAACGCCGAACAGGCCGGAGCTCATGAATCACCTGATCGGCTTCGAGAGCTTCGACGCGAAGTCGAAGCTCACGTCGCTCGACGCGTTCACGTCGCGCGAGCTCGGGGAGCTCGGCGGCGGGTTCGCGGGGCTCGCGTTCGGCGCGCAGTATCGCGGCGACGAGCTCACGTACGACTACGACGAGAACGCGAACCGCGACAACTTCCTGTTCCTCGTCGGCAACCCCGATTTCGGCGACGACCGCGACGTCAACGCCGTCTTCGTCGAGCTCGCGCTGCCGTTCACCGAGAGCCTGAACCTGCAGCTCGCGGGGCGCTATGAAAGCTACGGCGGCGGCGTCGACTCGACGGACCCGAAGGCCACGCTGCTCTGGCGCCCGACGCTCGACTTCTCGCTGCGCGCCTCGGTCGGCACTTCGTTCCGCGCGCCGTCGCTGTTCCAGGCGTTCGGCACGCAGACGACGCTCGCCGAGCTCATCGACCCGAACGTCGGCACGCCGCAGTTCTTCCCCGTGCGCACGCAGCCGAACCCTAGCGGCTCGCCGCTCGATCCCGAGGAAGCCGACGTCTTCAACGTCGGCGTCACGTTCTCGCCGGGCGAAGCGTGGGAGATCGGGATCGACTACTGGTCCTTCGACTACACGAACGTGATCATCGAGCAGAACCCGCAAGCGATATTGAACGCCGCGGCGCTCGGCAACGCACAGGCGCAGTCGCAGGTGGTGCGCGACCCGGCGAGCGGTCTGCTGCTGCGCGTCGACTCGTTCTATGCGAACGCGTCGGCGCTCGAGACGGACGGCCTCGATTTCACCGTGGCGCGCGAGCTCGATCTTGCCGGCGGCGGCGAGCTCCGCGCGGGCTTCGACGCCACGTACATCGCGAGCTACGACCTGCAGGACCCGCAAGCCGGCGAGATCGACGGCGCGGGCCGGCGCAACTTCGCGAACTTCGGCACCTCGACCCCCGAATGGCGCGCCAACGCGTTCGTCACTTGGGCCAACGAGCGCCACGGCGTGAGCGCTTTCGTCCGCTACATCGATTCCTATGTCGACGACGAGGTGGACTTGGGCCAAGGGCCGGCGTTCTTCCGGCCGATCGACAGCCATGCGACCATCGACGCGCAGTACACGCTCGAGCTGCGCGCCGAGCGCGCGCCGCTCCTGACGTTCGGCGCCATCAATCTCACGGACGAGGATCCGCCGCGCGTGCAGACGAGCGGCGGCTACGACTCGAAGGTCCACGACCCGCGCGGCCGCATGTTCTACGCGAAGGCGTTGTTCCGCTTCTGAAGCCCAGGGCGCGCCGTCGCGTTCACGGCTCGGAGTCGAGGAAGAGATAGTCCTCGTCGGCCGGCGGCGCCTCGTCGAAGATCTGGAACCTGCGCCGCTGAAAGTACGCCGCACGCACGAGCGCGTATTCGTCGAACGCCTCTTCGAGCGTGCGCTCCGCGGGCAACAGCGCGGCACGATCCGAGACGATTCGCCAGGCGGCGAGCGTGCTGCGCTCGCCGGTGTCGTCGACCTGCCATAGAACGTCGGCACGCACGTCGAACGGCCATGCGCCCCAGTCGCGCGGGCTGCCGGGCCCGAGAAACGGCAGGACGAGGTAGCCGCCCGGCGGCACGCCCCATACGGCGAGGGTTTGGCCGAAATCTTCCGCGTGCCGCTCGAGCCCGAGCTTCGCCGCGGGATCGAAGAACCCGCCGCCGGCCGCGGTGTTCAGCAGGAACCGGCCGAGGTCCGCGAAGCCGGGCTTGAGCTTGCCTTGCAGCCAATTGTTCGCGATGTCGGCGGGCGCACGCAGGTTCGTGAAGAAGTTGCGGAAGCGCCGCTCGACGCGCGGCGGCACGGCCCGATCGTACGCGCGCGCAATCGGCCGCACGACCTTGCGGTCGACGCCGCGGTTGAAGCGGTAGATGCCGCGGTTCACGCGCTCGAAACGGTCGAGCGCCGCGGGATCGTCCACGTCGGTCGGCAACGTCGCGCAACCGTGCGCCGCGACGGCGAAGAGCAGCACGGCGAGCAAGCGCCACGCCGGGCCGCTCACGCCGCCGCGGACTACCATGCGCCGACGGCGCCATTCGACAGCGCCTGAATGAACACCCCGAGCGCGACAGCGGCGCTGAGCGCGGCCGTCTTGCCCGGCGCGGCGCGCTGCTTGCGCAGCTCGCGTATCTCGGCGGCCGGGATGCGCAACGACTCGCCGTCGCCGACGCCGCCTACGATGAAATCCGCGCCGACGGCCGTCACGTCGAGCTCGACGAGCTCGCCGCGCACGTCTACCACGCTGATTCGATCGCCCGGCTCGATGCCGGCCGGCACGCCTCCGTCTCGGCCGGCTTCGACGAGGCTCATCGTCGTGCAGGCCGACTGACCGAACGCCAGCGCCAGTACCGCAAAAAAAACCCCCCATCGGCTCCCCTTCATGATGACACCCGCTCTCGACGCTCACCAATCGAGCCGCTCGACCGTAGCGCCCGCGACCTACGCCTACCTGGGGAACAGCCGAGGGAATACCGCGTTTTTTCGCCGTTGGAGTACCCTACGGCCGGGGGTGGCCACACGGCGGACGCTCGTGGAGCTGAAGCAGGGGTTCAAGCTCGGCCCTTTCGAGGTTCGGCCTCTGACGGGGGAGGTGGCCGGCTGCGACGGCACGCAGCACCTCGAGCCGAAAGTCATGGAGGTGCTCGTGGCCCTGGCCCGGCAGCCCGGCGACGTCGTCGAGCGCGAGCAGCTCTTGAAGCGAATCTGGGGCGCCCGGGCCGCCGTCGCCGACGAGCCGCTGACCCGCTGCATCGCCGAGCTGCGCCGCGCGCTCGGCGACTCGCGGCAAACGCCGGCGTTCATTCAGACGATCCCGAAACGCGGCTACCGGCTCCTTTGCGCCGTCGAGCCGCTCGCGCCCTCCTGCGAGCTGCGCCTGCCGGCGGCAGCCGCGGCTACGCAGGCCGGTGCAGCGGACCTCGAGCACGCGGCTTCGCCGCTCGGCGCCAACGGCGCCGCGCAAGCGGGCGCCCCGGGCGCGCGGCGGCGCGCGTCACGACCGGCCCTGCTCGGCAGCGGCATCGTCGCCGTCCTCGCCGTCGCCGCGATCGCGCTCTGGGCCGCGACACGCGGCGCACCGAACGGCGGCAACGCCACGCCGGCCGACCGCAATACGATCGCCGTGCTGCCATTCGCCGCCGTCGGCGGCAACCCCGACGGCGCGTACTTCGGCGAAGGGCTGGCCGACGAGATCCTGAGCCGGCTGAGCGTCGTCGAGGGCCTGCGCGTCGTCGCGCGCACGTCGTCGTTCGCCGTGCGCGAGTCGGCCGACGACGTGCGCGGCATCGGGCAACGGCTGTCCGTGGCGCACGTGCTCGAAGGCACGGTCCGCCGCGACCGCGAGCGCGTCCGCATCGACGTGCAGCTCGTCGACGCCGAGCGCGGCTTCCAATTGTGGAGCGCGCGCTACGACGGCGTGCTCGGCGACATCTTCGCGCTGCAGGACGAGATCGCGAACACGATCGTCGCGAAGCTCCGCGACACGGTGCCGAGCGCGCTCGCGGCGCCGCCGATCGCGACGTCGGCGCCGACGGCGAACCTGGCCGCGTACGAGCTGCTGCTGCGCGGCCGACAGTACCTCGACCGGCGCGACGAAGCGTCGCTGCGGCGCAGCATTGGTCTGTTCGAGGAGGCCATCGCGCTCGACGCCGGCTACGGCCAGGCGTACGTCGAGCTCGCGAAAGCCTACGCCTTGCTGCCGTCGTACTCGGCCGAAATACAAGAGGAGATGTTCGATCAGGCCCTGGCCACGCTCGCGAAGGGCGTCGCGCAGGACGCGTCGCTCGACGCGTCGATGCAAGGCGTGCTCGCGCTCGTCGCGTACGCGCGCTGGGATTGGATCACGGCCGAGGTCGCGTTCCGCCGCGCGCTCGAGCGCGCGCACAACGACTCGGACCTGCTCGTTTGGTACTCGCAATTCCTTGCGGCCGTCGGCCGCACGGCCGAGAGCGCCGAGTACGCGCTTCGCGCGAAGCAGCTCGACGTGCTGTCGCCCGTCGTCAACCACCGGCTGTCGGTGGCGTCGATGTGGATCGACGCCGACGCCGACGCGGCGCGCTACGCCGAGATCGCCGAAGAGCTCGGCATGGGTCCGACACCCGACGCGTTCATCGTGCTGAAGCTCCGCCAGCGCGACCATACGGCCGTGCGCCCGCTCCTGATCGGCGTGCAAACGATGTTCGCGAGGCCGACGGCCTGGGTGGACCCGCTGCTCGACGCGCTCGCTTCGCCCGAGCGGCGCGCGCCGGCCGTGGAGGCGCTCGCGCGCGCCGAACAGGCCCGCGACGTGCCGCCGAAGTATCTGTTCGGTGCCTGGCTCTATCTCGGCGAGGCCGAGCGCGCGCTCGAGGCGGGCTTGAGGCTCACGAACGACCGGCCGAGCTTCAACGTCGAGTTCATCTTCTCGCGCGAGGCACGCGGGCTCAGGCAGCACCCTCGCTTCGGCGAGCTCGTGCGCGCAATCGGGCTACACCGCTACTGGGACCGGTTCGGCTGGCCGCCCATGTGCCGGAAGTCCGGCGAGACGATCGCCTGTGCTTGACTCCCGCGCCCGGCTCCTCGTCGCCGCGCTCGCCGTGACCGCACAGAGCGCGCTCGCGCAGACGTTCGCCGGCACCGAGGTCGTGGCCGGCACGGCCGCCGAGATCGCGACGGCGATCGCGACGCGGCGCGCCGAGCTCGAGGCCGACCCGGCCGCGATCGCCGCCCTCGTCGACACGCTGATCCTGCCGCGCTTCGACATGCGGCGCGGCTCGCGCGCGATCCTGGCCGAGCACTGGGACGCCGCCGCGCCCGAGGCGCGCGACCGGTTTGTGACGGCGTTCTACGAGTACCTCGTCGCGACCTACGGCGACTTGTTGCTGTACTTCAAGCCCACGACGCTGCGCGTGCTGCCGTTCGACGGCGACCCCACGCGCGCGCCGGCCCGCGTCCACACGGTGCTCACGCTCAACGACGGCACGGAGGTCGACGTCGACTTCGTCATGGTCGAGCGCGACGGCGACTGGCGCGTCGTCGACATCGAGGCCGAGGGCGTCTCGTACGTGCGCACGTACCGCTCGCAGTTTCGCGTCGACATCGCCACGGACGGGCTCGAAAGCGTCGTCGGCTGGCTCGAGGCCAAGGCGGCTGCCGCGAGCGGGCGGCCGTCGGCCGCCGCCCGATGACACGCCGCGGGGCGCTTTCGGTTTTCTCGGCAAACCCGCAGCTTACCCTCGGCTTTTCCGCAGGACCGCGCCGCGCGCGGCTCGAGACCATGCAGCTCCCTTCGCCAACGAGGAGATGCAGCCATGGGCCGTCGATCGCTTGTCCGCCCGGCCTTCGCGGGAACCGGTGCGCTTTTGCTCAGCCTGGCTCTGACCCGCGCGGCCGCCGCCGCGGAGCCCGGCGCTTGGTACGTCGGCGCCACGAGCGACGATACGCACGTCGAGGTCTATCGCGGCCTCGGCTGGGAAGTGGGAGGGGAAGAGCGCGGCTTTGCGCTGATCGGCGGCTTCAAGATCAACCGCCGCTTCTCGGTGGAGCTCGCCGCCCGGCGCGCCACGAATCTTCAGTGGACCGAGTACCTCGCGGCCTTCCCCGACTACCTGTCGGGCCACACCACGTTCGACGCGACGGCCATCCAGGCGAGCGGCGTCGCAACGTTTCAATGGGGCAAGACCGTCGAAGCGTTTCTCAAGGTCGGCCTCGCACGGTACAGCATGAGCGGCCATCAGGTGCTCGACACCCTGCAGACCCAGGCCGCAGCGACGCGCGACGTGCATGCGAGCGGCGTCGACTATCTGCTCGGCGGCGGGATCGCCATCAAGGCCACGCCGAAGTGGCGGGTGCGATTCGAGTACCAGTTCTTCGGGTTCGACGGCGATTTCTTGGGCGTGAGCGGCCGCGACGACCCGACGATCGACACGTTCGCGCTCGGCATCGATTACAAGATCGGCCGCCGTGAGCCGACCGTCGGCGCGCTGCGTTAGGCGCCGGGGCCCAAAACGAGGACGACATGCCCATGCACACGCACGACCCCGCTTTGCACCGCAGCGCGGCGACCGCCGCCGCGCTGCTCGCCTCGCTCGCGGCCGCGGACGCAACGGCGCAGGAATCCGCGGCACCGGCGCCGTTCCAAGGCCAGGCCCAGACGATCGTCGTCACGGCTTCGCGGCGCGCGCAGGAGCTGGCGTACGCGCCGGCCGCGATGACGGTGATCTCGGGGGCGGACATCGCGCACGCTCCGGCCGACGACTACGGCGATCTCCTGCGCAACGTGCCCGGTTTGAACGTGGCGCAGACGAGCGTCCGCGACATCAATCTCACCGGCCGCGGCTCCACGTCGACGCTCGCGAACACGCAACTCGTGCTGCTCGACGGCCGCTCGATCTACCTCGACTTCTTCGGCTTCGTCATGTGGGACCTTCTGCCGATCCAGGCGAGCGAGATCGAGCGCATCGAGGTCGTGCGCGGGCCCGGCAGCGCCGTCTGGGGCGCGAATGCGATGGCGGGCGTCGTCAACGTGATCGGCCGGCGTCCGCGCGGCATGACCGGCACGACGATCGTCGTCGGCACGCCGTACGCAAGCATCGTGCATGCCGGCGCAGACGACACCTTCGCGTACAAAGTGTCGGCGGGCTACTTCGAGCAGCCCGCCTACGACCGGCCGACGGGCACGATCCCGGGCTCCAATCCGCCGCAGACGTATCCGGACTACGAGAACGACGGCACGGAGCAGGCGCGCGTCAACTTCGAGGTCGAATGGGGGACCGGCGACGACTCCCATGCCTCGGTCGCGGCGGGATACGCCGAGACGGACGGCATCCTGCACAGCGGCATCGGGCCGTTCGACATCGAGCGCGGCTCGAGCCTTTCGTACGTCAAAGGCGACTGGAACAAGGAGAGCTGGCACGTCGGCGCCTCGGCCACCGTGCTCGACGGCGACGCCGTGAACCTGCTCACGCGCGGCAGCGACGGCGCCCTGCTGCCCTTGAGCTTCGTCTCCGACGCGTATGCGCTCGACTTCTCGAACACGAGCGAGCTCGGCGAGCGGCACGTGCTGACGTACGGCGGCAGCTTGCGCACGACGAAGTTCGATTTAGGTCTAGCCCCGGCGGCCGACGACCGCGGCGAGGCCGGGGCGTTCCTGCAGGACGAGATCCGGCTCGCGCCGCGCGTGCGCTGGGTGCTCGGCGCGCGCTACGACGACATCGACCCGCTCGACCATGCCGTCGTCACGCCGCGCACGAGCTTGGTCATCGCGCCGTCGCCGGCGCATTCGTTTCGCGTGGCGTACAACGAGGCGTTCCGCACGCCGTCGGCGATCAACGGCTACCTCGACGTGACGATCCTCCAGCAGCTCGGACCGTTCTTCGCGCCGGCCGACGCGGACGGCAATCCGCTGCTCGACGAAGAGCGGCTCGAAGCGTACGAGATCGGCTACGTCGGCGCGTTCGACAATCGGCTGCTCTTCAGCGCGGCCGTCTATCGCAACGTGATCGAGGACTCGATCGACTTTTTCGTGCGCGACGTCTACCGCCCCGGCAACCTGCCGGCGCCGAGCACCACGCTGCCGCCGGCCGTGATCCCGTGCTTCACGTTCGCGCCGGGCACGGGCCCGGCGGCGTGCCCGTTCGCCGGGCTCGCCGGCCTCGTGCCGTCGGACTACGGCTACCGCAACATCGGGCGCACGATAAACCGCGGCGTCGAGCTCTCGCTCGAGCGCGACACCGGCGCCTGGACCTGGTACGTGAACCTCTCGTGGCAGGACGAGCCCGACGTCCGCGGAGGCGTGGACGCGGCCGAGATCAACGTCGCGCCCGAGTGGCGCGCGAACTTGGGTCTAGGCCACGACGCCGGAAAGCGCTTCTTCAGCGTCGGCGTCAACTATCAAGACGAGGCGTACTGGGCCGACGTGCTGTTCGCGCGCGCGGCAACGCCGTCGTTCACGCAAGTGAATGCGGCGGTCGGCTGGCGCTTCGCGCGCGACCGCGTCACGTTCAAGGTCGTCGCGCAGAACCTCACGGACGAGCACGTGCAGCAGCACATCTTCGGCGATTTGCTCGACCGCAAGATCGCGGGGCAGGTCAGCATCGAGCTTTGAGGGCCGTTGACCGACGCGCAGAGCGCCGCCTACGTCCGGCGGCGACGACTGCCTCGTGCACGAGCTCACTCGGCGCGACTGGGAGCAAGCTGCCGCCGCCCTCGAATGCCGCGGCGCACGCTGCTAGGCTCGGTGCCATGGGCAGGTCATCCATCGCGACGGCGGCGCTTCTGATTCTCTGCGCGGCGGCGAGCCACGCGCAGGCGCCGCGCGAGGCTCGAGTCACGACGGAGCAGCTCGGGCCGGGCCTCCACGTGTTGTACGGCGCCGGCGGCGGTCAGGTCTCGGGCAACGTGCTGGCGCTCCTCGGCCCGGATGGCACGCTCGTCGTCGATTCGGGCTATGCGCAGTTCGTGCCGAAGTACCGAGAGGCCGTCGCAGCGCTCGGCGGCCGGCCGATCACGTACGCGATCAACACGCATTGGCACGACGACCACTCCGAGGGCAACAAGGTCTTGGGGCCCGGCGGCGCGCTGATCGTGGCGCACGCGAACGCGCGCGACATGCTGATGCGCGACAACGAGATCAACGTGGTGCGCACGATCCTCGTTCAGCCCGCCTTTCCGCCCGCGGCGCTGCCCGTCGTCACGTTCGACGACCGCATCGAGATGTATTTTGGCGGCGAGCGCATCGAGCTCGTCCACGTAGCGCCGGCGCACACGGCCGGCGACGTCGTCGCGATCTTGCGCGACAGGAACGTCGCGCACACGGGCGACGTGTTCCTGCCGGCGGCGTATCCGTTCTCCGACGTCGACAACGGCGGCAGCTTCGACGGCGAGATCGAGTTCGTGGGCCGCCTGCTCGACGAGCTCGACCGCGATACCGTCATCGTGCCGGGCCACGGCCGAATGGCGCGTTACGAGGAGCTCGCCGCCTACGTCGAGATGCTGAAAGCCGTGCGCCGGCGCGTCGCAGCGCTGATCGCGGACGGCGCGACGCTCGAGCAGGTCGTCGCCGCCAAGCCCACGGCGGAATGGGACGCCACGTACGGCAATCCGACGACGTACTTTCTCGATCGCACGTACAAGAGCCTCGGCGGCCGGTAGCGTCCGGCGCCGCGGCGCCGGACGCCTGCCAGTGCGTCGGCCGCGGCCGTACTCGCGCGTGCGGCCGCACGCCGCACGTCGAGCGCGTGCCGGCGCTTCAGGCCTGCGGCGGCATCTCCGGGAACGACGGCACGTCCGCCGGCGGGCGGTCCCAGCTCGGCGCGCGCGACGTGAAGATACTCATCTGCGACTTGAACTTCTCCGGGTCGTCGAGGCTCGAGGCCGTGAGCATCATGACGCCGGGCATGACGGTGGCCGTGGCCGAAATCCGCGAGCCGCATACGGGGCAGAAGCGGCGCGTGATCGGTTGGCCGCTGCCGCCCGGCTTCTTGTACTCCGTGAGCTTGCCGGTCATCTGCACGGACTGCTCGGGCACCGCGAAAACGGAACCGTGGCCCGAGCTGCTCGTCTTGCGACAGTCCTCGCAATAGCACTTGCCGCTGAAGATGAAGTCCGCCGAGACCGTGTAGCGCACGGCGCCGCAGGAGCAGCCGCCGGTGAGGGTTTGAGCCATTCGAGTTCTCCTTTCGCCAATGCCGATTCGAGTGCGCCAGCCTACCAAAAGCCGGCGCAAAAAAGCGCGCCTCGAGCGGGCTAGAGCTCGCGCAGCCCCCGGATGATCGGCTTCCGCGCCGCGCGAACGCTCGGGAGCAAGCCGCCGAGCAGTCCCAAAGCCAGCGCGTAGACGAGGCCCTGCGCCGCGAGCTGCGGCGTGACGGTGAACGCGAACGTGATCTGGCTGAACGACGTGAAATTCAGCGTCGACGCCCGCAGGCCGTTGAACGCGAAGTACGCGATCGCCATCCCGAGCGCGCCGCCCGCGGCTCCGATCAGCGCGGCCTCGACGAGCACGGAAACGACGACGGGGAAGGCGCCGAAGCCGAGCGCGCGCAGCGTCGCGATCTCGCGCGCGCGGGCCGAGACGGCCGAGTACATCGTGTTGACGGCCGCGAACACGGCGCCCAAGCCCATCAGCACGGCGATCACGGCGCCGACGGTGCCGACGATGGCCGTCATCGTGCGCGACTGCTCCTCGTAGTACTGCCGCTCCGTGAAGACGCGCACGTTCAGGCGCGGATCCGCCGTCAGCGAGTCCTTGAACGCCTGGAACGCTTGCGCGCTCATGAGGCGCGCGCGCACCGATTGATAGCTCGTGCCGCGGTTGAAAGCGCCCTGGAGCACCGTCGCGTCCGTCCAGATCTCCGATTCCGCGATGCTGCCGAGGTCGCGGAAACGGCCCACGACGAGCCAGCTCGTCGACCCCGAGCGCAGGGTCTGCCCCACGTCGAGGCCCGCGAACTCCGACGCCGCGCCGCGGCCCACGATCACCTCGAACGTGCCGGGCGTGAACATACGGCCTTCGGTGATCTCGAAGTCCTGCCGCAGCTTCGGCGCCGCGGCCGCGCTAACGCCGCGCAGCGGCACGTTCGCCGCGGTGCCCGTGGATTTCAGCGGAATGTCGATGATCACGTAGAGCTCCGACGACACGAGCAGCCCGTCTGCGTCGCGCGCGATCTGCTCCGCGTCGGCGATGACGCGCGTCTCGTTGAGGCCGAAGCCGCTCGTCATCTCGTCCGTGGCGCCGCCGCGCAGCACGATCGCGACGTCGTCGGCCCCCGCGTCTTGCAGCACGGCGCGGAACCCTTCGTTGATCGAGAGCACGCCGACGACGACGGTGACGACGCCCGTGACGCCGAACAGCGCAACGAGCGTCGAGCCCAGGCGCTCGCGCACGTTGCGCAGGTTCATGACCGTGACGGCGCCGATCTGTGCGAGCCAATTGCCGAGCATGGACGTTTCGCTCCTACACCTTGCGCAACGCGTCCGTGATCTTGAGGCGCGAAGCCTCGAGCGACGGCAGCAGGGCCGCAAGCAGGCTCAAGATGACGATCAGCACGGCGCCCGTCGCGTACGCCGACGCGGGAATGCCGATGACGGGGAAATACTGCGCGAGCAGCTCGCCGACGCGCTGCGCCGCGAGCGCGGCCAGGCCGAGCCCGATGGCCCCGCCCAAGGCCGTGATCAGGAACGACTCCGTGAGCACGAGCCCCGCGATCGTGTGCTTCGAGTAACCGAGCGTCTTCAGGACTGCGATTTCGTTGATGCGCTCGCGCACCGACTGCGCCATCGTGTTGCCGGTCACGAGCAGCATCGTGAAGAAGACCGCGCTCGCGACGGCCGTGACGATCGTCGCGATGTCGCCCATCTGGTTCGCGAAACCCTGGATGAACGCGCGCTCCGTCGACGTCTTCGTCTCGGCCGGCGAATTCGCGAACAGCGCGTCGATGCGGGCGGAGACTTGCGCCGCCTTGTCGGGGTTCTCGATCCTGAAGATCACGAAGCCGATCGAGTCGCGGCCGCCGTTCTGGCTCAGCGACTCGTTCAGATAGTCGTAGTGAAAGTACAGGCTCGAGTTGTCGCCGTTCGCGGCTTCGTAGATGCCCGCGAGCCGCATGTCCCACGTATCGCTGCCGTCGCTCTTGCGATAGAACGCCGAGCGCAGCGGAATGATGTCGCCCACCTTCCAGCCGAACCGCTCCGCGGTCGTCCTGCCGGCGATCATGCTGGCGCGGTCCGAGATCCAATCGGCGCGCTGCTCGGGCGGCAGCACGTACTCGGGATACACGTCGAAGAACGTGGCCGGCTCCGTCGTCATCGCGGCGACCTGGTTGCGCTCGTTCTGGTAGATGCCGCCGAACCAGTTGAACGACGTGGCCGCCACCACGCCGTCGACGGCGCGGATGCGGTTCAGGTAGCTCAGCGGGAACTGCTGGATCAGCGACGTCTTGTGCATCGTGGCGAGGCGGTCGATGCCGGCGAGATCAGCGCCCATGGCGAGCGCTCCCTGCATCGTCTTCAAGAGGCCGAACAGCAGAAACGCCACGACGATCGACGCAAGCGTCAGCGTCGTGCGCACGGGCTTGCGCCGCAAGTTGGCGAAGAAGAGCGGCAGAAACTTGAGCATCGTGAAGGCTCCGGTTACGCCGCCTCGGGCTCGCGCGCAAGCTGCCCCTTCGTCAGGTGCAGCGTGTGAGTCGCACGCGCCGCGGCATGTGGATCGTGCGTGACCATGACGATCGTCTTGCCGTGCCGCTGATTCAGCGCTTGCAGGAGATCGAGGATCTCGTCGCCGGACTTGCGATCGAGATCGCCCGTCGGCTCGTCGCAGAGCAGCAGCGCGGGGTCCGAGACGATGGCGCGCGCGATGCCGACCCGCTGCTCTTGGCCGCCCGAGAGCTCGCGCGGTTTGTGCTTGGCCCGGTCGCGCAAGCCGACGAGGCTCAAGGCCGCCGCGACGCGCGCGTGCCGCTCGGCGCGCGACAAGCGCGTGAGAAGCAGCGGGAGCTCGACGTTGCGCTCGGCCGAAAGCACCGGAAGCAGGTTGTACATCTGGAAGATGAAGCCGACGTGGTTCGAGCGCCAGCGCGCGAGCGCGCCTTCGCTCATCGTATCGATGCGCTGGCCGGCCACCTCGATCTCGCCACGGCTCGGCCGGTCGAGGCCGCCGATCAAGTTCAGCAGCGTCGACTTGCCCGAGCCCGACGGGCCCATCAGCGCGAGGAAATCCCCTTCGCGGATGTCGAGATCGAGCGCCTGCAGCACGTGAACGGTCTCGACGCCGCGCTTGTAGTCCTTCGCAAGGCCGCGGATCCGGACCAGCACCTTCTTCTCGCTCATCGCTCGTTCCCCTCTATCCCTCGCGGTCGAACTCGACCGCAATGACTCGTCGATCGAGCCTCGCCGAAATCGACACTCAGGGCGCCGCCGCGACGACGGCGCCCTCCGCGAGCTCGGCGGCTGAGCCCGTGACGACCACGTCGCCCGGATTGATCCCGGCCAGCACCTCGACCTCGCCCAAGCGCTCGGCGCCGACGCGCACGGCGATGCGCTCGACGCGATCGCCGCTCACGCGCCAGACGAAGCGCGTGCCGCCGTCCTGCTGCACGGCGCTCGCGGGCACGCGCACGGCCCGCCGAGTGGGTTGCGCTGCGCCGCCGGAGCCGGCATTCGCCTCTTCGCCTCCGGCAACCGAATCGAGGAACGTAACCTTCACGCCCATGTTCGAGAGGATCCGCGGGTCGAGCTCGTCGAAGTCGATGCGCACCTTCACCGTGGCCTTCTGCCGGTCGGCCGTCGGCACGATGTTGATGACGTGGCTCGGGATCACCCAGTCCGGGTACGCGTCGAGCACGGCTTCGGTCTTCTGGCCGGCCCGCACGCGATTGATGAAGGCTTCGTTGACGTCGACCTCGATCTCGCGCGAGTCCAGGTCGACGAGCGTCGCGATACCCGTGCGCGTGAAGCCGCCGCCGGCCGAGATCGGCGAGACCATCTCGCCGGGCTGCGCGTCCTTCGAGACGATGACGCCCGCGAACGGCGCGCGCACCTCGAGGTCCTCGATGTCCTGAGCGCGCACGCGCACGGTGGCCGCCGCCACGTCGACCGCGCGCCGCAGCGCAGCGAGGCGCGCCTCGAGCGCCGCAACCTCGGAGCGCGCGCGATCCACGTCGCGCTCGCTGCTCAAGTTGCCCGCGCGCAGCTGCTCGAGCCGGCGCAGCTCGCGCTCGGCCTCGCCGCGCCGGACGACGACCTCGTCGAGCTCGGCGCGGCGCGCTTCGAGCTGGGTCTCCGCAAGCGCGAGCTGCGGCTTGAGCGTCTGGTCGTCGAGCTGCGCCAGGAGCTGGCCTTCCTCGACCGTCATGCCCTCTTCGATCAGCACCGCCGCGATCTTCCCCGTGACCTTCGCCAGCCGTTTCTGAATAACGCC
>Ga0209172_10001495_pt1 | contig 49118 bp, 40 predicted proteins | sample LarsenN4metaG_FD_184113 | JGI IMG/M metagenome (GOLD analysis project Ga0209172, IMG submission 184113) | Hot spring sediment bacterial and archeal communities from British Columbia, Canada, to study Microbial Dark Matter (Phase II) - Larsen... ... | reverse complement strand
CTCTCAATCGCACCATTTTGGAATTGAAACGAGGTAAAGTCTTGGACAGATGCGAGCCGACTATATGCCAACCCTAAAATCCGATTTGGAACTGAAAAATGTACTGCGGCAGGTGATTTCAATGGGTTTTATAAGTCTTGAGGCCAAGAGTGGCGGAAATTTGTAGTTTTGTCTTCGATTTCAAGGAAAACAAAATGAGCGAAAAAGTAGGCAGAACATTTTATGACTTTGTCGCCGAGAATAAAATTCTGGCCTTAGTGACTGTTGCTCTAATCGCTTTTGCGATTTATGAGGGGTACAGGTTCTCTTTTCCCGGCGGGTTTTCCATAACACCGCCTAACTCCAAGAGAGATACGGTAGAAATTCCTATAAAGCCCCCAACGCAGAATCCTTACGAAAACCCTCGCAGTTCTCAGGTGCCAATAAAGCCAATTCAAGACTCTGTTGCTAAAATTGAATTGTTCCCCATCTCAGGCAAAATCGAAGATGAAAATGGGAAAAGTGTTGGGAGTGTGCAAGTTAGCGGCAAAGGAATCACAACATGGGGCGACGAGTACGGAAGATTCGAGATAAACCTCCCTTTCAAATCCATGACAGATGAAGTAATTTTGACCTTTGAAAAAGAAGGATTTGAAACTTATAGTCAATCCTTCAATCGCTCGCAGAGCCAACTCACCATTCCTGTCAAACTCAAAAAGAAAAATTGAAACATGAAATATCTGTCTATTTTCCTGTTCAGCCTCTTCCTCGTCACAGCAGTTTTTTCTCAAACTCAACTTGGCTATCAAGTGATTATCAGGGTGATTGACGCTGATACCGACAAGCCTGTTCAAGGGGCACTTGTTTCCTTGAAGGAAAAAGGTTGGCAGACTGAAAAGGCTGACGCCAACGGGAAAGTCGTTTTCAAAGACGTGATGTCCAGGGATGTTAATTTCACCGTGACAGCAGACGGCTACTTGCGAGCCGAAGAGAATAAAAATGTCGCTGAACAGCAGGAGAGCAACACGTTTGAAGTAAAACTAAAAAAGCCAAGCGTCGAGCGCGTGTTAATAGTCGGAGAAGTTACCGACCAAAATGGAAAAGATGTTGAGGGCGCTACTGTCGAGTTTAAATTGGTCAATATTCTCAAAGAAACAAAAACGGATGTTTCGGGGAATTACATGATAGAAATTGATTTAAACGAACTCAAAGTTTCTTCTTCCGAAGGCGAATTAGAAGTAAAAAAGAGAGATTGTAAAGTCAAGGAGAAAATCCTTGTGGGCCAAAAATCAATTTTAAAAGACCTAAAATTGGATTGCCAGAAAAAACCTACCGAAGCCATTAAAGAACCAGAAAAACAGCCTGAGAGAACCACCAGCTCCCCGGGAAGTGGTCGTGGGCATATTTGTATAAAAAATCTAACAAAAGTTAGTATAATTATCTTTGTGCATAATAAGGAAACAAAGGCAGAAGTAGGCAGACTCTCCCTTGATTACCGACAACAAGAGGAGAAATGCGTTTACAATTTAAAGCCGGGTGTTTACTATTACGTTGGAGGGGATTATGGTATTTACACAGGAGAAGTGCTTGTAGAAGCAGGTAAAACAGAGACAGTTCGCATTAGATAAACTTTTGACAGAACGTGTACAGTTCTTACACTAACAAATTCAAAACAACCGCCCCTCCCGCCCCGGCGGCACCGCGCCAATGTGTTTATACGCCTTCTCCGTCGCCGTGCGCCCGCGCGGCGTGCGCTGGATGTAGCCTTCCATAATCAGGAACGGCTCGTGTACCTCTTCGATGGTGCCAGCCTCTTCGCCCACCGCCGTCGCGATGGTGGTGAGACCGACGGGACCACCTTTGAATTTGTGGATAATCGTCGTCAGGATGCGGATGTCCATTTCGTCGAGGCCGGCTTCGTCCACGTCGAGGGCGGCGAGGCCGTAGCGCGCAATTTCCTGGTTCACAGAGCCGTCGCCTTTGATTTGAGCGAAGTCGCGGATGCGGCGGAGCAGGGCGTTGGCGATGCGGGGCGTGCCGCGACTGCGGCGGGCGATTTCGTGCGCGCCTTCCGGCACGATGGGGATGTCGAGGATGGCCGCCGAGCGGAAGAGGATGCGTTCGAGTGTCGGCACGTCGTAGTAGTCGAGGTGACAATTGATGCCGAAGCGGGCGCGAAGCGGGGCGGTGAGCAGCCCCATGCGCGTGGTGGCGCCGATGAGCGTGAAGGGGTTGAGGGTGATTTGGATGCTGCGGGCGTTGGGGCCGGAGTCAATCATGATGTCAATGCGGTAGTCCTCCATCGCCGAGTAAAGGTATTCTTCGATGACGGTGTTGAGCCGGTGGATTTCGTCGATGAAAAGCACGTCGCCGGGTTCGAGGTTGGTGAGCAGGCCGGCGAGGTCGCCGGGTTTTTCGAGCACGGGGCCGCTGCTCATTTTGAGCGAGGCGCCGAGTTCGTTGGCGACGATGTGCGAGAGGGTCGTTTTTCCGAGACCGGGCGGACCGTGCAACAGCAGGTGGTCGAGGGCTTCGCCGCGTTGTTTGGCTGCCTGGATGAAGACTTGCAGATTGTCCACGATTTTTTGCTGGCCGCTGAATTCATCCAGCAGTTTCGGGCGCAGGGCTTTCTCGACGAGTTTCTCTTCGCCGGCGACAGGTTCGTTTGCTAAGTTCTTTGACAAAGTGCGTTGATTTTTAACCACATAGGCCACATAAAACTATGTTTCCTATGTGACTCACCTATGTGTCCTATGTGGTTTATTCCCTCGCAAAATTCAAATTTTTTGTTTTGAAATCAAAATAATTTCTTCACTGCTTCAACCTTGCGAACCAATAACGAGCAACTATCAACAAACAACGAAACCCTACCTTCGCCGCGATGGAAGTTTTACCAACCGCTAATTTTCAACCGGATGTCGTGTTTTGGGGGCTGCGCGTGGGCGAGCCCATGATTGCGCTGACTTCGATTCTGGTGTCGCTGTTCTGTTTTTATGCCTGGATGCGTCTCGGAAAAATTGATCATCCCGGCGACGCGCTTCGCTTTTTCCGGGTCTTTTTTTTGCTGACGGGGCTTTCCTGTTTGATCGGCGGCATCGTGGGCCACGCCTTCATTTACAGGTTTCCGCCAGAACTCAAATTGCCCGGCTGGGTGCTGAGCATGGTCGCTGTTTCGGCGCTCGAACAGGCTTCCATTACGCGCGCACAGGACTTCCTGGGCAAAAAATGGAAACGGGCCTTTACCTGGCTGAATATTGCGGAACTCACTGTTGCACTGTGGTTTGTGTTTGCCACTTTGTGGTTTCCGGCAGTGGAAATTCACTCGGCGTTCGGTTTTTTATTCGTCATTGCGCCGCTGGAGGGATGGCTGCTTTTTAAAACCCGTTCGCCAGCCAGCCGGCTTGTTTTGACCGGTATTTTACTGCTCGTCGCGGCGGTCGCGGTGCATATTTTCAAAATTTCCGCCGGGGTGTGGTTTTCTTATTTCGACATCGCCCACCTGTTCATGTGCGCGGCGATTGGGGCGTTTATGCTGGGGGCAGAACGGCTTTGGAAAGGCACACATTTTCTTTTGCGAAATAGAGGGTAGCAGAAGTTCGAGTTTTTGACCTTTTTTCTGCGCGTTTTCTTCGAGCGCAGATATTCCATGTTTTAAAAACATGGAATATCTCTTGTGCGAAAGGAACGGCTTCATTTGCGCAGCGATTTTGTCAAAGAATCAGTTTTTTGAAGGAAACGCCCTCGGGGTGTCGTTCGCCGAGTAAATTCACAATCGCCTGAAAAACAGCATCGTCGTGTTCAAAATTCGCCTTGTCAAGTTCGAGGATGACGACGGGCGTTTCGGTTTCCGTTTTCAGGTATTCGAGGTAAGCGTTTTGAATGTCCTCCAGGTAGGCGGCGCTGATATTGCGTTCGATGTCGCGTCCGCGTTTTTGGATTTGGCGGAGCAAAACATCCACCGGTCGGTGGAGATAAAGCAGCAAATCGGGCTTGGGAAAAGTGGCGTTCAGGATTTTGAAGAGGTGTTGAAACAGCCGGAATTCTTCTTCGCTGAGGTTGTTTTTGGCAAAAAGGAGGGTTTTTACAAAAAAATAATCGGCGACCGTGCACGTGCGAAAAAGGTCAGGCTGGGCAAAATGTTCCTGCAACTGTTTGTGCCGCTCGGTCATAAAAAACAGTTCGACCGGGAAGGCATAACGCTCCGGCTGGAGGTAAAAAAACGGCAGGAAAGGATTGTCGGTGAATTGTTCGAGCACGAGCGTGCAGCCGAGTTGTGCAGCAAGCAGGCGGCACAAGGTCGTTTTGCCTGCGCCGATATTGCCCTCTATGGCGATGAATGGGTAGGTTGCTGGTTGCTGGTTGCTGGTTGTTGGTTCAGAGCGCGCCACCGTTGTTTTCAGTTTTTAAAAATTGGAAATCAATAACTCTGAGCGGTCGTGCGCCGTCAGCCGTGTAGCGTTAAGCGTCCAGCATTACTACGACCGACTCGTCTTTACAATCCATGTAAAGTTCGTCTATTTGTTTTTTCAACGTCGGGTGTTCGAGGTCGGGCGCAATTTCCAGCAGCGGCACGAGTACGAAGGCGCGTTTGTGGAGTTCGGGGTGCGGGACTTCGAGGCCCTTGTCGCGGATGACCCGTTTGCCGTAAAAAAGGATGTCGATGTCGATGGTGCGCGGCCCCCATTTTTCCTGGTCGCGGCGGCGTTCGCGGCCCAGTTCGCGTTCGATTTTGCTGATTTTTTCGAGCAAATCGCGCGGATCGAGCGTCGTGTTGGCCATGACGACCTGATTCAGGAATTTATCCTGAGCGGTATTTCCCCAGGGTTGGGTTTCGTACACGTGGCTCTTTTTGGCGATTTTCCCGATATTTTTGGCAATCAGGTCGGCAGCAGCGCGCAGGTTGGCCGCACGGTCGCCCATGTTGCTGCCCAGTCCGAGGAAGACGTTGATATATTTTTTCGCATAATCAGGCTGCATGTCAGGTCGTTTTAGGCGGCAAAGATGCGTAAAATGTGTTTGAGTATTTGCGTGATTGCATTTTTGAGTGTTTCGATCTTGTTTTTTTAAAAACCCAAACACGCAATCACCCAAACACGCACAACTGTACAATTCTCTACCTTCGCGCCGCTTTTTAAAATGACAAAAAAACGTTTACGACATGAAAAATCTCTTATCCCTTGCCCTCGCAGCGTTGGTATTGGCTGCCGGCTGCAAATCGTTCGACAAAGAATTGGCCGACAAAATGAGCGCCGATTTGAGCAAACTCGAACAACTCGCACCGGGCTTTGAAAAACTTGGTACTGACATCGGCAACATCGCCAATCTGGTCAATAACGTGCCCGAAGCCATGAAAACAGAAGACAATGCGGCCTACCAAAACCTGCTTCGCATGAACACCATCATGAACCAGAAGTATCAGGCAAGCATGGCTGAGTACAAAGACCTTACGGGCAAATTCCAGACGCTGGTAGCCAATTACAGCGCCGGCAAACTCAAGACGGAAGATGCGCAAAAAGAATACGAAACCATCAGTCAGGCTGTGCAAGGCTACGCCGATGTACTCGACCGCATGAATCAAAGAATAGAGGCGATGCAAACCGAATACGCCAAAATGTCGGCTTCCTGGAACGCCGAAGCGGAGCAAAATGCTCAATAAACGCAGGTAAAACGGGTAATCGTAGTGGCTGTCTCAAAAGGTTAATGCGGGTTTATAAAAGTTTATCAGGTTGATGTTTTGACCCGAAAAGGCAAAGATTCATGCCATTTTTCAATCCAAATATCAACTTTCATCAACCCTTATCAACTTTATCAACCTTTTGAGACAGCCACTATTTTTCTTTGAGCCAGTCTCTCAATATTTCCGCCGTCGCGAGGTCGTCCGTTGCGAAACGCATCACATCGAGGTGGGTTTTACCCGGCAACGGTAATAAAGTTTTTGTACCCGCGTATTTTTCAAAAAACGACTCGGAACAGGCAAACGGAACAATAGCATCCGTCGTACCGTGTATAAAAAGCGACGGGATACGCTCGTCGCCTTCGAGATAGCGAACAGGGTTGGCGGCCTGAAATGCCGGGCTGCCGGGTTTGCCGCCGGCATAATTGCGCACCGCCCTGAAGTCGGGCATCACGTCGAGATCGAGCGGCCCGGCAAAAGAGATAAAGCCTGAAAACAAGTCCTGATTCACTCCCAGACTGCTCAGCGTTTTTCGATCGAAAACCATGTGCGCTGCCAGTGTTCCACCTGCTGAAATACCGCCGACAAGCAGTTTTTTGTTTTCCAAACCTTTTTCTTTCAGCAAATTAAGCGTGTAGTCGAGCGCGAGATTCAGATCCTCGCGCATGTGGCGATGCGAAGCGAAAGGCGCAAGCCGGTAGGCGGGCATCACGACCGGAAAGCCCTCGCGCAGGAAAAATTCGGCCAGCGTAGGGCTTAGTCCCGGCCAGCCAACCCGCCAGCCGCCGCCGTGATACAGCACGACGACGCTGTTTTTCCCCGCGACCTCTTGCGGAGGCGGCCAGTACAGCAAATATTGTCGCCACTTCGAGCCGAAAAGATGTTTTTCCGGTCGGGTGAGCGGCTTCGATGCACGAATATGGTGCGCCAGTTGGAACGGAATTTCAGCCAACTGGCCGGCAAGCGCGAGGGTGTAAGGATTTTTGTTGGGCATCCTTTTTTCTCACAAAAATAAAAAAAGAGGCTTTGCCTTTCGCTCCTCGCTTCAGTCTCCACATCCACAAAACTTGTCCTGCAAAAAATTGACGCGGAAATGAAGGTCGCCGTGCGAGCCGGGGATGTCGAAGTCTGAGGGACAGACGGTTATGATTTTCTGGAGCGTGTCGGAAGTCTCGGATTTGAGCAGGAGGATTTGCCCGCCCTGCTCGATGAGCCAGTTGAACTCGAAAGGTGGCGCGCCTGTGAATTCAAACAACACGTCTACACAACCGTCTTGGCACACCGATTCGGGTGGTGAGCCGACGGTGATGGCCGGTATTTTTCGCCAGATAATTTTTCCTCCTTTTACGAATGAAAAACAAGGGTCGGCGGTGTCAACCGAGTCATTCGGAAGTTGATTTCCGGCGATGACGGCGGTGTAATAAGTGACGTCAAACTCGGTGATTCCCGGCAGAAAAGGAAATTTCAGGGAGTCGGAATATTGCAGGATACTGCCCATCGGGTTGGCAGGATTGGCGTACAGGATGAACCGCAGGGTGTCGTTGGGTTCGAGGTTTTGATTTCCCAAATAATTGACAGAGAGGGTTTTGGGGCCGCAGACGAAAAGCGCGGCGGTATCGAGCGCGCCGGCGTTGGTGGCGCAGCATTTTTCCACCGTGATGTTGAAAGTGAGGGGCTGTCCGTTGCAACCGCCTTTGGCGGGGGTGACGGTGATGGTGCCGATTTGGGTAGTGGCGACATTGGCGGCGGTGAAATTGAGGAGCGAGCCTGTGCCCGAAGCCCCCAGGCCGATGGCAGGGTTGGAATTTGTCCAGGAAAAAGTGGTGCCCGCGCTGCCGGTAAAAGTGACGCTGACAGGCTTGCCAGCGCAGACGCTGATGTCGGGCGGGGCGTCCATCGTGGGGGCCGGGAGCACGGTGATATTGAAAGTTTGCGAAGCGAAAGGACAGGGCTGCGGCGTGACGGTGATGGTGGCAACTTGCTGAATAGCAGTGCCTTCGGTGGTGAAATTCAGGTCGCCGGAGCCTGAAAAATCGAGGCCGATGAAGTTGTTGTTGTTCGTCCAGGAGTAGGTGTCGGCGTTTCCCGAAAAGACGACGCTGACGGGCGTGTAGGGGCAGACGGTGATGTTGGGCGGGTCGTCCATCGAGGTGTTGTTGACGGTGATGCTGAAGGTGACGGGGTCGCCGGGGCAGGCGTGGTTGCCGCTGGCGGAGAGGGGTGTGACGGTGATATTGGCCGTCTGGGTTTGGGGTGATTTGAGGGTAGTGAAGTTGAGATGGCCTGAGCCGGAGGCAGGCAGGCCGATGGCGGGGTTGTCGTTTGTCCAGGAGAAAGTGGCGCCGTTGCTGCCTGAGAAATTGACTGCCACTGGCGCGCCGCCACAGACCGTGACATCGGCAGGCTGGGTCATGGAGGGGGCGGGGAGGACGGTGACTTTCCAGAATTGCCCCAATCCTCCACAAGAACCCTGTAAAGGCCCTACAGCCATAACACAAGATACTGGCGCATTGCTCGGGTTATCAGCAATAAAATCCACGTCTCCTACGCCCTGAGGCGGAGCACCTGAAGGGCAGTAACCCTGGCCGGTGATGAACTGATTACTCCAGTGGTATTCCCAAGCGGTACCGGTGAAGTGGTGAAAGACCTGTTCGCCATGACAGACTGTGATATCAGGCGGCCTGTCCACATAAGGCATGGGCTGCACATCTATGTCAAGGCAAACGGGAGTGGGGTCGTAGCAGGGATTGGTAGGTGTGGCGCAGAGTTGTGCCGGGCCAGTGACCTGCCAGTTGACGACGACGGAAGCGCCGACCGAAGGGCCATTGAATACACCGCTGCCGGGAGGGACGATTGTCCATACCAGATTGGCTGGAGCGCCATCGGGGATAGTGTAAGTGTGCGTGAAATAGTTATTACCTGGAGTACATATTGCAGGCTGAACAAGTCCATTAACAGCATCAAGTGGAGGGCATTGAGCGGCACTATCAGAGGCCCCCCATAGTGTAAACAAGAGTATAGGTATTTGTTTTTTCATGCAACGAACCGTTTTGTAAAATGCATAGATAACATCTGCGCCCTTATGCGATACAAAGCAAATTGATATGCCCGCACTTTAAATCCTACAGACAATTGGTGTTTGTCACCGAACAAGTACCATTGGTATGGAAGCAGCGAACCTGACCCGGAGCAAGGGTTACATTGACAGGGGTGCTAACGCCAAAATTTACATTAAGATTGATGGAATGTGTCGCTGTCGGAGCATTACGGATGCATACGGAGCCAGAAGGATTTACACAAATTGACTGTGATGTGTTGACAGGAACGTATAATCCATAATACAGGTCATTGTCAGGGTCGCAGCCAAAATTACAACTGCCACTGCTCGGGTCAATGGCCCCGCAAAATTCAATAGTCATCTCATCAGTGGAAGAGAAAACAAAAAATTCGCAACTGGCACTACCTGTGCATGCTCGCGAAGTTACGGGCACATCAGAAAGCGGCGTAGGGGTCTGTGGGGTATCTGTCTGGTCGCGGTCGCAGGAAATGATATTCAGGGTAAGGAGCGCTGCGATTACGAATAAGAGCGCTGTGCGCGGGGGGGGGGGATTTGAAAATTTTCATGTTGAAAAAGTTTTTGAGTGAACCGAAACGGGATTTTGCTTTTCGGGCGCGGAGCAAAACCTTTTTTCTGTTCGGCAAAAATATCTAAAAACTTTAAAGTGGCATTATGTCTCCGTGTTAAAATAGACGTTCGGCCTTAAAACTTAATATAACATTTTATTTGCCGGAAACCCGGAAGACTTTGTTGTGGCATTGAGTCCATCCAAATTTTCGCCTTTTAAAGTAGGCAGCGAAAACGTTTCGGCGCGTCTCCCATAATTTGCTTTTTTTTGCCGGGCAAACAAAAACCGTTTACACATGAACCGACTGCTACTTTCACTGCTCCTGTCGCTGCCGCTGCTACTGACCGCCCAATCCCCCTACCCTGCCGCAGTCCCTGATGCGCGGCTCTACGCGGTTTTCGACAGCGCCTATCTGCAAAATATCCGCCGCGACAACCCGGCGCTGCTGCTCCGCTGGAATTTTTATTTGGACAATGCTTTCATTATCAGCGATTTTCCGGCGGAAAAAGGAAACGTGAGCCAATATCCGGCTGTAAAAATTTCCGACCTGCGCGACCTGAATATTTTACTTTTGGAAAAAGAACAACCGCTCGCCCGCGATTGGCAAAAGCCGGTTTTTTATCATATCGAGGGCACGAATAAGGTCCTGATGTATTTTTCGGGAAAAGATTTTAACCGGAAATTCCGCGAATGGCTCGCCTGGAATGAGTGACCGTCCGCCCACCCATTGCCACGGAAAAACGCTTCGCCCTCTAATCCCGCCTTCATCCTAATCAGTTTTTCCCTTGTTCAGATTCTCACTCAACACAATGACTCGACCGCTTTCCTTAATCCTCTTTTGCCTTTTACTGTTGTCCGCCGGAAATGCCTTCGGCCAGACCTACCTGATGAACGGCTCGCCCATAACCGATTGTAGCGGAACGTTTTACGACAGCGGCGGCAATGCGGGTAATTACGGCAACAACCAAAATCTGGTGACGACAATTTGCTCCGATGGCTCGGCAGGAACACACATTCAACTCAATTTTTCGGGGGTAGACCTGGCGCAGGGCGACGAAATTTGCTTTTACGACGGCCCCAATCAGGCCTCGCCTTTGTTGTCGTGTTCCAGCGATTATCAGCCCGGCGCACCGTTTATCGTGCAGGCGACGGCGGTGAATGCGAGCGGCTGCCTCACGGTCACCTTCAACTCCGACGCCAGCGGCACGGCGACCGGCTGGGCGGCGGTGATTTCCTGTGTGCCTTCCTGCCAGACTGTGCTGGCCGATGTGGTCTCGACCAATCCCGCCGCCATACCCGCCGACACAGGCTGGATTGACATTTGCCCCGGCGAACGCGTGTTTTTCAATGGCGTGGGCATTTATCCGCAAAACAATTTTTCCTACCCGCAGTCCGACCTCACGACGGTGTTTGAGTGGAACTTCGGCGATGGCGACATTTCCTACGGCCCCAGCACTTCGCACCGCTACGCCGAACCGGGCGGTTATTACGTCCAGTTGTTTTTGATTGATACACAAGGATGTAGAAGCACCAACCTCATCAGCCAGCGGGTGCGCGTATCTCCGAAACCATCTTTCCAACTGACCGGCTCGCTCGACAATTCGCTCTGTGCCGGCGATACGCTTGTCCTGAGTGCGGGACTGGGTACATCATCGCCCAACGCAATTTTGCAAGTGTTGCCACAACCTTCCTCGTTCTCTGTCGAAGGCAGCCGTTCGGACTCGCTGGCGTTGCCCGACGGCACCGGAATCCCCTACGAAACGACGATTTTTTTTACTGAATTTTCGCCGGGGCAGGTGCTGATAGACCCGAATGATTTGGAAAATATTTGTGTAAACATCGAACATTCGTGGATGCGCGATATCGAAATCAGCCTGACTTGCCCGAACGGACAGAGTATTATTTTGCACAATTTCGGCGGGCAAACGGGCTCGCAGGTTTACCTCGGCATCCCGAACGACAACGACTTATTCAACCCGATTCCGGGGTCGGGCTACGACTATTGCTGGGTACCCAATGCGCCGAATCCGACCTGGCTGACTTATGCGAACACCAATTTGTCGCCAGCCGACGGTACGCTTCCGGCGGGCAACTATGCGTCGTATGAGCCATTTTCCGACCTTGTCGGTTGTCCGCTCAACGGCGAATGGACGATTACGGTCACGGATTTGTGGCCGATTGACAACGGCTTTATCTTTTCCTGGGGCATCAAATTTGACGAAACGCTTTACCCTGATATCGAGGAGTTTACGCCGCAATTCGTTTCCTGGAACTGGAACAATCACCCTTCCATTTTCTTTTCCACAAATGATTCTATCGCGGCTTCGCCGCAAAATGGCGGCACCGCAGGGTATGTTTTTACTGTGAACGACAATTTTGGCTGCACCTGGGACACGCTGTTGACAGTGCCTGTCTTGCCGCCTACACATCCGAATTGCCATACTTGCGGCGGCAACTACGCAGCATTGAAAGACACCTCCGTGTGCACGGGTGAACCGGTGAGCCTCTACGCCGGGTCGCTCAGCCAGGATACGTTCGAGGTGCGTTTTGAAGCGTTTCCGGATTACAGAATTGGCAACGCCAACCATCCGCACAACAATCCCTACCAGTCGCCGATTGCCGTAAACAGTTTGGGGTACAACACTTTAACGAACCCGTTGGCACAAATCACTTCCATTTGTGTTGATATTGAAACGGATTTTGACGCCGATTTGAACATTTACCTGCGTGCGCCGGATGGCAAACAATTAGAACTTTCCACCGGCAACGGCGCTGCTGGCGACAACTATAAAATCACCTGTTTTTCTCCGGCTGCCACTGTCCCGATTGTCGGAAGCCCCGCGCCGTTCAACGGCACATTTATCCCCGAAGGAAACTGGGCTAATCTTAACAACGCGCAGGTAAACGGCGATTGGAAACTGCTCGTCTCGGACGGTTTTGGCATCAATCAGTATGGTAAAGTGAAGTGGTGGAGTATCGGGTTCAAATACTTCAACACCCAGACTTACGCCTGGACAAACACAGCCACGCTTTCTTGCGGCAATTGTCCGAATCCTGTGGCAACGACTTCTTCCACCTCAACTTACACCGTGACTGCGACAGACAAATTCGGTTGCAAACATCTCGACACCGTTACGGTGCAGGCTTCTACCCTGTTTCCTGCGCCGACGGGTCTGCAAATCGCAGGCATGAGCGCCGGGCAAATGACCTGGGCCTGGAATGTGGTGCCGGGCGCTACCGGCTACGAGGTCAACATTAACAATGGCGGCTGGATGGCGGCCAACGGAAATCTCTCTCATGTAGTGACCGGGCTCGTCTCCGGCGATGCCGTGTTTATCCAGGTGCGCGCTATTGGCGGCGGGCCCAATTGTCCGCCAGATGTCACCGCTGCAAGCGCGCCTTTTTTCGTGTGCGATTTGAGCGGAGATTTGAACAGTACCCAGCCGGCGCGCTGCAACGGGACTGCAACGGGTTCGGCATTTATTTCCGTCAATAATGCGAACCCGCCAGTACAGTATATTTTTAATGGAAACACTTATCTGAACGGCGATTTAATCAACATTTTCCCGGCAGGCAGTAATCAGGTAATCATACGCGACTCTATCGGATGCAGCGATACAGTCGAAGTCTTTATCACCGAACCATTGCCTGCTGCGGTCACTGCGACCGGTTATGACGCCAATTGTAACAGCGACCCCGACGGCGCTGCCAGTGCTTCGGCAAGCGGCGGAACGGGTAGTTTCACCTTTGCCTGGAAACCCTGTCAGGGAGGCAGCACGATAATTGGGGACTCTATTTCAAATTTATTTGCAGGTTGTTACACCGTCACGGCCACTGATGCGAATGGCTGCACGGCTGTTGATAGTGTTTTTGTAAATGAACCGGAGGCTTTCGTTTTCAACACCTCACACATTCCGGTCAGTTGCAATGGAGGGGCCGACGGCAGTGCGACCATCGAAGTAACAGGCGGGACACCCCCTTACCAGTTTGCCTGGGATAATGGTGACACCACTTCAACTGCGGACAGCCTGGATGGCGGATTTCATTTTGTAACGGTTACAGACGGGGCGGGTTGTCAGGCAGCGACTTTTGCGCTTATTATCGAGCCTACGCTACTTGTTGTAGACAGTGTTTCGGTAAAAAATGCCGCTTGTTTTGGAGGCAATAACGGCACCGCCACAGTTTTTGCCAAAGGCGGCACATTGCCCTATTCCTACTCGTGGAGCGATGCCCAGGGTCAAATAACCCAAAAAGCGACCAATCTCGTTGCTGGCGTTTATTCCGTCACAGTCACGGATGCCAAAGGTTGCAGTGCTGTCAGTGCCGCGACGGTAAGTTCGCCAAGTGCAGTAAATATCAGTTTTTCAAATGTTGTTCCCGAAAAATGCGCGGATGCTTGCGATGGCGCCGCAACCGTACAGGCATCCGGTGGCACCGGGCCTTATAACTTTTTGTGGGAAGACCCCTCGTTACCCGACGGTTCGGCGACTGTGACGAATCTTTGCCCTGGTTCCTACCTTGTTACCGTCCAGGATTTTGCAGGCTGCACCATGACCGATAAAGTAACGATAGATTCAGCGCCACCTATTGACATCCATTTCGATGTAACCCCCCCCGCTTGTGCCAACTTTCAGGACGGCTCTATTTTCGCCACTGTCACGGGTGGCAATTCACCCTATTTGCTTCAATGGAGCAATGGCGCTACCGACACTGGCATCTCCAATCTATCATGTGGCGTATATGAAATGACACTCACCGACAATGCAGGTTGTATCCAGATTGATACCATTACGCTGTCTTGTCCCGACAGTCTTTTGATTGACAGCATTATCGTTCAGTCTATCAAATGCTTCGACCAGATGAATGGTCAAATTACAGTCTATGCGCATGGAGGAACAGGCATTTTGAATTACAAATGGAATGACCCGGCTATGCAAACAGGGCAGACGGCGGTTAATTTGTCAGCCGGAAACTATACGGTGACCGTAACCGATGCCAATGGTTGCATTGTGACCGGGAACGCCAGCGTTACGCAGCCGGGGCAACTAACCGTGACAATGGAAAAAACAGATGTCACTTGTTTTGGAGGAAATGACGGTTCCGTAAAAGCCAATGTTTCCGGCGGAACGCCTCCTTTTAACTTTGCCTGGAATCTGCCACAAACGGATTCGGTCGTTACCGGGCTAATTGCAGGGAATTATCTTGTGACGGTAACTGATGCCAACGGTTGTAGCAGTATTGCGACAGAGGTAGTCAACCAGCCATCTACCCCACTTCAGGTGATCGCTTCACAAACCCGTTTTGCCTGTTTCGGGGAAAATAACGGCGAAGCGATTGCAGCGGCCACTGGCGGCAATGGTCCCACCTTCACTTTCTCCTGGAGCAACGGACAGACGGGCTCTTCCGCTACCGATTTTCCGCCCGGCACGGCTACCGTTACGGCGACAGATAACAGGGGCTGTACCGCCGTACAAAGTATCGAGATTCAACAATTGTCAAAAGTAGAGGTAGGGGTAGCGTTTATACCCCCAACCTGTTTTAACACCAACGATGGCAGAGCGGCTATCAATCTCCTCACAGGCGGCGCCGGTATGGGTGACACGACGCAGTACAACTATCAGTGGAGCATCCCCGGCGCATCCAACTCCATCGCCGTTACCAATCTTCCGGGAGGCCAAACCTACTCTGTCACTGCTACTGATTTCGAGGGCTGCAGCGGCACTGCCTCGTTTTTTGTGACACAACCGCCACCCATTGTAGCGCAAAAAAGCATTACAAACGTCACCTGTTTTGGCTTCGCGGATGGCATTGCCGAAGTGACCGGAATCGAGGGCGCTGTTCCTCCCGTTACCTATACCTGGAGTAACAACACGACCGGACCGCGTGTCGAAAACCTTGCACCGGGCATTTATTTTTTGACAATAAAAGATGGAGACGACTGTACCGATACGGACACAATCGTCATCAACGAACCTGCACCACTAAGCATCCTGTTTGAAGTGCAGCCGCTCAAGTGCAGTAATGACAGCAATGCCGTTGTAACCGCCGTAGTGCAAGGCGGCACACCTGAGTACGTTTTGAATTGGAACACGGGCGCCTCCGGCAATCCAATCAGCAATCTTGGCCCTGGTCTGTATATCCTCGATGTGACGGATAACAACGGCTGCAGTTTAACTGATTCGGTCACAGTGGCACGCCCCGATTCCTTACAAATCCAAAGTGAAAAAACAGATCCCGAATGTTTTGGTGGCAAAGATGGCCGCATCCGGCTAATCGTAAGTGGCGGTCAGACACCCTATCGTTACAACCTCGATGGAGGAGCGTTTGGCGGGAGCAGCACTTTTGCCGGACTCGGCGCCGGGCGCTACAATTTTCAGGTAAAAGATGGAAATGGCTGCATTACTACTTTCATTGACTCACTCGGTCAGCCGCCACAAGTTGTCGTTTCGATAAGTCTGGATACAACCGTTATCGTACTGGGCGACAGTCTGTTTCTTAGCGCCGATGTGTCCAACGCTGTCGGCTTGGTGGACTACGACTGGCGGAGTTTTTTGGTAGAAGACCTGTCCTGCGTGGATTCGCCTGAGTGCAGCATGATTCTGGTAAAACCCTACCAGACAAACACTTACATCGTCAAAGTCAAAGACGAAAACGGATGTAAGAATGAAACGCGGGTTACCGTTACGGTAGAAAAACCGCGTGGGGTGTACGTGCCCACTGCTTTCACGCCCAACGGCGATTTCAACAACGACTTGCTCATCGTGTACGGCAAAAGCCTCCAGATTCGCAGCGTCATCACGTTCAATGTGTATGACCGCTGGGGCGAGTTGGTTTACCAGGATCAGAACTTTCAGGTGAATGACGATACGCGCGGCTGGAATGGCATTTTCCGGGACAAAGAATGTGATCCCGGCGTTTATGTTTGGTACCTGGAGGTAGAATATCAGGATGGATACAGGGAAAGTTTGCGGGGTGACGTGACCTTGATACGGTAAGAAACCTTCACGCAAGCCGGAATGCGAAAGAGGCAGTATGTTGATTTTCAACAACTCGCTGTCGTTGCATTCCGGCTTTCTTTTTTGTTTGCATTTTTAATTAAAAATTTTGCGCATGTTTCCTTTCCAAACCCTTAACTTTCCTCGCTTTTCTCTTTAATCGAAGAAAACATGCTCTGGATGATGTTGTCGCTTCTAAACCAAATGTTTCCCCCGCATGACAACCAACGACACATTCCAAGTTTGGCTGAAAAGCCCTGTTCCCGAAAGCGCCGGCGGTCATTTTCAAACCATCACTGCGCAACTTAAATCTGCCTCCATCGAGTGTCGCCATTCCTTAAAACCGGAAGGGGCCAACCCCGTGTTGCTGTTGTTCGATGATCAAACGACCGAAGAGCAGGAACAGGAGTGTTTGAGAGAAATTCTTGACCCTGAACGACGCGTGATTGCGGTTTACACGGGTGAAAAAAAACTCCCTTTTTACCGTGTATGGCGCCTGCTTGGCATGGGCGTGGATGATTTTTTCGATATCCGGGGCAAAGTTCGTGTCGCTGATTTAGTGCAAACCCGACTTCATCGCTGGTCGGTTGTTGACCGGATTGTTGATTCCGATCGGGTTCGGAAAACACTCATCGGAAGTTGTCCAATCTGGAGAAAAACACTCCGTCAGGTGGTCGAGATGGCCTGTTTTTCTTCAGCGCCCTTATTGATTTTAGGCGAAAGCGGCACCGGAAAAGAACTGGTAGCGAAACTCGTACACGACCTCGACAGACGACAGGACAAACAAAATATGGTGCTGCTCGACTGCACGACGATTGTTCCTGAGTTGTCGGGCAGTGAATTTTTCGGACATGAAAAAGGCGCTTTCACCAACGCGGTCGCCAACCGCGACGGCTCATTCGCGCTGGCTGACCGGGGCACTCTTTTCCTGGATGAAATCGGCGAATTACCTATGCGTCTGCAAGCGGAATTGTTGCGGGTCAGTCAGGATGGTTTGTACAAACGGGTGGGTAGTAATATTTGGAAAAAAACGCAGTTCAGGCTCGTCTGCGCCACCAATCGAAACCTCTTGCAAGAGGTGGATAAAGGCAATTTTCGCCAGGACTTGTACTATCGCCTTAGCACTTGTGTGATTCAGTTGCCCGCTTTGCGCGATCGGCGCCTCGACATTCCCGAACTGGCGGAACATTTCCTTGCCCAGGCGCTTCAGACCGACACGCCGCCGCCTTTCGACCCGCTCATGCTCAATTTTCTGATGTCGCACCCCTACCCCGGCAACGTGCGCCAACTGCGCCAACTCATCACCCGCATCGCCTACCGGCACACTGGCGATGGCCCCGTTACCATCGGCGACATCCCGGAAGCCGATCGCGAGAGCCTGTCGTTCGCTCCGCATGGCTGGCAGGAAAACGGTTTTAAAGACGCCATCCGACAAGCCATTGCCGACGGCGTAGGGCTGAAAGACATCAAACGCATTGCTGCAGATGTAGCGATGGACATTGCCATTGAAGATGCTGCCGGGAACTTGCAGGAAGCCGCCCGCCGCCTCGACGTGACGGACCGGCTGGTGCAGGGGTATTTGGCGGAAAAGAAAACAGTGTAACTATGACAGGCAAGGATTCAATGCTGTTTCGGTTGATTTTTGTATACCCCTTCTGACTCTTTCTGCCTCAACTTCTTTCTCAATTGTAGGGTGCAATTCGGCAGCGTTAAACTCTTCTGCAAGCAAATGAAAGTTATCCAGCATCTGGGTGATTTTATCGAGTCGAGCCTCCGCCTGCTTTCTTATTTTTTCAATCAACGAGGTATTTTCGACGATTTTTGAAAGCGATATTTTTTTAAAAAAGACCTTGTCGTCCGCGCAGTAAAAATTGTCGCTCCAAAAATGCCTGCCTAATATCCGAAGGAACAACTCGTGCCCGCTTTTAACAGGTGCGACATAAAGAGCAAAGTAAATATCCTGCCCCGGCGAAGCCCCTTTCGGCGAGTCGTATTTTACGACTTTTTCTGTCCCGATAGTCACGATCGTTTCCTCCTTTGCAAACTCGGGCTTTTCGATTTTGAGTTTGTCAAACAGTCTCGTTTTCGTTTTGGCAATATTGCCATCCTCGAATGCTTTGTCGTCAAGTTGTTCGACTTTTTTCGAGAGTTGCTGGAGGATTTCGTCTTTGAGTTGTTCGATTAGTTGCATGACACAAAGTGGGTTTTTTCTGCGATCGTTATGCAGGAATGCAGGCACCTGCTTTGATGGAACAGAAACCTGTGACATCGCCGCCAACTGGCAAGTTGTTAAATCGAAGGACAAATTGCTCATAACATTGAATTACTGCAATCGGCCAAACGCGTTCATGTTGCAGGAACTCAAAATAAAGGTGCAGCACTTCGTGAAGGAGGGTGCTGCCAGTTGCGATACGGTCGCCTGCCGCCCAAGCTTGCCAGAAACCTCCGCTCAGACAAATTCTTCCGTAGGCCTGCCAAGAGCAGGCAAATACATTTTCTGTGCAAATCGGGCCATAGAAGGGTCTGCAAGAGCAGTAATATTTTATCCAATTGTCTTTGAGCAATTTGGCGGCTGCTTCCAGCCGAATGGCTACCAACTCTCCAACGTCTCTCCATTGTCTTTTTTGTGACACCCAATTAGGTACATCTTCAGGACAAATGCCGAATGCTTGCCAATATAGCTCCCTGACCCCAGCTGAACGCGGAGAAGTTCTTAGTGCGTGGGCTGCCTGCATCGCCCACAACACAGCGTTTTTCACCGCTTCTTCGATGGCGTTTTTTACTTCGTTGGCGGTCACTGCCCGTCCCGCTTGACGTGAAACTTCAGCCAGATCTTTTGCCTGGCAAACATACCGTTTCACTTTTGCTATATCTCGCCACAACCAGGGATGCACCAACCCGCCACGGATGTCACTCCATTCTTTGGACAAAGTTTGGAAACCTGGCTCGCCCCTTTGTATCAACCGACCGTTTCGTTCCGGGTGGCGACGAAAAAAAATCAGGTCGGACAGGCGGTTTTCATTGCGGTTGCCTGCTGCTATGGCCGCCTGAACGGCTGCTCTTTCTTGCTCTGGATTACCAACTTCTCCATCCTGAGATGCCCAAAGTTGAAAAGCCCCATGGTGTTGCCCCTTATTGGCTGAACGCTGGCAACTGCAGGAATGCACCGTAGGCGCGGTTTCCATTTCCATGATTTCATCAATCAAAGTTCTCATGGTCAAAAAGTTTTTGCTCAACCTCGAAAGGTTGGAAGGTGAGGAAATTGGGTTTCAAACGACCGACGCTTCCGTGGTCGTGGGCGTTAGTGAACAGGCTGCCGCACATTAAGAGTAGCAAAACTTGTTGCATTTGAAACTTTAATTTGCGTCTGCGAGTTTTTTTTCTAAAGTGTATTGATAATGTCTAAAGCCTTGAAATAGTTTACTTTTTTAATCGTTGGTAGGTATGCCGTTGCATTGCCTCCATAATTGTTAACAAACCAAGTGACATTGTCTTGCAAACTTTCCCAAAGTCCCCGTTGGGCACTCATTACAAGCGGTCTTGATGATGTCTGAATAAAAGAATTAAATCTATCGGCCGCCCTAATAAAGAATCGATATTTCCTGTTTACATAGTCAATTCCAAATTGTCTATTCCCATTTATAGGATGGCTACCAACATTTTGCGTTGGCACATTACTAGTATCCAATGTAGAGAAAATCCAGTAATAGGGGTCATGTTTCCCTACCACTACTGCTGCATTATCCGGGAGCATAATATCTATTTCAATAACTGCTCCTTCAGGATTATCATAATACCAAATGTTGTCTTCGCTCTTGAAAGGGTAAAACTCGGAATAAAAGGTATCAATAAAATAGTTCAAGTTTCTTCTAATATAACTAATAAATTGCGTTGCCGTAAACCTTTTTCCGTTGAGAACTGGAAATTGATAAATATCTACTGGGTAGTAATCCAAGTTTAAATCTCCTGAACCATTTTCTATTCTTTGAATTTGTATTTTGCGGGAAATTAACTTATTTAAAATAGAATATTTGGGATAAAAAAGTATAAGGTTTTTAAATTTTCTTATTAACTCTTCATCTGAGCTACTATTATATACGGGAGAATGAAATTCATTTTCCAATAGCGAATATGCGCTTTTGCTATGCAATGATAAATCCCCCCAACTCATTGGCTTTAAGGGGAAAGATTGACCGTTTTCGATCAATGTTTTTTTGTTTTCTGCACCGAAGTTTATTTCCATGATTTCATCTATCAAAGTTCTCATTTTCAAAAAAAATTTACCCAACCCCGAAAGGCCAGAAAGGTGAGAAAATAAGGTTTCAAACCACCACCCCGTCCCGCAGCCAGGGGTCGCTGGCGGCAGGTAGGCCGGAAGCAGGCGTAGCGTACAAAGTCCCGGTTTTCAGAGGTTGTGACCTGACGTTTGAAATCAGGCGCAGAAAATTCCCGCCCAACACCAGCGCTTCCTCTTCCGGCTGCAAATGCAGCGCAAACACTTTTTCCATCTCCACGCCGGGGTGTAGCCAGGGGCCGTCGGAACCGAAAAGGATTTTGTGGGCTCCTGCCCGTTTGGCTGCCATTTCGAGCAAATCAAAACGCCGGATGCCGGAAGTGTCGGTAAAGACGTTCGCGTGGCGCTCCAGCAAGGGGATGAAATTCAGTTGCGCTTTCCAGTCGTCGGCAAAACTGCTGAGGTGCGGGATGATGAAGTTGACGTCGGGGTATTCGGTAGCCACCAATTCCACTGTCGAAATCTCGCCCGTAGGGTCGTACAGAATCGGCAACCTGAAAGCCTGCGCCGCTTCGCAAATCTCCCGCGTGATGCGCGCGTCGTGGCGATGGACTTTGATGCCGCAAAAATTGAACTCCTGCACGGCCCTTTTGACCATCTCGAACACCCGCCCGGCATCGCGTTCGGGGTGGATGAAGGCGAAACCGAAAAACTGAGCAGGATGCCGGTTCACCAATTTTGCCACGTACTCGTTTGCCCAGGCGTAGTCGGAATGAAAAGCCGCAAACAAGTTGGTTTTGTGGATGCCCGCTTCTTTCGACCAGCGCATGAACTTGGTCAAATCAGCGCGGGTATCCCAGGGGCCGACCAGCCCGTCGCCGGGACCGTAGTGGCAGTGGCAGTCAATGATGAGCATGGCGTTTTTTTGTGCAGATTAGTATAACCCGTTCTCTTCCAGTTCGTCCATGACACCTGTAAAAGGCACATGGATTCTGAATTTCTGATCGTCGTTCAGACTTCCGAGAGAGCCGTTTTTTGCCACAATATTGCCATCGCCATCCAGGTAATTACCTCGACCGTCGCGAACCATCCAGTAGCCGGTAGCCGTATGCACCCAGTTTTGATTGGTTCCTTTCCTGCGGGGATTTGGGCGCATAAAACGAATGCGTTCATTCCCTTTTTCATCAATCATTTTCCAGCCTCGTCCCGAATCGGCTGCGATGATTCGCCAGCCTCGGGGCGTTTTTCTTTTCACTTGTTTGGGCGACTGCCCGAAAAACTGACGCACAGGGTTGGGAATACTGCTGAAATTTCCCGGCTGAAAGGCATAACTTTCCATTTCCACGTCCAGCGGCCAATCGTGTCGCAATTGCCGCCGTCGCCGCCAAAATGTATGGAAATCGTCGTCGCCATATTCGAGTTCTGATTGTTGTTTGGACTGGCATTTGGCACAGCGGCAGGAAGCGACATGCATATCGTTCAAGCCAAGTCGCTGTTGCCGACGCGCTCGCCAGTTGGGGTAAAGGGCCCTGACTTTTGCTTTTTCCGCACAGGAAGCACAGCCGCAGCCGCCGGTGTGATGCTTATTACCCGATGTTTCTTGCGATAAAATTTCGTCGAGCAGGGTTTTCATGATTGTAGCGTTTTAAAAATGGAGCAGTTTGCCTTGTCGCAATGGAAAAAAATGCCTGAGAGGCTTTTTCGATGTCTCGTCTCGAATGCAGGGCATTGAGCAGCCAACACAATTTCGGGTTTTTGCCATGCGCCAGCACGGGCACCGTTCGGATGCCTGTTTCCCAGAGCGCAGCATGTACCCGCCGCGTTTCTTTACCGTCGAGCCCCAAAATAGTTTGTACCGGAAAAAAGCCGCCTTTTGTTTCAAAACCGCTTTCAGCCATGATTTTTTGGAAAAAGAGCACGTTCTGAAATAATTTTTCACGACGGTCGGTGCCCGAATCAGTATTCCGCCTCAACGCGTTTCTCCCCGCTGCCAAAGCCGCCGCAGAAGGAGGACTGGCATTGACACGGGTTTCGCTGCGCATTTTGAACTTTTGAATCTCAAATACCGAACCGCACATCGCTGCCAATGGCGCGCCGAATGCTTTGGCCAAAGAGGAAATAGCCAGGACGCGTTCGCTCGAGATATTCAAATGCCGGAGCAAACCGCCACCGCCGTAGCCGTAAGGCATGAGCATGTCAGGTTTTTTTCCAAAAATGCCTAATGCCTGCGTGTCGTCCACTACCAGCAAACCATCGAAAGGCTCTACAATTCGCAGATAATCGAGCAAAGGCGCGGCTTTCCCGCAAAACGGACACCAGCCGTCGGTAACCACAATGGGGCGTTGACGCCGACCGAGATTTTGCCTGACAAGTCTTTGTAAAGACGCTGCGCATTGATGCCTGAATTTTGCTGCCGGAATACCTTTCCCGATGGCCCGTTCTACGCCCCAGGTTCCGATCCGGTACAACTGAGCGTCGGCAAATACAACATCCTTGCGAGGGTCGAGACCGCCAAACCAATCCCAGAACAAATGCAAAGTAGATGGCGCTACTACTCCATCGGCCAATCCTTGCAGGCGGGCGATGGATTTACCCAACGCGACAGCGGCTGGTGGTTCAAAAAAAGCAGCGGGCGCCCCCGTAGTCAGAGAATCCCAAGCACGGAGTTCCCCGCTGCTGTGTTTTATTCCCAAATAGAGGGAAGCACTAAAATCCCGGTTCATTTTACCACTGCGGCTGCGGCTGTTTTCGACATTTTTCCGTTGCCATTTTGTTGTTCTGCCAATCGGCGGAACAGGTGGACGGAAGGTTGTTGTGCATCCACGCGTTGACCGGCCATGACGCCGTCGGCGCTGAGGTCAACACCTGTGACGGCCCGGTAAGAGTGGATGTAGCCTTGAATTTCCAGTCTCCAGAAGTTCGCCCAACTGGCCGCTGCGGAAGATCGGTTGGACGGGTCTGCCCAGTTGCCGAAGCGAATGGAGAGCAGAATTTTTTCGCCGAAAATCGCCAGGTAGTTGAAATGCAGGACGGAGGTTTTCGTGTGCCCCAACAACTGGTTGAGCGCTGCGACTCTGTCCATCCAGGGTTCCGGATAGGCTACCATGATACGGGTGGGTAAAAATTCCCTGAATTCCGGTCGTGCCAGCAGCCACTGTTCCATCAGCATTTCAGCGCGGGCAGTGGACGGCAAATCGCCGTACTGATTGTGCGCGCCTTCGCTGAGGATGAGGTGCGTTTCACGCAGGCCGTTGAGAATCGGGAAGCCATCGGGCTGTACGGTCATGTCGTCCGCCTGTTTGTAGAAACGGCTCGCGAGGTTGAGGAGTGTGTGGAAAGCTTCAATGAACTTGGAGCGCGGGTCCGCAAAACGCATGTCCTTGGCCGCTTCACCTTTGAGCGTGATCCCGTAGTGGTGGTTGTACTCATAGGCACGACGACGCACGCTGAGGCGATGCTGGTGATCCTGAATGTAGCCCCACATCAGGTTGTTGAGCGGGCGAAGCGGGTCAATTTCCAGGTTGGCCAGCGGGTCTATTTTGCCGGGGCCGCGAATGTTTTGGAAGCGACGGCTGACGGCGTTCAAGCCCTGTACCATCATACTTTCCTCATGCCAATATGACCAAATGAGTTCCAAAAAACAGGGGCTTGCCAGTTTTTCACTGATAAGACCGTAGCAGGAAAGTTCGTCGCGGTCGCCGGTGCCGGTGAGGTAGCGGTTGAAAGCGTCGTCGAAAGAGGTGTTTTTGAAACCCTCATTCGACAATTTTCTCCGAATAACTGCCAGATAGGGAATCATGGACACGCCGCCGTTGACAGTTTCTTTGTACCGGTTGAAAAAGGTAGAGAGTTGCGTTTCGTCCGGCACGCCATCCACGAGGCGCACACTTTGCCTCAAATCCTCGATGTCCTTGCTGGTGAACCGCCGGTTGACCATGCAGTTGACCATCACGAATGCTTCGGTGGCAATCTTCACGGCGCGGTAGGCATCCACGTTCATAAAGGGCAAAGAGCGGTTGGCATGAAGCCTGTTGGCCTTTTCGGTCAAGTCGCTTGTTGTCGTGTAATTGTCGGCGCCACAGAAAATAGCCTCCATGTAGTGGAAAAACTTGGTGAAGGACAGTTCGTCGGTACCTTTTTTTATCAAAACCCAAAGTGCCACGTCGTCGGTGAAGAACTGGCCGGCGGGCTGGAGTTGAGTTTTGAAAGTGCTGGTGAGGTTGGCTGCCAGCGTGTTCGTCAGGTTGGCGAGACTGTCCGTGAGTTCTTCCGTTGCTTTGCCGATGGGGCTGGCGACCTGAGTTGGGTCGTTGTCATTGACAAAATAAGTTAACTCATAGTTCATCTTTAATTCATCATTGAAAGAATCGAATGAGTCGTCGAAATCATCATCAAATTGACCATCACTGTTTAGAACAAGAGATGGATACAAAACCGCAGATGAGGCAGGAGGCTGAAGTAGTATCGCTGTGTTACCGCCACTGAGGTTCGAGTTGGTAGTAGCGTGGAACTTTATTTTTACAAACCAGGCAAGCGAATATAGGTCGGTTTCACCTACATTTATAAGGCTGGCTAACACTTGTAGCGAGGTACTTGGGAAGTGCTCTGGAGGGTTATCTGACACAAAATCAATGTCATGGAATACAAGTTTTAGATTCCCAATAAGATTACCATTTGGATCAATTCCCCCAGTGAATGCACCTTGCGTTTCTGTGATGAATCCTGCACCATTTACGTTCACTAAACCTTGTAACAGCGTAGTAATCTGCTTCACTCTATTTTCATCCTGAGGCTCTGTGAGGTTTTTAATGTCTATTTCAGAGTCTTTAAAATGTAAGTTTAGCAAATCACTCAATTCTCTCAAATTCCCAAAATCAGATGCTTCACTGTCTTCAATTCTCAATACGAATGTCATTTCAGACGTAAAGGGGGTATTTATGCCAATCGTGGCATGGTTGATATCGAAATTCAGCGAGCTCAGGTTAAAGTCTATCACCAGTTCCCGTTGGTCTGGTGGAAGACTATCGTCAAAATGTTTGTACCTGAGTCGCAGATTTGAAAAGTTAGCAGGCATGGTTGAAAATTTTTAATGGTTAACAATTTTCATCAGCGCCCACTGCCGCAGCACTTGCGTCAGGAGGCGGTTTTCCTCAAAAGGTGAAATCGTCGAGTCCGCGCGGGCTTGCCCGATGGTGGCAAACACCAGTCCGGGGCGGGCATTGTAGATGGTATCCGGTTGTTGTCGCCAGTATTGATACTGGTATCGCAGTTGTTCGGGCTGCCGGGTCGCTACCGGAAAAACTTCCCGGAAAGCCATGCCCTGTAGCGATGCGGGTCGGTGTTGAATGACCAGTTGCACAAAGTGCGGCAAAGTTTCACTCAACACTTGAAGCAGGTCGCGCTGTGTCTGTCGGAGTGCACGTGTAGGGTACATCTGTTCCCAGAGCCGTTCCAGCAAATCCCACTGTGGGTCTGGGTAAAGCGCCCTGCCAAAAGCGAGGCTGATTTTTACCCGAATCCAGGGGAATGGGTGTGGGTCGCCGTCGGGCATTCGAAACACGAAATACGACGGCAGACTGACTACATTTATCAATCCGGTGGTGGCGCTGATGCCGAGTGTCGCTACGCTCCACACATCGGAAAGAATTTCTGAAATCCAGAGTTCGTACAGTTTCCAGGCGGTGCTACGCTGCGGCTCCGTCGCGGCTTTGTTTTGAAGCAAAGGTTTGAGCGACGGGATCAATCCCAGCAAAGCCGCACCCTGATGCCCTACTTCGTGTACCAGCGAAGAGCCGATGCCGCTGCCGACCATGCGTTCGCGAGGGACCCTGATTATGGCCACAGGATTCGATTTGCCGCCAGGCAAGCGAGTCCTGGCGCGCCGGATGGCTGCGCCATGTCCCCTGTCGAGGTAGCAAACCAGTTCGGGCGGCTCGTAAAAATCACCTTCCAGGCGGAGCGCGTCGCGGGCGAAAACATCTAAGCCGGAAATCCAGATTCCTGTATCGTGTTCGCTGCGCTGATTGACCACATCGGCAAAAATGTCGAACTGATCGAGCAACGAATTGAACTGTAATTTCAGAATACTGTAAGCCGCCTGGCATTTGTCGAGCGGACGCGTTTGGTCATGCTGCATTACCCGGATAAACTGCTGTACCCTTTTTTTCAATTGCTCCCGGCCAATTTTGATAAGCCAGTGCACTTTTCGCAGTGCCTCCGAAGAAGGCGCTGCTGCCATCACCATCGGCATCGTCCATTCGAAGGGTTGCACTTGTTTCAAACGAGCGAGCAATGCGCCGGCTTCAGCGATGAGCAGCCGACGGCCTTCCGCCGGGACTATACCCCCTGGATGATAATCCGGTTGCCTTGCCTGACCCATGTGCCCTGATTTTGACCGGTGGACGTTGCGTAGCCGCCATTGCTGTGGAAGCCGCTTCCCCCACCGACTGGCATAGGGGACGGCAAACTCGGGAACCAGCGTCGGCCTTCTTGCAGGATGATGTTGCGAATTGCGCGGGCACTCATTGGCTGGCCGCTACGGGCGTAAGCTGCGATACGACGGGAGGCAGCTTTGGCTACACGAACGAGCCGTTTGGAGCCTTCAAAACGCTTGTCGCGCGGGGTCATTCCCTCGAACTCGAGACCGAGTCCACGGACGGCCATATTGCCAAGTTGTCCGCCAATCCGGGCGCCGGTCGGGCCAAAAAAGCGGCCGCCGAGGGCGCTGCCAAGCCCCGGTAAAGCCCGCTTGCCAAGTGATTTTAGTCCTGAGATGGCCTGGCCTTTTATTTGCTGGCCCAAGGGAGAATTGTACAGAGATTTCGCGCCGCTCCATGCACTTTTGAGGAGGCCGCCGAGAAAATATTCCAGTTCCTGTTCGTTCTGGATGTTCATCAACTCGTGGGCCAGTTCGTTTTCGTGCATTTCCTGGTTGAATTCGCCTTCGTATTCAAATTCAAATTCGGGTTGGAACTCGTATGTTTCCTGATATTCGTAATTCATTGGTGAAGATTTTTTTTAGGTGAACGAATAGGACTGCCTCTACTTCGGACACTCGCCGGTGTGAAGCATTCCTGATTTGTTTGAAAAAATGTAAGGGAAAATGGGGGGGCAGGTCGCAGAATAATTCACACCCCGTACAGGATAATCTGGTTGCCCTGCCGGGTCCATCTGCCGGATTGTGCGCCGAAAGTGTCGCTACCGCCTCCGCTATATCCCCCACTTGTGCCACCGCTAAACCCACCGCTCATACCGCCACTGAATCCGCCGACGGCGCCGCCACCAACACCCGCAACACTTGTTTTGAGCAAGCCGGGAGCGTGTTTGACAGCAGCCTGTTTGATGGATTTTGTAACAATGGCTTTAGGTGAGCCACCTTTTTTGGCATTGTTTACAGCATTTTTGGTAGCGGAAGTGGCCAGGCGAACATAGCGACGTGCCACTTCAAATTCGAGGTCCTCATTGCTCATGCCTTCTGCCTGAATCTCAAAGAGGTTGGAAGCCATACTGCCGAGTTTGCCGCCGATAGCGCCGCCGAGCGGACCGCCGAAGAAGGTGCCGGCAACTTTACCTGCGATTGGCAAGCCAACTTTTGCCACTGATTTCAGACCGCCGATAAGGCTGCGGCCGATGCCTGATTTGGCAAATTTGGACAAACCGCCTCCAACTTTTCTGACCAATTTGCCGAGAAATTGATCGAGTTCCTGCTCGTTGCTCACGGCGAGCAATTCGGCGGCGAGTTCGTATTCCATTTGTTCGCCAAGCAATTCGTATTCGCCCTCATACTCGCCTTCCCATTCCCATTCGCCTTCGCCTTCGCCCTCGTATTCGCCTTCGTAGGCGGTCTCCCATTCGCCCTCCCACTCGCCTTCGCCTTCATATTCGCCTTCGAACTCGTATTCGCCTTCATTGAGGAAACCATACTCCTGGTTGAACTCCTCGTTCATGATTTTATCCATATCGTGCATGACTGAAAATTTTTAAGGTGAAAGATGTGGTTGAAAAAATCCCCGTCGGGAAAATTGTCATGACGACCCTATTCAGGCAAGCGACGTGCCACGTGCCAAAAACAGGGGTTTTCGGCCTTTTTGACGAAAAAGCCTTCGGATGTAGAGAAAATCCCGAAATGGAGGCGAAAAAAATTTCGGCAAAAAAGGGAGTCAGCACCTCTGAAACCTGAATTCCGGCGTTCTTGTGGCGCATTTTCAAAAACACAAAATTTACCCTATGCGCCTTTTCATTCTGGTTACGGCTTTTAGCGCCGTTTTTTCTCAAAATGTTTTTTCCCAAAAAAAGGAGCAAACGCCCGCGCCTGCCCAAAAAGTAGTCAGCGGTGTTGTGCTCCTCAATAACAAAACCGCTCCTGACGCGAAGACCTTGCTTGCGTCCCTTAAAAAGGACTGGAAACTAAAAGTGGATTCTTCCAGTGTAGCAGAAAAAACCATTGTGTTCACCGGCCCTGGCGCCGCTACGGTGATGATTGCTTTTCTCGACTATCCGGTACCCGCAGCGGAAATCGGCACGGCAGCCCGTATTTCATGGCTCTGGAAAAACGGCGCCGACGAAGCGCTCCGGCACCAAAGTCAGGCTGTGATTTCTGTCATCGGTACGGAAAACAAAGTGCTGGAGTTATACAAACTTTTCACGGCTGTGGCTGGCGGCGTACTGGAAAATACGAATGCCTGCGGCGTTTACATGGCCGACCAGTACCTGTTGCTCTCGAAAGGTTTTTACACCTCGGCAGCCCGCAATATGCGTGACAACCAGACACTTCCGCTTTACTGTTGGGCTTACTTCGGCATGACACAGGAAAATGATTTGAGCAGCGGCTACACCTGGGGGTTGCAGGAATTTGGCCTTTCGGAAATGGAAATCGTCAACTCCAAACAGACAATGGCTGATGTGCATGCTGTACTTTACGATGCCGCTATGACGGTCGTTCAGTATAATCTGAAATTGCAGGATGGTCAGAACTTCACGACACTGGAAGGTCAAAAACTGACCGGAAAACGCTCGAAAGGCGTTTATCAGGAAGGGGAAACTTTTAAAATCGAATACTGAAACTGAACAGGAGTTAGTTGCTTCATTTAAAAAAGCGAGCAACTAACTCCTGATTAATTTACCACAGTAACCGTTCCGTTGATTCGTTTTTGTTTGCCACCGGCATATTCTACCACTGCCGTCCAGGGATAGACGCCGGGTTGAACATACTTTCCTTGCCATCGTCCATTCCAGCCTTTGAGCGGGTCGTTCGGCGCAAAATCAGTTCTTTCAAAGACGAGTCCGCCGCCCCGGCTGTACACTTGCATGGTCACAATACGCGCCACGCCCTCGCCAGCGAAAGCGGTGAAATAGGCATCCTGATTACTGCCAGGTTTGATGACATTGGGGAAATAAACGTTGATTTTTTCTACTTCGACCGTCGCCTGATCGCGCGCAATACAGCCATCGGCGGTTTGCACCTCGATAGCGAAAGTCGTCGGCTCGTCAATTACGGCTCGTTGCATCAGCGAATCCTGTTGCAGAAATAAACTCGGCGGACGCCATTCGATGGCGGATATCGCCACGCCTTCCGGTGTCACTACGGCTTTTAGTTCTACAGGTTCGCCGGCTATTGTCGTGTCTTTATCGGCATACAAATAAACCACAAGTTCCTCTGGTTCAGGGACGACGACCAGCCATGACCTCACACAGTTGGAGGCGTCCCGAACATACAAAGTGTAAGAACCCGGCCACAACAAATCCAGGGTTGGATTGGTGCTAAATGACTGGCCATCAAGTGAATAAAAGAAAGGTTTCTCGCCGCCAAATACTGTGTCTACCACGATTTTCCCGTTGCGAAGGCCGTAACACTGCACGGATGTTACATCAAGCCGTACGCTGTCAACACAGGCAGCGAGTGCATTTTGCTGAAACCATAAAAACAAAGCGGCAACCGGCAGGAGCCGGAGTAAAAATTTGCTCATGGTGCAGTAGTTCGATTATGTTGTAAAGGTTTGGCGGGGGAAAGGTATCAAAAGTTTTTTCTACCGCAACATTTCCGAAACAAGCCGGTGAAAATGATGCACACCGCGCTCCTGTTTGGGCGAAAAACGACCGTGCCGGTAAAATCGCGAGCGGGTACCGATTTGCACTTGTTCCACCACCGCCTCATCTTCCCGCTCCACCAGGTCAATGTCGGCGCCTGCGCCTTTGCCCAATTTTGAAACATCCCAGACATAAGCGCGGAAACTCACTTTCGTCAAATCCAGCCGGAGCGGTCGCACAATGTTCAAAGACAAGCCCCAAGGGTAAAAGTTGAACATGATATTCGGAAACAACCAGAAATAATAACCGGCGATGGCTTGTCCGTAATCTTCGTGGCCTTGCGGTAAATTGAAAATTTCATCGCCGCCTTTCGCTACGCCGACCTGCACGTTGCTCCAGTCGAACACCTCCGTGCGATAAGCCCCCCAGTCGAGCGAGGCGGCTAAACCTTTGTGCACAAACGGAATATGAAAACCTTCAAGGTAATTGTCGCAGTACAAAGCCCAGTTTGCCTTCACCAGATAGTCGCGCGAACGGGAAGCATCGAAACGAAAATGCTCCACTGGCAGGAAGCCGATTTTGCGTTCCATGCCCGCCATCCAATCCTCGAAAGGGAAGGCCGGATCGAGCGAAGTGAACGCGAATTGCCGCCATTGTTTGACCGGAAGTTGGGCCAGATTATCGTCGGCGCAAGGAAAATTTTCCATGCCGTCGGTCTCCGGCATAGCGGCAAATTCACCGTTCAGGTGAAAACGCCGGCCATGATAGCCGCAGATGATACCCCGCTCGAGTTTGCCTGGGTGTTCCACCAAAATTTTACCGCGATGCGTGCAAACGTTTGACAGACAACGCAATTCGTTTTTCGCATCGCGGAGCAGCAGCAGCGGCTCCTCGATAAAATTGTCCATAAATTGGAAGGGCATCGCGTCGTGCGGCACCTTCACCGTTTCTTCGGCGTGGACAATCATTTGCCACGAACGCGCAAAAATCTTTTCCCGGTTGCTTTCAAAAATTTCAGGCGCATTGTAAAAAGTGCCGGGCAAAGTAGCCGCGCGACGGATGTCAGGTTCTATTTGAAACATGGCGGAAGGAATTTTTTCGGCAAAAATAAAACCCGATTTTTGTCGCATGAAATCTCATATTTTGCAACTTGCCGCTATCGCCCGCAAACGTCGCCGCCGGATTATCGGCCTCATGTCAGGTACTTCGCTCGACGGACTCGACGTGGCGTTGTGCGATTTCAGTGGCGCCGGAGACCGGACGAAAGTCACGGTTTTGGCGTTCAAAACCCTACCCTACGACGAGCATTTCAAATCCGAAATCCGGCGCATTTTTGCAAAAAAAGAAATTGATTTTCAGCATTTTACCCTGCTGAATGTCCTTGTTGCCGAACGGCACGCAGCCCTCGTAAATCAGTGCCTGACGGCGTGGAAAATCCCGGCTGCTGAGGTAGATTTGATCGCCAGTCACGGCCAGACGGTGTTCCACGCGCCACGTGTTTTGCACGGTTTGCCCGATTACCCCAACGCTACTTTGCAAATTGGCGACGGCGACCATTTGGCCCGGCGCACAGGCATCATCACTGTTTCTGATTTTCGGCAAAAGCACCTCGCAGCCGGTGGCGAAGGCGCTCCGCTCGCACTCTACGGCGACTATTTTTTGTTTTCTAAAAAAGGCGAAGACCGTTTTTTGCTCAACATTGGAGGCATTGCCAACTTCACATTTTTGCCGGGCAACGGCAACCCGGAGGGCGCATTTGCCACTGACACCGGCCCGGGAAATACCCTGCTCGATGCCTTCGCCCGCGCACTTTTCGGGGTTCCTTTCGACGAAAATGCCCTGCTCGCCAAAGCCGGTCGCGTGGACGAACGCTTGCTCGACATTTTTAAATCGGAGCCTTATTTTCAAAAACCTTTTCCCAAAACGACCGGCCCCGAACTCTTTTCGCCAGAATGGGTGCAAAACGCTTTTCGCCAGTTGCCTAAAGGCAACCCGAACCCTTACGACCTCATGGCGACCCTTACCCGCCTGACCGCCGACACCATCGCGGAAGCATTGAATCAGGTAAAATTTGTCGGCAAACCTGCGCTTTACCTGAGCGGGGGCGGAGCGCACAATCCGTTGATTGTAAAATATTTAAAGGAAAAATTGCCGGGCTGGAAAATGAAGATAATGAAGGCTTTGGGTGTTGATGGCGACGCCAAAGAAGCCGTATTGTTTGCCGTTTTAGCGAATGAAACGGTGGCTGGAAGTGTGGCGGAAGGAGAAAAATTAGGCGGAATTCCGTTGGTGGGAATGGGAAAAATTTCCTTTCCGGGTTAAATTTTCATGTTGAAAAAAGAAAAACGATGCTCATTTCTCCTGCTTCGCTTAGGGATATTCCGGCTTTGCTTTCACTCGTCAATGGCGCTTTTCGCGGCGATTCGGCCCGGCGCGGCTGGACGCATGAGGCGGATTTGCTCGAAGGGACTTTGCGCACCGACGAGGCGACACTTCGGGAATTATTGGAGACACCCGGCGCCATTATTTTGAAGATTGAGCGCGAAGCAGGCGATTTGCATGGCTGCGTTTATCTTCACAAACAAGAGAGCGGGCTTTACCTCGGCATGTTGACGGTCGCGCCGGAATTGCAGGCAAAAGGCATCGGGAAAAAACTCCTGGCGGCAGCGGAAGATTACGCGAAGCAGATGAATTGCCAGCGCATTTTTATGCGGGTTTTGTCGGGGCGGCCAGAGTTGATTGCCTGGTATGAGCGGCACGGTTACCGGCTTACCGGTGAAACGCAACCTTACACGATGGATAAAAAATTCGGGGTTCCGACACGCCCACTCGAGTTTGAAATTTTGGAAAAGATATTGTAAATCAGGTTTTTACAACAAAAAACGCCGTTTACGAGTCTTTCGCAAACGGCGTTTTGATTCATATTTTGTCCCAATTTATTTCCATTTTCCGCTCAATGCCTCGAAGGTCGGCAGGTGGCGATGGTGGTACATGTCGAGCACCTGACCGTCTTTCCAAACCACGACGCCGGGGTTGGCGCGGATGATGGTTTTCAGCAATTTATCGTCGGCTTTGTAGAAAGAATATTTCGCCTGCACACGCTCTGCGAAGTCGGCGGCGGATTCGGAGTCGCCGTAGGTCGTGATGGCGTACACTTTCCAGCCGGCTTTGGAAGCGGCTTCAGCCAGCGGATTCACTTCTTTCTGGAAACGTTCGGCGTAGTCGGCAGCAGGGATAAACACCTCTTTTTCAATGGTTTTTTGCCCGACGGAAACGATACGCGGCTGCAGATAAAACGAATCTTTCGTGACCCGAACCGTGTCCGAAGCCCAGGTCGTATCCGGCACGGCGATGGTTTCGATCTGTTTTTGGCCTTTGAGTTTGTAGGCGATAATCATCAGGCTGTAGCCTTTCTCGTTCAGAATGTCGTCCGTGACTTCGCCCTCGCTGCTTTCGACAGCAAAATCGCTCACTTTCGTTTTCGTCACAGGTATTTTTTGCCCGTCTTTTTCCACGTACCAATCGGTCTGAATCTGGTCTTTCACTTTCCAGCCCTGCGCCTTCGTGTATTCCTTGTAGTAGGTGATTTTGCCGGGTTCGGGCTCCATGAAAGTGATGGTCTTGTCGAGGCTGTCGTTGCGCAGAACCCAGCCGAGAATATCCACTTTCGCATTGGTTTCCAACTCTTTGCGTTCACGGACGTTGGCGCCGACTTTGAATGGCCGGAAATCTACCGCCGGTAAATCCCAATAGGTATTTTGCAAACAAAACAACAGGGAAGCAGCTGTCGTGATGCCGACTGCAAGGTTTTGCACACGGCCGTTCCAGAGTTCGTGCATTTTGCTCCAACGGAACAGAAATAAGAGTGCTGGAATCATCAAACCCAAGTCTTTAAAGAAAGAAATTTTCGGGTCAAGTTTGATAAAATCGCCGAAACAGCCGCAATCCGTCACACGCATTTGGGTTTTCACGTAAGGGCCCCATTGAGCAAAATCGAAGAAATTGGCCTCCGTCGGCACAAAACCCGTGAGGTAGGTGAAGCCTGTGAGCACGGTGAAAAAGAAAACGACAAGGAAAAACAACCAAGCCGTGAGGCGACGCTTGAAACCCACAATAAGCATTACGCCGAGTGCGATTTCGAGCACAATCATAAAAATGGAAAAGCCTTCTGCGTATTTCGACAGCCAGGGGAACAGCGGCGCGATTCCGGCAAAAACATTATTCAAACCCGCAAAAGTCGGCTCGAAAGCGGCGAAATAATCTTCCATTTTGTAGGCTGTGCCGATGGGATCAACGGCTTTCACCAGGCCGGAAAAAGTGAACCACACCCCGCAAAAATGTTGCAAAAAACTCCACAAGATGGATTTGTGTTCTTTCATCCGCACCGTCCACACGGTCAAAAGAGCGCCGATGACAGCGAAAGAAATAAGAAGGTTGGGTAGAGAAGTCATGCTGTATTGTTGATTCGTTGATGAGTTGATTCGTTGAGAAGTTTAAGAGAGGTTTAGAAAGTTGAGGAGGGTTAAGTTTTCTCAACTTTCTAAACCTTCCTCATCTTTTTCTCTCAACCTAATTAGAGCAAACACCGCGTAATTAATAATGTCGCGATAGTTCGCTTCGAGGCCTTCGGACACCAGCGTTTGGCCGGCGTTATCTTCTATCTGCTTGATTCGCAGGAGTTTTTGTAAAATCAAATCGGTCATGCTGCTCACGCGCATCACGCGCCACGCTTCGCCGTAATCGTGATTTTTGGCTTGCAAAAGCCGGATGTTTTCGGCGATATGGTGGTCGTAAAGTTCGGCAACCTGCTTCGGCTCGAGTTCCATCGCGGCGTCGGCAGGGAGTTCGAGTTGGATGAGGGCCAGCACGCTGTAATTGACTAAGCCCACGAATTCGGACTCCACGCTGTCGGCTACTTTTTGCGCGCCTTTCTCCTCGATGCTCCGGATGCGCAAGGCCTTGATGTACAGTTGATCGGTGATACTTGCCGGTCGCAGGATACGCCACGCGGTACCGTAGTCAGCCGTCTTTTTAAAAAAAAGGTCGCGGCACCGGCTCACGACCTCGCGGAATTGTTCGAGCGTTTTCTTCATAACGAGGCCCGGCAAAGATAGAGAATCAAAATTCCGACCTGCGACGGCTTTTGAAATTGTTAACGGAGGGTCTTTATTGGCTGCAATTTAAAAACAAAATGTTTTTATTTCGGAAAAATAATCTACTTTTGGCGCAACAAAAAATTAAGCAAAGAGACAATCTTATGAAACGAGTCATCGGCATCGGCGGCATTTTTTTCAAATGTCGCGACCACGAAAATACGCGTGCCTGGTACGCTAAACACCTGGGAATCAATCTGGAAAGTTGGGGCGCCCAGTTCAACTTAAAGGACGACCCCCACCCGGAGGCTTACTCCGTCCTGAGTTTTTTCAAACGCAGCACCGATTATTTCGACCCTTCCGAGTCACCTTTTATGATCAATTTCCGGGTACACGATCTGGACGCTTTGGTGACAGCGTTGCGGAAAGAGGGCATCGAACTCATTGGCGAGCCTTTGGAAGAAGAGTTTGGCAAGTTCGCGTGGCTGCTCGACCCGGAGGGGAATAAAATTGAATTGTGGGAGCAGCCGAAATAGTCGGAGTGACAATTTCAGTAAGCAGTTTAATTTTGTGCGCCTTTAAAATCGAAGGGCAACAACATGAAACGACCCATCCTCAGCATCCTGGCTCTTTTTCTTTCGCAAATTATTCTTTGCATTTACGGAAACAGAATTTTTCACAAGGAGGCCAACCCTTTTGCGTTGATCGTGATTTCGGTCATGCTTACGATTTATTGTTTCAGATTCTTTTCCGAACGAAAACCGTACACTGAGAATACAACGCCTTCCCGGTGGATGCCTTGGTTACATGGATTGATAGGGATGTTGGGTTTGTTCACGGCGTATGAAGAATTGCGAAAAATATGGGTAAAATACCCGGACCCAGGTAAATCCTCAGACGTGTTGCCGCAATTGGAAACGTTGTCGCACCGATTTTTTAGTGGCGAATTTCCCTACCAATTGGTCAACCTCCCGACCCATGCACCTTATCCTGTGTACATGCCTTTACATTGGGCGCCTGTTCAGATCGCTACTTTTTTCAAAATTGACACCCGTTGGTCAGCTATAATCATGCTAATGAGCGCGGTTGGAATTGCAGGTTTTTGGTTGGCAAAATCTCACGCATGGGCTTCGTGGAAACGCACTTTGCCTGCCATGTTGCTTTTTGCGCTACCTGTTTGGGGTTATGTCCTGTGGGGTAAAGTTGATATCGCGCTCAGCCTCGAAGGCGTAGTGGCTGCATGGTATGTTCTGTTGGCAACGGGACTCGCCGCAAGAAATCATGTGCTCATTACAATCGGGATTGCCGGCGCCTTGCTATCGAGGTACACCTTACTTTTTTGGCTGCCTTTGTTTGCTATTTTACTCTGGCTCCATGCACCTAAAAAATATTCATACTGGACTTGGGGGAGCGTCGCGGCGGCGGTGCTGGCACTATTCGTCGTACCGTTTTGGATGAAAGACACAACTATCGTGTCGCGCATTATAACGCATTACACCGGATGCGCGGAAGGTTCCTGGTTGCGGCCTGATGATTACACTTTTTACGATGCCTTGAGTTTGAATATTCATTTGCGGCAATGGTTGCCAGGAACCCCGGAACAAAACTTGCCTTATGCGCAACTGCCACAGATAGTCGTCCAATTGCTTTGTGTCGGATTAGGGGTTTATTTTTATCAGAAAAAATGGCATCGGGACATGGATATTTACACATTTTCACTGCTGGCGCTGTCTATCATGCCAATGCTTTTTTACAATTTCAGCCCTATGTTATTCAAATACTACATGCTCATGCCGCTATCGGTGTCGGCAGTCATGTGTTGGAAAGTGATAGCGAGTTGGTCGGGAAAAGACTAAGGCATATTTTGCCTCAATTGCGGCGCATCAACATGCAAATTCCATTCTTGCTTCGGGTAATTGACAGGCGGGTATCTGAAAAAGAAAAAACCTGCCAGAAAAATAGCATGCCGGAAATGAGTATTGCAGTGCCAGGATGTTCCTTCTGTTCTACTCCAAATGGACTGGTGAGCATGTTGACTCCCTGCTCCCATAAGTTCAACGCGGCACCCACTAGTATTGCCAAAAAACCGACGACAAGAAAAAGAAATCCCAAAGGCTGAATACCTCTTCGCTGAATTTTTGTGACACTCGATAAGGCCAGACCAATTTCGCCAACTTTCATGTCGAGAAAAATAGTGTCGGGGGTTAGTTCTGTCAAACGCCCAAGATATTCGAAGGAAACACCTTTGGCGTTTTGAGAAATGACTTTCAGTTTTTGTCCTTTTTTAAAAGTCCGTTCGGTTTTTTTGACTTTATGAACAAAAACAGCCTCTTGAAAAGCCTGGGCATTGACAGAAACAATGAGGAAAGAAGATGCCAGCAAAAAGAAAAAACGGCGGAGCATAACGAGGAGTTTTAGAAAATAATGCGCACAATTTATTTTCAAAACACCGCCCGTGTTTGCTGACACCGCTCAATCAGTCGATTGATTTTTCTCCTTTTTTGTTATGCCAGTTCTACAATCGTGACGCCCTCTCCCCCACCCTCCTGTTCCGGGTGGTAAATGTTGGCGATGTTGCCGCCGTACTCCCGCAGTTTTTGGCGGACGACTTTGCGCAACACGCCGTCGCCTTTGCCGTGCAGGATGCGCAGACTCGATGCATTCGACAGGAGCGCGTTGTCCACAAATTTTTCCAAAACCCGCATAGCCTCGTCCTTACTCATACCGCGCAGGTCAATTTTCGCATCGAACATCGCACTTTGTTGCAAATCAGTAGCCGTGACGTGTGACGTTTGCTGAATCGGCTCGGCAGCGGGCAAGAGGTCGCGCACATTGGCTGTGACCCGGATACCGCCCATCGCGATACTCGCTTTCTGGCCTTTTATCTCCTCGATGCGACCAATGGCGCCGCCCGCCCGGAGCCTGACAAAATCGCCTACCGATAAAGGCCGGCTCGACGCGGACGGCACGGCTTTTTCCTCGAGCCTGATGACTTCGGAATTTACCTCATCCACCTGGCGGGCTTTTTCCGTTCGTTCCTGGCGAAGTCTGGCGGAGATTTCCTGCGCTTTTTCGAGATTTTTTTCCTCTTTGAGTTGACGAATCAGTTTGTCCACCTCGCGACTGGTGTTGGCGCTGACACGGAGTTCGTGTTCTTTCTGATTCAGTTTCAGTTGTTTGCGCTTCACCTCCAGGTCATGGTGCATGGAGTCGTAGGTTTTGATGAGACGTTCGAGCGATTGCTCTTTTTCAGCGACCGATTGGAGTTTTTCTTCCAGTTCCTGTTTCTCGCGCTGGAGTTCTATCAAAATATCATCCACTGCCGTTTCAGAACCGGTGCGGTTGCGGGCGTAGCCGATAATGTCTTTCGAAAGGCCGCTTTTTTCGGCGATTTCAAAGGCGTAGGAACTTCCCGGACGCCCCACTTTCAGTTCGTAAGTCGGCGACAAGGTGTCTTTGTCAAAGTGCATGTTGCCGTTCAAAATACCGGGATTTCGGAAGGCAAAAACTTTCAGATTCGAGTAGTGCGTGGTGATGACAGCGTAAACGCCCTTGCGGTGAAGTTGTCGCAAAATGGCTTCAGCAATGGCGCCACCGGGCTTGGGGTCGGTCCCGCTGCCCATTTCGTCAATTAAAACGAGGGTCTGCGGATTGGCTTTTTCGAGAAAAACGCGGGCGTTTTGCAAGCGCGACGAATAGGTGGAAAGGTCGTCGTCGAGGCTTTGTTGGTCGCCGATATCGGCAAAAATTTGCTTGAAAATGCCGAACTCGCTGAGTTCGTGGACGGGTACGAGCAAGCCGCTTTGCACCATGAGTTGCAAAAGGCCGACGGATTTCATCGCCACCGATTTGCCTCCGGCGTTGGGGCCGGAAAGAATGAGGATGTGATTTTCGGGGTGCAATCGGAGGTCGAAAGGGACAGTTTTCCGACCTAAAGGCTTGTTTTTCAGGAACAAAAGCGGGTGATAGCCTTTGCGGATGGCGATAATCGGCTTTTCCTTCAAAATTGGCATGCCGGCGCGGAGCGCGAGGGCGAGCCGGGCTTTGGCCTGAATCACGTCGAAGCGAATAAGCGTCTCGAGATAACTGCGAATCAGCGTACTGTAAGGTCGAATGGTCTCGCTCAGGTCGCGCAGGATGCGGAAAATCTCGCGGCGTTCGTCGTGTTCGAGGTCGAAGAGGTCGTTGTTGATTTCGATGACGGCTTCCGGCTCGATGAAAGCCGTGCGCCCGGTGTCGGATTCGTCGTGGATGATACCCCGGATTTTGCGTTTGTGCTCCGATGGGACAGACAACACGCGGCGGCCATTCCGGAAGGATTCGGGCGAGTCGGAGAGCCAGCCTTTGGAGCGGTATTCCTGGATGATTTGCCGGAATCGGCCGTCCAACTCCCTGATTTTCTGCTGCATTTCGCGACGGATGCGCATCAGTTCGGGTGAGGCGTCGGGGCGGATTTCGCCTTTTTCATCAAAAACCGCCATGATGGATTTTATCAAACCCTCATCGAACGAGAGCGGTCGCGTGATGTCGTAGAGTTTCGGGTAAATATCTTTTTTAGGCCCGGCGGCAAAAAATTTGAACACATCGCGCATCAAAAACAGGATGCGCAAAATACCCTGAAACGACTCGGCTTGCAGAGTGTAGCCTTCTATTTCCAGCATTTTCAAATCTGGCCGAATGTCGGGGAATGACTCGATGGGGAAACGGTCATTTTTCTCTAAAGCCAGTTTGAATTCACTTGTTTCACGCAAAGCAAGGTCTATCTCCGAAAAATTGGTTTGGGGGGAAATATCGCGTAACGCCTCTGCCGCCATCGGCGTAAGGGCTTCTTTTTCAAGCAAATCGAGGATTTTGTCGAACTCCAATTTGCGAAAAACGTCTTTCGGTTCAAAAATCATAACGGTCCACGGTGAACGGTTCACGGCTAACGATAGACGGCTAACGGTCAATGTCAACTCTGCGTCGTTAACCGTGTGCCGTATGTCGTGGGCCGCACAAAAATACCGCCCTTCAAACAAATTGAGGCGCCCGAAGTTCCCTCGCGTTATTGCGAGCATAAAGTGTAAGTGCTATAATTGTCTGTTCAGGATATTTTTATCTAAAAAATGTGACAGGCTCAAACGGATAAGTAGTTTTACTGCTCAATTTTCAAAATTTAAATTACTGCCTTATGTTGAAAAAACTACTTTTTGCCTTTGTGGCGCTTTCTCTCGCTTCGTCTGCAATAGCACAACACCAACGCCGTGTGATGGTAGAGGAGTTTACCAATGCCTCATGCGGGCCTTGCGCCTCGCAGAACCCTGGCTTCAATGCACTGTTAGCAAATAATGCAGACATTGTGACGCCGCTCAAAGTTCAGGTGAATTTCCCGGGCTATGATCCTATGAATGAACAAAACCCGGGCGAAGCGAATACACGTCGCAATTATTACAGCGTGAGTGGTGTCCCGCATGCGGTTTTGAACGGTGCGCCGCTGCCCAATGATTGCAATGGCTGGACGGGGTCGGGTGCGCCAGCATGTGTGAGCGCTGCGGAACTGACTGCTGCTGCCAATAATCTCACACCCGTGACGATGAGTGTAAGCCACTCTATCTCCGCTACTTACGATACCATTTTTGTAAATGTATCCGTTACTTCCGACGCTGCGCTCACCGGCACCTTGCGCCTGCGCGTGGCAGTGACGGAGGAAGAAATACTGTTCCCGACTGCTCCGGGCAGCAATGGTGAAACGGAATTCTCCCATGTAATGCGGAAAATGCTGCCGGGTGCCGACGGCACGAATACCGGTGATTTTGCTGCCGGCGAGACTAAAACCTACACTTTTGCATGGAAAATTGGTTATGCGTACAACCTGAACGAACTCGCAGCGTGTGCATGGCTCCAAAATGACGCAACGAAAGAAGTGTGGCAGTCCGCTCTTTCGCACCCCATCGGTGGTATTCCTGACGCCGGCCTTCAAATTTCGGCTGCTAACAAATTTGCCTGCCAGGTTGGCTATGCCCCTACTTTCAACCTTACCAATGGTAGCGATGCTCCATTGACCAACGCTAATCTCCGCTGGCGGCTTGGCAACGGCGCCTGGAAAAACATTTCCTGGACCGGAGATTTAGCTCCGAACGCAACCGAGTCCGTGACAGTAGATACCACGCTGACCGAAGCAGGCATTTACAATGTGGAAGTGCAGGCACTTAACTCGAACAACGGTATTCAAACAAACCTGATTAGCGGTACTTCCACGATCAATATCAAAACCCTGTTTGGCGCCGGCGTTTCTACACCCTTTACGCAGACCTTCCAAAGCGGCCCTGTGCCACCCGCCGGATGGACGGTCAACAATGTCGAGATCTCCAGCGGCCTCGAAGGCTGGAAACTGGCCACCAACGCCGGAAGCGGAAGTTCTCGTTCTACCCGTTGCAGCCTCTTCATCATTCCGCAGGGAAGCCCGATTATGATGACGCCAAAAATTGACTTGAGTCAAGCTAACGGCGTGACTACGCTCAACTTCGACCATGCATACGCTTACTACAGCAATACGTTTTTCGACAGCTTGCGCATCGAAGTATCCAACGACTGCGGCGAATCCTGGACGACTATTTTCCACGACGGCAAAGACGGTCTTTCCACGGCGCCCCCGGTAGCAAGCCCCGACGGTTCGCTCGGTTTTATACCAACGGCTTCTCAATGGGCAAGCAATGCCATTGATATTTCCGACTACAATGGAAGCCCGGAATTGCTCGTTCGTTTTGTCGCAGAAAGCGGATGGGGCAACAACATTTTTGTGGACAATATCAACGTGACTGCTTTGGTAGGCGTCAAAGACCTGCACCTTAGCAGCTTCCGTCTTCAGCCAAACCCCGGTCGTGAAATCACGCAGATTTCTTTCGGACTTGAAAAACCCGAAAGCATCCGCCTGTCGGTGTTCAGTTCGGACGGCACGCTCGTGCAGTCGAAAAATCTCGGCGACCTTCCGTCGGGCGAACACACTGCTACCCTCGATGCCAACAACTTGCCCGCAGGCAGCTACCGCATTATGCTGGAAGGCAAAGAAGGCGTAGCCAACGCCCAGTGGATTGTTATCAAATAACTCTTTTTCAAAAATAATGAAAAGCGGTGGTCGTCCCAAGCGGCTGCCGCTTTTCTTTTTCCACTAAAAACAAACCTTGAACCGATACTGAGAAACCCTGTAACCTTGTGCCATGAAACTCTATATCATCGCAGGCGAAGCCTCCGGGGATTTGCACGGTTCCAACCTGATAAAAGCGCTTAAGTCGCAACATCCCGATCTGAAATGTCGCGTTTGGGGTGGCGATTTGATGCAAGCCGCCGGTGGCGATTTGGTCAAACACTACCGCGACCTGGCCTTTATGGGTTTTTTGGAAGTGGCAAAAAACCTGCGCACAATTCTCCGAAATATTGCCTTTTGCAAAAAAGATATCCTTGATTTTCAACCCAATGCGTTGGTGTTGATTGATTACCCAGGATTTAATTTGCGCATCGCCAAATGGGCCAAACAACAAGGATTTAAAGTCATCTACTATATTTCTCCTCAAATCTGGGCCTGGCACACTTCGCGGGTACATGATATTCGTCGCGACGTGGATAAAATGCTTGTGATTCTCCCGTTTGAAGTTGATTTTTACAAAAAATATAGTGTCGAGGTCGAGTTTGTCGGCCACCCGCTACTGGATGCCGTCGGAACGAACAACGAACAGCAAACAACGAACAACCTGGTGGCTTTGCTTCCCGGCAGCCGCCGCCAGGAGGTGCTGCGAATTTTGCCGCGAATGCTGGAGGTAACAAGTGGTTTTCCTGATTATGAATTTGTTGTAGCCGGCGCAACATCCCTGCCTGCCGGATTTTATCAACCTTTTTTGGAAAAATATCCGAATGTCCGACTCTTGCGCGGCCAAACCTATGATCTGTTCCGACAGGCAAAAGCAGCCCTTGTGAAGTCCGGGACTTCGACCCTCGAAGCCGCTTTGTTTGGCGTACCACAAGTGGTTTGTTATGCAGGAAGCCCCGTTTCTTACCTCATTGCCCGGCGGCTTGTCAAAGTGCAATACATTTCGCTTGTCAACCTGATTATGGACAAACCTCTCGTGCGTGAACTCATTCAGGATGAGTTGAATAGCACAAACCTAAAATCCGCGCTTGCTGAAATTTTGAACCCGGAAAAAGCATCCGCATTGCAGGCAGGTTATACTGAATTGCGCCAGAAATTGGGCGATGGCGGCGCATCGAATAGAGCGGCACACGCAATTTTGAAATTTTTGGGATAAAAAAATCCCGAATGTTCCGGGGCCGGAACATTCGGGATAGACAGCGTGTCATTTCTCAATTATTGTACGACAAATTTAATCGTACGCGTCCCTTCTTTCGTGGCAATGCGGGCGAGATAAGTGCCCGGAGCCAGGTGCGCAAGGTTGTAGGTCAGTTGTTCATTGGTCAATCCCTGACGGTCTTCCAGTTTAATGACACGGCCATTGATGTCAGCGATGGTGACAGTCGCATCCGTCGGCTGGTCAAATTCGACCGCGAGCCGCACGATGTCGCTCACCGGGTTGGGGAACACTTTCAAGGCAGATTCTGAAAGCGGTTTCTCATCAGTCGTAGTCACGAGGCTGATGTACATCCGCAGCACAGCCGAGAGGTCGTCGCCAAAACCGCCCAGGTACCACTGATCGGAGTATGTGATGGTGCTGACCACGTTGAAATAGTTGAAATCCGTGCTGAATGCGTGCCTTGTCTTACGGGCTTCATCGCCATAACTTGCTACAAGGAAGTAGCGGCCGCCGGATTCGAGCGCCACACCGGGCTCTAAAGTTTCGAAGTCGAGCAGTTCGACCTGCTGCAACTGGCCATTGACGATGCCATCGGGCGCTTCGTAGTTGGCAAAACCCTTCCAGGTCACGCTACCCCCGGGGAAATTGTTGAAATCGAACCCGGAGAAGTTGGTGGGGATATCGTCATTTATTTTAAAAAGTGAAATGCCGGAAGTTACGTCGGCAATTTTAAGTTCATTCGAGTCGGTGGCGAAAGCAAATTCTGCTGTCACCGCCTTGTATGCGTCGAACTGGCCGCTTGACATCACATAGTAGTTGCCGACTGACCAGGGCACGTCATCTGCCGGACGCGTGGATGTATTGGCGCCATTTTCTTTGGAAAAAATAAAGTCGGTCACGACGAACGGGCTCGACACTTCGTTGTCCTCGGCAAACAAATCCGTCGAATCAGCCTGTACGGTGTAGCGAATCGTGTATTCGCCTTCGGGTAATTCGGGCGCGAACAGGTTGGTCATTTCAATCGCAGAGTCCACGACTCCAGGCTCGATGGAAGCCAGGGTGACACTGTCGGCAAAGAGAACTTCCTGTGTATTCAGGTCTTCCACCGTGGTTTTCACCTTTACATTGGTCATTGGCAACAAGCCCCGGTTCGACATCAGGATGAAAAATCCGAAAGTGTCGGTGGCGATTTGCGAAGCCGGCGTGGCAAAACTCGATGCCGGGTAGAAAAAGTTGGAAATACGCAGGTCGAATTTGAGCGTCGGGTTCTGATCGAACAATTCGATATCGTCAAGATTCCACATGTACTCGTACACGCCCGTCCATTGCCACTGAATGTAAACCGTTGATTGATTGGCCGCTACGGAAGAAATATCGACGATGGAATTATAGGGGTTTGGCGAAAAATCATTTTGCGTCGTCAAATCGGGAAACGCCGTGAAATTCTGCCAGGTGTTCAAATCCGTACTCACGCGGACGATGGCGCTGTTGGCCGGAGTTGTATTGAAAGTGCCGACATGCGACTGGAATTTGAGAAAAACCTGGCTCTTGCCGGAACAGTCAATCGCCGAAGTCGTCAGGCGGCTGATGTGGTTGGCCGGGAGTTGGCCTGCTGCATCCGAATTGACATGTACGTAGCCCGTCGCCGCAGAAGTGGCCTGAAAAGGGCTTTCGCCTGTGAAAACAGGAGAGCAGTTGGACGCGTTGTCAGCGCACCATTCCCAGATGACATTTTGGCCGGAGCCATCCGTGTTGGTCCATCCCGCCGGGATGTTGCTGGTGAAGTCTTCAGACCAGAACGGGGGAAATGATTGCGCGAAGAGCGAGCCGCTCATCAGGACGAAGCCGAGAGCGAGCAGTTTTGTGTTTAATTGCATCATGTGTGTGTTTATTAAGAAAAAATAAGCGGCATGAAGTTCGTTTTTCATGCCGCTTACTTCCAAGTATTTGCTGCGAACAATTGCTGACAAACCGTGTCTGTCAAGTTTTATCCCCTGAACGACATTTTTTCACCCCTGCTTTTTTTGCTCTTTTGCCCAGGCGTCTTTCAACGTGACAGTACGGTTGAAAACCGGTTTTTCTGTCGCCGTATCCGGGTCGGCACAAAAGTAACCGAGCCGGGTGAATTGGAACTTTTCGCCAGCCTTCGCTTCCGCCAATATTGGCTCAATCAGCGCATTTTCGATGACTTGCAAAGAATTTGGATTGAGCGTAGATTTGAAATCCTCTTCCGCCGCCGGGTCTTCCACCTGGAAAAGTCGGTCGTACAAACGCACTTCCGCGACCTTCGCCGTCGCCGCCGAAAGCCAGTGAATCACACCTTTCACTTGTAAGCCCGAGGTGTCGCTTCCCGAACGACTTTCGGGAACGTAAGTGCAACGAAGTTCTGTGATTTTCCCCGCCGCATCTTTCACAACTTCCTCACAACGAATGATAAAACCCGATTTGAGTCGCACCATACCGCCGGGCGAAAGGCGGAAATATTTGGGCGGCGGGTTTTCCATGAAGTCGTCGTGTTCGATGAAAATTTCACGGGAAAAAGCGATTTTACGTTTGCCAGCCTCCGGGTCTTCGGGGTTGTTTTCCGTTTCCATCCAATCAATTTCGCCTTCGGGAAAATTCATAATGACGACTTTTAACGGGTCAAGGACGGCAAAACGACGCAAGGCAATTTTGTTCAAATGCTCGCGAATACAAAATTCGAGCAGCGACATATCGGCTACCATCTCGCGTTTGCCCACGCCGATGCGGTCGCAAAACTCGCGGATGCTTTCCGGCGTGTAGCCGCGTCGCCGGAAACCCGAAATCGTCGGCATACGTGGATCGTCCCAGCCGCGCACATGTCCTTCCTCCACGAGTTGTTTGAGTTTGCGTTTGCTCGTGACGGCGAAGGAGAGGTTGCGGCGGGCAAATTCGTACTGCTTCGAAGGGAAAATACCGAGTTGCTCGATGCACCAGTCGTAAAGTTCGCGGTGCGGCACAAACTCCATCGTGCAGATACTGTGGGTGATACGCTCGATGCTGTCGCTTTGGCCGTGCGCCCAGTCGTACATCGGGTAAATGCACCACGCGTCGCCTGTGCGGTGATGGTGCGCGTGTTTGATGCGGTAGAGCAGCGGGTCGCGCATGATCATGTTGGGCGAAGCCATGTCAATTTTCGCGCGAAGGGTGCAGTGGCCGTCGGGAAATTCGCCCGCTTTCATTTTTTCAAACAAAGCGAGATTTTCTTCGGGCGACGTGTTGCGATAAGGGCTGTCTTTGCCCGGCTCGGTCGGCGTGCCTTTCAGGGCGGCAATTTCTTCAGCGCTGGAAAAATCAACGTAGGCTTTTCCTTTCTGAATCAGGATTTTAGCCCACTCGTAGAGCTGTTGGAAATAGTCGGAAGCGTAAAAAATACCTGCCGGTTCGAATCCCAGCCAGCGCACATCGGCAATGATGCTTTCCACGTACTCGGTGTCCTCGGTCACCGGGTTGGTGTCGTCGAAACGGAGATTGGTTTTGCCGCCGTATTTGAGTCCTAGACCAAAATTGAGGCAAATACTCGTCGCATGGCCGATGTGCAGGTAGCCGTTCGGTTCCGGCGGGAAGCGGGTAAGGATAGTTTTGTGTTTGCCCGAAGTGAGATCGGCCTCGATGATTTCTTCGAGAAAATTGAGGGACTCGGAGTTTGTTTTTTCTGTGCTCATGTTCAGATTTCCGCAAAAAGGAGCGCAAAGAAACAGTTTTTCGAGCAAACGCGCAGCCTACCCTCCAAGTTTCCTCAAAACAAACCGACGACTTTTCCGTGTTCGTCAATGTCAATTTTTTCGGAAGAAGGCACTTTGGGCAATCCCGGCATGGTCATAATGTCGCCGCAAATCATCACGATAAATTCGGCGCCGGCAGCCAGTCGCACTTCGCGGATTTTGACAATATGCCCGCTTGGCGCGCCGCGCAATTTGGGGTCGGTCGAAAAGGAATACTGGGTTTTGGCGACACAGATTGGGAAATGTTTGTAGCCCTGGGCTTCTATTTTTTTGATTTTCGACATCACATCGGGGTCTGCGGTGATGTCCGAAGCGCCGTAAAGTTTGGTCGCGATGGTTTTCATTTTTTCCCAAAGCGGCATTTCGTCAGGGTACAGGAAACGAAAATCGCCGGTGTTATTTTCAACCGTCTCGACGACGCGACGGGCAATTTCTTCCGCGCCTTTGCCACCTTCCGCCCAATGGCGCCCCAGCACAGCAGGGGTGTTGCGTGCCGCCAATCGCTCCAAAAGCAAGTTGATTTCGGCTTCTGTGTCGTGTACGAAATGGTTGATAGCCACCACACAAGGCAAACCAAAGTGGTCATTCAGGTTGGAAATGTGGCGTTCGAGATTGGCAAATCCTTTCCCCAAAGCCACAAAATCTTCCTGATTCAGGTTTTCGGAATCAGCGCCGCCGTGATATTTGAGCGCCCGGATGGTAGCGACGATCACAACTGCGTGGGGACGCAAACCCGTCTTGCGACATTTGATGTCAATGAATTTTTCAGCGCCCAAATCCGCTCCGAAACCCGCTTCAGTGACCACATAGTCTGCGAGTTTCAAGGCGTTTTTAGTTGCCAAAACGGAATTGCAGCCATGCGCAATATTGGCGAAAGGCCCGCCGTGCAGGAAAGCGGGGGTATGTTCAAGCGTCTGAACGAGATTGGGCTGGAGTGCGTCTTTGAGCAAGACTGCCATCGCGCCGTGTGCGTTGAGGTCGCGCGCCCGTATCGGCTGCTGGTCGCGGGTGTACGCGACGACAATGTTGCCGAGTCGTTCTTTCAAATCCCGCAGCGATGTGGACAGGCAAAAAATAGCCATCACTTCCGAAGCCACCACAATGTCGAAACCATCTTCACGCGGGTAGCCGTTGCCGGTGCCGCCGAGCCCCACCACCATTTGGCGCAAGGCGCGGTCGTTCATGTCCATCACCCGTTTCCAGGCGATGCGCCGCACATCTATACCCAGCACGTTGCCGTGATGAATGTGGTTGTCAATCAATGCCGCAAGCAAATTGTTAGCCAACGCAATCGCGTTGAAGTCGCCGGTAAAATGCAAGTTGATGTCCTCCATCGGTACTACCTGCGAATAACCGCCGCCTGCTGCGCCACCTTTCATGCCGAATACCGGGCCGAGGCTCGGTTCGCGCAGGCAAATGATGGTTTTTTTGCCGATGCGGTTGAGCGCGTCGCCCAGACCGAT
>Ga0209172_10001492_pt1 | contig 49237 bp, 43 predicted proteins | sample LarsenN4metaG_FD_184113 | JGI IMG/M metagenome (GOLD analysis project Ga0209172, IMG submission 184113) | Hot spring sediment bacterial and archeal communities from British Columbia, Canada, to study Microbial Dark Matter (Phase II) - Larsen... ... | reverse complement strand
TTGTCGAGTCGCCACGCATGGGCGAGCCTGGCCACTACGCGATCGAACGCGCCTTCGTCGAAAAGTAATACCGGCCCTGCCGCTTGCGGCCAGCCTGTCACACCCCGCCGCGTGCGGGGTGTTTTGCTGTTGGCGCCAGCTGCCGCGCAGGTGAGCGTGCCGGGCATGGCCTAGAGTGCGGCCGTGACGGTGCCGACTGTGGATAACTTATGGAATCAGCCCATCGCTGTGGATAAACCGGTACGCGCAGCAACCCCAGCACGCGACAGCCGGACGGGCGCGGGTAAACGGGTAAACGGGTAAACGGGTAAACGGGTAAACGGCGGCAGGCTAGCGCAGCCGTGCGGCCAACCCTGGATTGTTTTAACGGCGGCGGAACGGTGACAGTGCGGGGCGATGGCCAGCGCCGGCATACGACAAGGCGGCGCGGAAACGACAACGGCCCGCCAGACTATTCTGGCGGGCCGTAGATACGCAAAAGCCAGTTATCACGAGGATAACTGGCTTTCATGTTGGTCGGAGTACAAGGATTCGAACCTTGGACCTCCTGCTCCCAAAGCAGGCGCACTACCGGGCTGTGCTACACTCCGTTACTTCCGAAGAAGTGGAGCAAATTATAAGTAACGCTCCCCGTCCTGTCAAGCCATTCCTCAAAAAAATGTGGCCATGCCGTTCAGCGCCGCGAGCGCTCACGCGCGCGCAACAGGAAGCGGTCCAGCACCGGGGTGCAGTCGAGCAGGTGCACGGCGCCGGGCGGGTGGAATTCCGGGTGCCACTGCAGGCCGCAGACGAAGTTGTCGTCGTCCAGCCGCACCGCCTCGATCAGGCCGTCGTCGCTGGCGCGCGCCTCCACCAGCAGGCCGCGCCCCAGCGCGCGGATCGCCTGGTGGTGGATGGAGATCACCTGCTTGCCGCCCTGCCCGCCGAGCAGGCCGGCCAGCAGCGAATCCGGTGTCAGCACGATGTCGTGGGCGTGGCTGTCGTAGTCGCGGTGCAGGTGATGCGACACGCCCAGCTGGCTAGGGATGTCCTGATACAGCGTGCCGCCGAGCGCGACATTAATCAGCTGCGCGCCGCGGCAGATGCCCAGCACCGGCTTGCCGGCCTCGACGAATTCGTGGAACAGCTCCATCTCGTAGGCGTCGCGCACCGCGTCGCCGTGCCAGTCCTGGTGCAGCGGCTCCTCGCCGTAGCTGCGCGGGCTGAGATCGGCGCCGCCCTGCAGCACCAGGCCGTCCAGGTAGCGCGCGTAATCGGCCAGCCGGATGCTGCTACGGTTGATCATGCCGTCGCCGAGCACGGTGGGAATCATCAGCACCATCACGTCGCGCGACATCACCCAGTGCGCCACCGATTGCTCCAGGTATTGCAGGGTTTTCGACTGCAGCCCGTCGGCGCCGGGCTGCGGGTGGTAGATGCGGGCGGAGAGTCCGATTTTCAGTGGTGTCGTCATGCGGCCAACCTTTCACGCTCAGGATGCTGGCGGCCAGTCCGTCAGCCTGTCACAGACAGACGCCGCCGGCAGGCGATTGGTTCACCCGTTCATGGCTGCGGCCACAGCCGCTCGGCGAGGCCGGATTGCCGCGGCGGCGCGTTGAGCACGCCGGCCTCCAGCACCGCCGGGTTGCCGGCCAGCACGAACACGTCGCGGGCGCGGGTAATCGCGGTATACACCAGCGCGCGGGTCAGCACCGCGCTTGGCGCCGCCGGCAGCGCCAGCCACACGCTGGCGAACTCCGAGCCCTGCGACTTGTGCACCGTCATCGCGTACACGGTGTCGTGTTCCGGCAGCCGCGCCGGCGCCACCTCGCGCCAGCCACCGTCGGTGGTGGGGAACACCACCCGCAAGCGCCCTTCCCGCATCACGGTGAGGCCGATGTCGCCGTTGAACAGGCCGATGCCGTAGTCGTTGCGCGTCACCATCACCGGGCGGCCGGCGTACCAGTCGCTGCCGGCCGCCTTGCGGCCCAGCTTCTCCAGCTCGGCCTCGATCTGCGCGTTGATGGCCGCCACGGTGTGCCGCTCCGCCGCTAGCAGCATGAAGCGGTGGAAGGCGGCAAACAGCGGCGCCCAGTCCGCAGCGTCGGCGTCGGCATCCAGCTGCGCCAGCGCCTGCCAGTAGTCGGCGCGCTGCGCCAGCAGGCCGGCGGCGTCGGGCAGCGCCGGCTGCTGGCGGATGTCGGCCTGCGCCTGCTGCGCCAGCAAGGCGTGCACCTCGTCCAGCGCCGCGGCATTGACCGCGCGCGCCAGGCGGCCGATGCCGGAGTCGGCACCGAAACGGTGACTCTTCTGCAGCACCACCACGCTGTCGGCGAGGATGGCCGTATCGTCGATCACCCCGGGCAGATTGATACCGGCGGCAAGCAGGCCTTGCGCCGTGTCGCTGCGCCACGCCTGCCGGCTGCAGATGTCGCCCAGCACCGCGCCGGCTTCCACCGACGCCAGCTGGTCGCGATCGCCCAGCAGGATCAGCCGCGCGTGCGACGGCAGCGCCGCCACCGTCTGCGCCATCAGGCTCAAGTCCACCATCGACGCCTCGTCCACCACCAGCACGTCCAGCGGCAGGGGGTTGGCCGCATGCTGGCGCGGCCGCGCGGTGCCGGGGACCAGCCCGATCAGGCGGTGCAGCGTCTGCGCCTTGTCCGGCAGCTGCGCGCGCACCGCGTCGGCCACCGGCAGCGCATCGCGCGCGGCGCGTACCGATTCGGTCAGCCGCGCCGCCGCCTTGCCGGTCGGCGCCGCCATCGCCATCACCAGCGGCCGTGGCGACAACGCCGCCAGCGCCGCCAGCAACCGCACCACGGTGGTGGTCTTGCCGGTGCCGGGGCCGCCGGAGATCACCATGAAGCGGCGCTCGGTGGCCAGCCGCGCGGCCAGCCGTTGCCAGTCGCCGGCATCGGTGGCCCCGAACAGCGCGTCCAGCACGGCTTCAACCTCACCGCCCAGCGGCTGCGGGTCGCGCGCCAGCCGCGTCAGCGCCGCCACCAGCTGGGTCTCGTCCTGCCAGTGGCGCGCCAGGTACAGCCGCCCGCCCTCGTCCAGCACCAGCGGCGTGTAGTCGCCGGCGCGGCCGGCCAGCGGGCTGCGCCGCAGCCGCGCGTAGTCGTCGCCGGACAGGCCGCCGAGGCAGACGTGGCCGCCGGCCACCGCCGCCAGCAGCCGTTGCAGCAACGGTTGCAGCGCCGGGCCGTGCTCGGGGTCCAGCCGCGCGAACAGGCGGGCAAGCTGGTCGGGAAGAAAGCTGTCGCTGACAGTGGCAGTCATGGGCAAACCTGGCAAAAGACGTTAGAACGTGTTCACGATCTCGCGCGCTCACGCGAGACTAAGACGCAAACGGCTGAGCAAGCGGCGTTTATCCAGAGATAAACCCGCAGGCCACAGCCGTTTTCAAGGTGGTGTCACCCCATTGCTATACAGCAGATCGTGAACGGGGTTTTACCCGCCGCAGCGGGCAAGCGGAATCGGCATCACGATACCGCACGGCGCGCTCAGGCGCCCAGCTTCGCCTCCAGCGCCTCGCAGATGGTGGTCAGGATCTTGATGCGCGCGTAGTACTTGTTGTTGGCCGCCACCAGCGTCCACGGCACCGCGCTGGTGCTGGTGCGGTCGATCATGTCGCACACCGCCACCTTGTAGTCGTCCCACTTGTCGCGGTTGCGCCAGTCTTCCTCGGTGATCTTGAAGCGCTTGAAGCCGGTTTCCTCGCGCGACTTGAAGCGCGCCAGCTGCTCGTCGGCGCTGATCGCCAGCCAGAACTTGAGCACGATGGCGTTGTTGTCGCGCAGCTGGTGCTCGAAGTCGTTGATCTCGTAGTAGCCGCGCATCCAGTCGGCGGTTTCGGCGAAGCCCTCCACCCGCTCCACCAGCACGCGGCCGTACCAGGTGCGGTCGAAGATGGTGACCTTGCCCTTGCCCGGCACATGGCGCCAGAAGCGCCACAGCCACGGCATAGCGCGTTCCTCCTCGGTCGGCGCCGCCACCGGCACGATGCGGTAACGCCGCGCGTCCAGCGCCTGGGTGATGCGACGGATGGCGCCGCCCTTGCCGGCGGCATCGTTGCCCTCGAAGGCCAGTACCAGCGAGTGCTCGGCAAACTTCGGATGCCGCGTCAGCCCGTTCAGCCGCCCCTGCAACGCCTCCAGCTGCTGCTTGTAGTCGTCCTTGGAAAAGGCCTGATCCAGTTGCAGCGATTCCAGCAGCAGCTTGTTGTCCGCCGGTGGCGTGATCGCCGCCACGTCGGAACGCGCCTGCCACACGTGATCCAGCGCCAGCCGCTGCTGCAGCGCCTGCAACAGCGCGCGGCCGACGGTCAGGCTGCGGTAGTTGGCATCCTCGCCGTCCACCACCAGCCACGGCGCGTAGGCGGTGTTGGTCAGCCGCATCATGTGCTCGGCATTGTTCTTGATGCGGCTGTACTGGCCGTGGTGTTTCCAGTCCGCCTCGGTTACCCGCCACGCGGTGGCCGGGTCTTTTTCCAGCAGCTTCAGCCGCTTCTTCTGCTTGTCCTCGGCCAGGTGCAGCCAGAACTTCAGCACCAGCACGCCGTCGTTGGCCAGCATGCGCTCGAAGCGCAGGATGTCGAACAGCTGCTTGTCGAAGGCGTCGCGGTTGGTCTTGCTGTCGACGCGGTCGAACAGCGCATCGGAATAGTAGGAGCCGAAGAACATGCCGATGCGGCCCTTGGCCGGCAGCTCGCGCCAGTAGCGCCACATCCACGGCCGCTCGCGCGCGTCGTCGTTGGGGGCGTCAAACGCCGCGGTGTGGATCAGGCGCGGGTCCAGCCACTCGTTGATCTGGTTCAGCGTCTCGCCGCGGCCGGCACCGTCCATGCCGTGGATCAGCAGCAAGAGCGGGAATTCGCCGCGCTGCTTCAGCTCGTACTGCACTTCCAGCAACGCCTCGCGCAGCGCGGCCTCCTCGGCCTTGTAAGTGCTCTTGTCGATGACGTGGCCGATCTCGGCGGATTCAAACATGGGGCGATCCTTTGCAAGGTTGGCCGCAAGCGGCGCAGGTGGCGATGTTCAATGACATGATTGTAGCGGGAATGTCAGCGGCACCGGGGCGGCCATTGCAACACGGATCCGCCACCGCCATCGCGACCAGGATCAAGCCTTGCGCTCGTCATGCGGTGGCCGTGGCGATGGATGGCAAACGTTGGCCGCAATGCGGTGACGGCTTGCGGCCAACCTTGGTGATGCAACGGTGTGTCGCCCGGCCAGCCGGGTGACACACCCTACATCAATAAGCACACCCCACAAAAACCAGAACCGAAGCGACGCGCCCCATCCCGTTGGCGCAAGCCGTGCACACTGTCGCCAGCCCGGAAACAAGCCGCCCTCTTTTGAGCGCAGCGTATGGGCGGCGCCGGGATGGCGGCGGTTTGCACGGGAATGCTTGCGCCTTCGGGAGAGCGGTCTGCGTGCGAATCTCTGATTCGCTCAGCGATGTGAAAAGGGGCGGCGGCAGCCCCTTTTCCCGCCCATTCCTTCGCGACGCTGCGCTTGCCTCGCTCAGTCAGCGCGGTGAAGCGGCAGATAAAAATCATCCGCGTAGCGGATACCCCAGACCAAAACAAAGTTGGCCGCAAACCCGTCACGGCTTGCGGCCAACCTTTGCCATGCAATCGCGGTAAACGTTGGGCTTCGCAAGCTCAGCGCCAAGCTACCAGCCCCACCTCCCGCGTTACCGGTGGTAGCCGGGTGACACCCCCTAGGCCGGCACCGTCGCCCGGAACACCCCATCCAGCGCATCCAGCAGTACATCCGACGGCGCATCGCGCCATACGCCATAGCCCGCGCCGTTGATGCCGCGCAGGTACAGGTAACGCACGCCGCCCAGGCGCAGCTGTGGCGCGCGCTGTGCCAGATAGCGGCGCAGCGCCACGCAGTAGATCAGGTACTGCAGGTAGTAGTGTTCGCGCGCCACCGACGCCACCAGCGCATCGTCGCCGTAGCAGGCAAAGCCGTCGCCGAGGTGGTTGGACTTGTAGTCCACCAGCCACAGCGCGTCGCCGTGGATGAAGGCCAGATCGATGAAGCCTTTCAGATAGCCCTGCACGCGGTCAAAGGTCAGCGTGGCCGCCGCCTCGCGCAGCGGCGCCGCAAGCCCCATGGCCGGGTTGGTGAGGATACGCTGCAGCCGCGACAGACTGAGACCGTCAGCCGGCAGCGTGAACTCCATCTCCACCAGCCGCCGCGCGTTCGGCACCGCCGCCAGGCGCACGCCGGGCGCGATCTCGCAGTGCAGGGTGTCATGCAGCATCGCCAGTGCCGCGTCCTGCCACAGCGCGTCGAAACCGTGCTTGTGCAGCGCCTCCTGCACCACTTGCGGCCAGGCTTCCGGCCGGGTGAAATCGGCGCGCTCGAACATCTCGTGCAGGCAGGTACCGGCGCGGGCGCCGCGCGGAAAGCTGAAACGGTCGGCCGCCACCGCCGCGTCCGGCTGTTGCAGCGGGCCGTGGTCGTGATCCGGCGCCTCGCTGCGCGGGCTGGCGCCGCCGTGCAGGTGCCGCGTCAGGCCGGTAAAGCTGCTGACCCGCCACGGCGTGTACAGCGAACGGTGGACGCCGGCCAGCTGCGGCACGAAATCCGGCGCCGCTTCCGGCGGCAGCGCGTTGAGCGCGACATCCACCTCGCGGCAGCGCACCGCGTCCGGCAGCCGCGCCGCCAGCGCCGCCACATCGTCCGCCACCTGCGTCGCCAGCAGCTCGCCGGCCTCCAGCTGCGCAAGGTTGGCCGCGGCGCGGCCGTGCAGCAGCCACGACAGCGCGGCGGTATGCATCTTCTGCACATGGCCCCACACCACGTACTGGCGGTGCTCGGCACGGGTCAGCGCCACGTACAGCAGGCGCAGCTTCTCCGCCAGGATCTCGCTGCGCGCCGCATCGCGTGCGCTGGCGCTGACCAGATCGTCCGGCGCCAGCCACGATTCGTCGCCATCGCGGTAACGCCAGAAGGTGGTGTCGCGCCGCTCCAGCGCGCCGTCCCACAGGAAGGGGCAGAACACCAGCGGATACTGCAGCCCCTTCGAGGTATGGATGGTGACGATCTTGACCAGCTCGGCGTCGCTTTCCAGCCGCAGCAGCGCCTCTTCCGCCGCCGGCGGACTGGCCACCTGCGCCTCGAACCACGCCAGGAGCGGCGCGATGCCGGCCATGTGCTCGCTCTGCTGCTGGATCAGCTCGGCCAGATGGCCGAGGTTGGTCAGCCGCCGCTCGCCATCCGGCTGCGGCAACAGCCGCACCGCCACCGCCTGCCGCGCGAAAAACGCCCGCCACGCGGCCATGAAACCGCGCTGCTGCCACGCCTTGTGATCGTCAAGGTTGGCCGCCAGCTGCGCTTCCCACGCCGTTTCGTCCTCCAGCAAGGCCAGCAGCCGCGCGGCATCGAAGCCGGACAGCTCGGTGGCACACAGCGCCTTCAGCCGCCCTTCCGACGCCGGCTCCGCCCACGCGCGCAGCAGCGCCAGCAGCTCGCCCGCCTCGCGGCTGGCGAACACGCTTTCCTGCGTCAGCGCCACCGACGGCACGCCGCGCGCCGCCAGCGCCTCGCGCACCGCGTCGCCCTGACGGTGGGTGGCCACCAGCACCGCGATGTCGCCACCGGCCAGCGGCCGCACGCTGTCGCCACGCCGCAGCCATGCCTGCTTGACCCGCGCCAGCGCCAGCAGGCGCGCGATCTCGTGCGCGCAGGCATCGGCGGCGTAGGGCGTGGCCTCGGTTTTCGATACGCCCTTGGCGCTGTCGCTGGCCGGGAAGGTCAGCAGGTTGAAGGCGGCATCGCCGTCGTCGACCTCCAGCACACTACCGCCGGCCGGCGCCGCATCCACCGCCGGGTAATCGATGCCGTCCAGCAAAAAGGGCTGCGGCCGGTCGAACAGCGCGTTCACCGCCGCCACCAGCGGCGGCTGCGAGCGGCGGTTGGTCAGCAGCGTGTACTGGCGCTCGGCGGGCGCGTCGTTGCGCGCGGTGAGGTAGGCGAAGATGTCGGCACCGCGAAAGCTGTAGATCGCCTGTTTCGGATCGCCGACCATGAACACCGGCCGCTGCTGCTGCACGAAGGCGTGGCGAAAAATGCGGTATTGCAGCGGATCGGTGTCCTGGAATTCGTCGATCAGCGCTACCGAGAAGTCCGCGGCGATGCGTGCGGCCAACCTTGGGCCGTGCTCGGCGTCCTCCAGTGCGGCGGCGAGATCGGTGAGCAGGTCGTCGAAGCCGCGGCTGCGCGTGGCACGGCGCTGCGCCACCGCGTGGCGGTTGATCCAGGCGATCAGCTGCAGCTTCAACCCGGCCAGCTGCTGCGCGAGCGCCCCGCTGTACTCCGCCCACGCCGCCAGCCAGGTGTCGATCAGGCCGAACAACGCATGCTCGGGCGGCGTGGCGCCCTTGTTGCAGCCCTTGGCCAGCACCGCCGGTGTCAGCCGCTGCAGGTCCTTTTCCTGTGCCGACGACAGCTGCGGCAGGCTGGCATCCGCCGCCAGCAATTGCAGCAGCCTGACATAACGCTGGCGCTGTTCCGGCTTGTAGCTGGTGCGGCTCAGCCCTTCGGCCGCCAGCAGGCAGGCGCAGCCCTCCTCGATGGTGGCGGCATCGGCCTGCAGCGGCTGCCACGCCGCCGCCACCGCCGCACGCGCGTCCAGCAGCGCGGCGCTGTCGATGTCGGGGTGGCGCAGATAGGGCTTGGACAGGAAGGGGCGGATCTCGGCCAGCCAGCCTTCCGGCGTGTCGCCGTTTTCGGCCAGCACCTGCGACAGCGCCGGCAGCGCCACGATGTGCTGGCGCCAGAAATCGTCGGCCAGCTGCTGCAGCTCGGCCAGGTTGTCGCTGGCCAGCTCGGCGGCAAAGGTCTGGCCGCTGTCAAACGCCGCATCGGTCAGCACGCGCTGGCAGAAGCCGTGAATGGTGTAGATCGCCGCCGCATCGAAACCGTTGATGGCGGTACGCAGCCGTTCGCGCGCCATCGCGCTATCCTGGGCCGCCAGCCGCGCCGCCAGTGCCGTCAGGAACGCGTCCCCTTCCGCCTCGCCGTCCATCACCCGCGCCAGCTCGGCCAGCCGCCGGCGCAGGCGGTCGCGCAGCTCGGCGGTGGCGGCCTTGGTGTAGGTCACCACCAGCAGCTTGTCCAGCGTCGGCGGCGGATTACCGTCGGCGTCGTGTTCCAGCAGCAGGCGGGTATACAGCGCGGCGATGGTCCAGGTCTTGCCGGTCCCGGCCGAGGCTTCGATCAGGTTGGTGCCGGTGAGGGGGCAGTTCAGGGGGTCGAGGGGGTGCATTTAGATTCCTATCTAGCAAGCCGATGCCTAGCCACACTAGCTAAACCTGCTCAAAGCTTTTTTCATTCTCAAAAAATGGTTAAAAGACTCCATGATTTTTCCTCTTAATTCATCGTCTGACGCATTATTCAACTCAAGACTCACCTTGGCATTCTTCACTGCCTCATCACATAAAATGGCCCTAATTAAGTCGGCATCTAACATTTCTTTATCAACAGGGCCACCACTAACTCTTGAAAAAATATCGCATTGCGATTTAATCAAATATCTCAATGTAACAATCAAATCACCTCGTAATACATCTTCGCATCCCAACCGTTCTATTTGGTCAATTATCCACCAAATTTTCTTACCGCCTGCCAAGTGTGGCTCTGGAGTATCCCACTGATAGGCACACATCTCATGGAGCATGATTTGCAGCAAGTTGACACTCACGCTTTTCAAAGTACTCAGAGAGTCCTCTGCCTCTTGTCTGATTTCCCGAAGCCTAATCACATTACCTGCAATTGACAGTTCTTGTATTTGAGAAAAAAAGCAAACAATCAAACCAAGAATAGAAAAAACCGAAAACAAAGCAACAGCTTCCGCCCCACTTAAAACCTTGAGTTGAACAAGAAGAATATAGCTTGAAATCGCTCCCACAACAAAAACAGCCAAACCCAAAAATACAATCAAAAACCTACAAAGCCAACTCAATATATTTTTCAATATTCCCTCCAATATTCCATAAATCCAGCCTAAGCTATTTTTCAAAATACTTCTCCAATCTTGTACGCAGCAACCATCGACTTCAGTAGCTTTTCCACCAGACCGGAAATTAATAACCAACATTGGTCGCAGGTCGTGACAGGTTTTGCAGCCAACCTTGTTCCGTCTGGCGTATCCGCTGCGCGGATATTTTTTATCTGCCGCTTTCCGCGCGGCGGCGGGGTACTTTCTTTTGCTTCGCCAAAAGAAAGTACCCAAAGAAAAGGCGACCCGACGGCGCAAGAATTCCCGTGCAAACTGCCGCCACCCCGGCGCCGCCCATCCGCTGCGCTCAAAAGAGGGCGGCTTGTTTCCGGGATGGCGCCACTTTTCACAGCTTGCACCAACGGGATCGGGCGCGTCGGCATGGTTTTAGCTGACGGTAATGCATCCCCCTCACTCCTCCCCCGCCTTCAACGCGCCCACCATCGGTTTCAACAGCGTTTCCGCCAGTTGCGCGAACAGCGGGTCGGACAGCGGTTCCTGATGGCGGAACACCAGCAGGTTGGCGGCGTCGTCGCGTTGCGGGCTGCGGCCGAAGCCGGTGAAATCGGGCGCCCATTCGTTTTGCGCAGCGTCCAGTTCCTGCCCCGGCTTGGCGCGGGCGTAGGCCAGCGAGGTGCGGGCGAAGAAGGGCAGCGGCTGGCTTTGTCCCTGGCGGTAGCGCAGCAGCCAGGCGTGCAGCAGCCCGCAAGCATCCAGCGCCACACCGTCACCGTCGTCCGTGCCGAAGCTGTGTACGCCGTCTTCGGCGAACAGCTGCGATTGCGGCGCGATGCCGGGCACGGCGGCGGCGAGGCGCACCAGGTGTTCCAGCCACAGCGCGATCAGGTCGCCGGCGTAGGCCTTGCGCGGCACCACGCGCAGCAAGCCCTCGGGGCGCAGGCCGGACAGCTCGCCGCTGAGCAGGATGTCGCCCAGTTGCAGCCGCACCGGCTGCGGCGGCAGGGTGTCGTCCAGCAGCGTGGCCGGCAGGCGCGCGGCGAAGCGGGCGCTGGCGGCGCGTTCCAGCGCCAGCCACGACTCGCCCAGCGCGGCGTCGGGCAGCAGGCCGCGTCCTTGCAGCCGCGCTTCGGCGTGGCGCAGCGGCTGGCGCGCCAGCAGGGTGTGCACCAGCGTGTCGCGGATGTCGGCACGGCTGTCGCGGTCGATGGCGAACGGCTCGCGCGTGGGCAGCTCGTCGGCGATGCGTTCCAGCTTCAGGCCGAGGCGGTCGGCCAGCCAGGCGCGGACCGGGTTGCGCCAGAAGCGCAGCAGATCGGCCAGCCGTACCGCTGGCGCATCCGGCAGCGCAAGGTTGGCCGCAAAAGGCTGCGGCACGGCCGGCGGCGCCGCCAGTGCCTGCTGCCACACCGGCTCGAAGCTGTCGGCGGCGCGGTAGTAGGCGCGCGAGAACGGCTGCAGCGGGTGGCGGGTGGTGATGGCGTCGCCGATGTCGCCGCCGCTCATCGCGGCCAGCGTGTCCAGCAACTCGGCCACCAGCGGCGATGGCGGCAGCGGCTCGTCGCTGCGCACGCTGCGGCCGACCCAGCTCAGGTACAGCGTGTCGCGGGCGGAGAGGATGGCCTCCAGGAACAGGTAGCGGTCGTCGAAACGGCGCGAGCGGTCGCCCTTTTGCGGATGGCGCGCCACCAGATCGAAGCTGACCGGGCGCTCGTCGCGCGGGTAGGCGCCGTCGTTCATGCCGATCAGGCACAGCACGCGGAACGGGATGGAGCGCATCGGCACCATCGCGCAGAAGGTCAGCCCGCCGGTGAGGAAACCGCCGCTGCTGGCCACCTGCAGCTGGCGCAGCACCGCGTCGCGCACCACCGCCAGCGGCACCGTGCCGTCAAAAGCGGCCAGTGCGGCGTCGGCGGCCAGTTCGTCGGCGATGCCGTGCAGCACCTGCAGCGCGGCTTCGCCGTCTTCCTCCACCTGGAACAGGCTGGCGGCGGCTTCGCGCAGGCGCTCCGCCCAGTCGGCGACGCTGGCCGGCTGCGCCCACCGTTCGGCCAGCGCACACAGGGTGTCGAACAGCGCGCCCAGCCGCGCCAGCCGCTCGGCGGCCTGGCCTTGCGCCGCACCGTCGGGCAGCAGGCCGCCGAACAGCGGCTCGCCGTCACCGGCCAGGCTGGCCGGCAGCAGCGTGCCCAGCAGCAGGCGGTCCAGCCCCCAGCGCCAGCTGTGCGTGGCCTCGGCCGGCAGGCCCAGCGCCGCCTTGTGTGCCGCGTCGCGCCCCCAGCGGATGCCGGCACCGCGCACCCAGCTGCGCAGCAGGGTGACGTCTTCGTCGGCGAGGCCGAAGCGGGTCAGCAGCTCGCGGCAATCGAGCAGCGCCAGCACCTCGTCGGCGGCGAAGCGCGAGTCGGCCAGCTGCAGCACGGCGCCGAAGGTGGCCAACAGCGGCACTTCGCGCGTCAGGCGGCGGTCGGCAATGCTGTAGGGGATGGACGGCGCGTCGCTGCGGTAGCCGAACACGGCGTCGATATAGGGCGCGTAGGCGTTGATGTCCGGCGTCAGCACCGCGATGTCGGCCGGGGTCAGCGTCGTGTCGGCCACCAGCATCGCCAGCAGGCGGTCTTTCAGCACCTCCAGCTCGCGCATCGGGCTGTGGGTGATGTGGCAGACGATGGAGCGGTCGTCTGGTGCCGGCGGCTGCACGTTGGCCGCAGGCGGGCTGAGCTGCAGGATGTCGCGCTGCAGCCGCGCCAGCAGGCTGTCGCCGGCGGGGGGCAGGAACATCGACTCGGCGTCCGGCACGCCGGCGGCGATGTCGTCGAAGAAGTCGCGCCCCTGCTGCCCCAGCGACGCCAGCAGCGGGTGGCCGCCCTCGGCGCTTTCGCCACGGGCGAACAGCTTGAGCTGGCCGCGCGCGTCGACGATGTCGCCCCAGTAGGCTTCGCAGGGGTTGAGCAGGAACACGTTGACCTCGGTCAGCTCGGCCATGCGCAGCAACAGCGCCAGATACATCGGCGCCAACGTGGCGATGCCGAACACCGATACCCGCTCGGGCAGGTGTTCCGGCCGCAGGCGGGCAAAGAAGTCGTCGAGCATGGTGACGCGGTGGCGGCCGGGCAGCTCGGCGGCCAGCTGTTGCCACAGCGCCGCCTGCCACGCCTCGTCCTCGCCCAGATCCAGGCGCTGGCCGGCCTCCCACGCGCGGATCCACGCCGGGCGGAACACCAGGTACTGGTCGTAGATGTCGGCGATCTTGCCGGCCAGCTCGAAACAGGCCAGCGGGCCGCCTTCCAGATAACGCACCAGCGGTGTGTACGGCTCGCCGGAGAGTGTCGGCAATACCTCCATCAGCCGCCAGGTCAGCACCTCCGGCGCAAAGGCGGATTTGGGCGGCAGCTCGGGCAGCACGGTCTTCATTAGCCGCCAGCCGAAGCCGGCCGGCAGCACGAATTCAAGGTTGGCCGCAAGGCCGCGCTCGCGCGCCAGCTGCAGCGTCAGCCAGCGCCCCATGCCGCGGCTTTGCACCATCACCACTTCCGGCACGAACGGATCGGCCAGCGGCGTGTCTGTCAGGTGGCGATAAAGAATGCCGAGGGCTTCGAGGCGGTTGGACTGGTACAGGTGCAGGGACATGGCGTGGTGATGGCGTAGTCATCAAGGTGCCAAGTTTAGCACCCCCGCCGCCGGGCAAAGCCGCTACCATTACCCGCTCCGGACAAGAGCCTGTTCAGGGTCTCGCGCGCTCACGCGAGACAAGGCGAAAACGACTGCGGAAGCGGCGTTTAACTGGATATGACCAGCATGCCGAAGGCGTTTTTAACGCCGTATCGCCCCATTGAGATCAGTCGCAGCAGACATTGAACAGGTTCTTAAGAAGACTCACAGGAACATCAAGCATGGACTACCTCGTACTGAAACACGCCCACGCCGGGCTGGCCTATCTGTCGGTGACGCTGTTCGCCGCGCGCGCCGCGCTGTCCTACGTCAGGCCGGCGCTGCTGCAGGGCAAGGCGCTGCGCATCGCGCCGCACCTGATCGACACCCTGCTGCTCGCCGCCGGGGTGACGCTGGCGGTGCTGGCCGGCTTTTCGCCGCATAACCAGCCGTGGCTGGCGGCCAAGCTCGTGGCGCTGCTGGCCTATATCGCGCTGGGCAGCATCGGCCTGAAAAAGCTGCACGGCTCGCCGTGGCGCGCGGTGGTGCTGGCGCTGGCACTGGCGATGCCGCTGTACATGATCGCGGTGGCTAAGACCAAGCTGGCATGGCCGTTCTGAGAACCTGTTCAATGTCTGCTGCGCTTCGGCGATACGGCGTTAAAAACGGCTTCGGAATGCTCATTTACCACTTGTAAATTCCGCTTCCTCAGCCGTTTTCGCCTTGTCTCGCTCTAGCTCGCGAGACCTTGAACAGGTTCTGAGCGCGAAAAAAAACCGGCCCTGATCGGGGGCCGGTGCAACAGACAGCAGGGAGAACAAACGGGAGTTCAGGGTGGGCTCACGATCGCGGGAGCGCGCCGATCGTGAACTGCCCTCAGACGCCGAGGCGGTCGCGCATGCCATACCACCACGCGCCCATGGTCAGCATCGGCACCCGGAACAGGCGGCCGCCGGGGAACGGATAGTGCGGCAGGCTAGCGAAGGCGTCGAAGCGCTCGCTCTGGCCGCGGATCGCCTCGGACAGGATGCGGCCGGCGAGGTGGGTAAAGGTGACGCCGTGGCCGCTGCAGCCTTGCGAGTAGTAGATATTGCTGTCGATGCGGCCAACCTGCGGCAACCGCGACAGCGTCAGCGAGAAGTTGCCGGTCCAGGTGAACTCGATCTTGACCTTGGCCAGCTGCGGGAAGGTGTGCAGCATCTTGGGGCGGATCAGGCTCTCGATTTCACCCGGATCGCGCGCGCCGTACACGGTGCCGCCGCCGTACAGCAGGCGGTTGTCGGCGGTCAGGCGGTAGTAGTCGAGCAGGAAGTTGCAGTCTTCCACGCAGTGGTCGCCCGGCAGCAGCGACTTGGCCAGCTTGGGATCCAGCCGCTCGGTGGTCACCACCTGGGTGCCGCACGGCAGGCTCTTTTCCGCCAGTTTCGGGATCAGGTCGCCGAGGTAGGCGTTGCCGGCCACTACCACGAAGCGGGCGCTGACCTGGCCCTCAGTGGTTTTCACCACCGCCACCTCACCGCGCTGGATGTCGGTCACCGCCGACTGCTCGAAAATCTGGCCGCCCAGCGATTCGAACGCCGTCGCCTCGCCCAGCGCCAGGTTCAGCGGGTGGATGTGGCCGCCCCAGTGGTCGAGCAGCGCGCCGACGTACTGGCCGGAATCGACGATGCGCGCCATGCCGGCCTTGTCGATCATCTCGATGCCGCTGTGGCCGTAGCTTTCCCACAGCCGCTTTTTCGCTTCCAGCTCGTCCAGCTGCTTGTCGGTAAAGGCGGCGAACACGTTGCCGTTCTTCAGATCACACTGGATGTCGTACTTGGCGATGCGCTCGCGGATGATCTTGCCGCCCTCGAATGCCATCGCCCCCAGCTTGCGCGCGGCATCCTTGCCGTGGCGCGCCTCGATCACGTCCATGTCGCGGCTGTAGCTGTTGACGATCTGGCCGCCGTTGCGGCCGGAGGCACCCCAGCCGACCCGCGCCGCTTCCAGCACGATCACCTTGAAGCCGGCTTCGGCGAGGTGCAGCGCGGTGGACAGGCCGGTGTAGCCGGCACCGATGACGCAGACGTCGGCCTGCTGGCTGCCCTGCAGCGCCGGTCGCTGCGGCGACGGGTTGGCGGAGTAGGCGTAATAGGAGCGGGTGTGTTCGGTAGTCTGGCTCATGGCGGAGTCCTCGATACTGCATTTTTTAAACAGGGCCGCCACGGGCGGCGCTCAATCTGGCTTTATTATCAGATAGCGCCGCAAAAATGTCTAATATGTTAAACATTGCACTGCAAAAAAAAGCCCGGTTGCCCGGGCTGGTGTGTGCTTACAGGATGGTCTGCCGCAGCACTTCGCGCTTTTGCGAGAGGTCGACACCGGGCAGCTCGGCGATGATGTCCGGGTGGTCGAGCAGCTTTTCCACCACGAAATCGACGAACACCCGCGTGCGCGGCGCGATGTGGTCGCGGTGCGGGAAGCAGATGTAGATCGAACGCTCCATCGACACGAAATCGGTGAGCACCACCTGCAGCTTGCCGGTGCGCACGTCATTCAGGATCTCGTGCCCCGGCAGCTGTGCGACGCCCAGGCCAAGGCGCGCCAGTTCGCGCACGCCGTCGACATCGTTGGCGGTGTAGGTGCCGCCGACTTCCAGCGGAATGCGCTCGCCGTCACGCTCGAATTCCCACTTGTACAGCCGGCCGGAGGTCGGGAACTGGAAATTGATGCAGTCGTGCGAGGACAGGTCTTCCGGGATGTGCGGCTTGCCGTGTGCCTCCCAGTATTCCGGCGCGGCGACCACGTACTGCGGGATGTGCGCCAGGTGACGCGCCACCATGCGGCTGTCCGGCATCATGCCGACGCGGACGCCGACATCGTAGCCGTCCTCGATCAGGTCGCTGAAGTGGTCGCCCATGCCGAAGAACACGCGGATCTTCGGGTAACGGCTGCAGAATTCTTCCATCAGCGGCAGGATGAAGCGGCGGCCGAAGGCATTGGGCAGGCTGATGCGCAGGTGGCCGGCCGGCTCGTCGCGGCTGGCCTTGAGCTGGTTGATCGCGGAGTCCAGGTTGTTGACCGGGCCGCGGCACTGCGAGTAGAAGCGGCGACCGTCCTCGGTCAGCGTCAGCTGGCGCGTGGTGCGGTTGAACAGCCGCACCTCCAGTTCCTGTTCGAGCCTGGCAATACTCTGGCTGACCGCGGCAGGCGACACGCCCAGTTTGCGGGCGGCATCGGAAAAGCTGCCATTCTCAGCAGTGGTCATGAAGACCATTAATGCTTTCAAGGTATCCATAGCTCGATTCAATCATTGAGGCCGGCGGCGCCACACATTTAACAAGAGACACCACAAAAGAAACCGGCGATTAACAAAACACTTTGAAAGATGATAAGCGAAACAGCGATTCTGTTAAAGCTATTTCCTTATTTTCCATTAAATATGATAAGTCCCATTCCTACCAGTTTTGTGTCGAATTTGTGCGCTAATGACCAGCATTTCATGCAATTGGCAAGCCAAGACGGCCTGCAATGGCCTTGGTGTGGCTTTCGGCGCCTGCAAAAGTGCCCGTCAGCAGCAAAATATGACGAAAACAGCGGTAATGACAGAGAAATGGCCGGAATCGGCGCCCTAAATGCGGACAACAGCGGCCTGCGCCCAGACGCCGCGATGTTTCTCGCATTTGTCATTGCCTGCGGCGGGAATACAACACTGCCGCCGGCGAAGCGCGCCACCACCCGCCCGGCCGCCAAGGCCGCTTGACCCACGTCAACGCTGGCACACGCCCTTGCCGCCACAATCGTTCCTTTGCCCAACAGAAAGTTTGCCATGTCCCGCCCCCATGCCTTTTCCCCGCTCGTAATTCGCGGCCGCAGCCTGTTGCCTATCGTGCAAGGCGGGATGGGTGTCGGCATTTCCGCCAAACAACTGGCCGGTGCCGTGGCGCGTGAAGGCGGTGTCGGCACCGTGGCCAGCGTCGACCTGCGTCACCTGCACGACGACCTGCTGGCCGATGCGGCCAACCTCGAGGGCCAGGACGGCATCAACCGCCTCAACCGCATCGCGCTCGATCGCGAGGTGAAGGGCGCACTGCAACGCGCCGACGGTCACGGCATGGTGGCGGTCAACATCATGAAGGCGGTGGACGACCACGCCGCGCTGGTGCGCCAGGCCTGCGAGTCCGGCGCGCACGCGGTGGTGATGGGCGCCGGCCTGCCGCTGGACCTGCCGGAGATGGCCAGCAACCACCCCGAGGTGGCGCTGATCCCGATCCTGTCGGAATCGCGCGGCATCGGCATCGTGCTCAAGCGCTGGATGAAGAAGGGCCGGCTGCCGGATGCGATCGTGATCGAGCATCCCAACCACGCCGGCGGCCACCTCGGCGCCGCCAGCATCGCCGGGGTCGGCGATGCCAAGTTCGACTTTGCCCGCGTGCTGGAAGAAAGCTTCGAGCTGTTCAAGGGCCTGGGGCTGGAACGCGAGCGCATTCCGCTGATCGTCGCCGGCGGCGTCAACAGCCATGAAAAGGTGCAGACCTACCTGCAGCAGTACGGCGCCAGCGGCGTGCAGATCGGCACCGCCTTCGCCGTCACCAGCGACGGCGACGCGCACATCAATTTCAAGCGCACGCTGGCCGGTGCCACGCGCGAAGACATCGTCGAGTTCATGTCGGTGGCCGGCCTGCCGGCGCGCGGCATCCTGACCCCGTTCCTGAAGAGTTACCTCAAGCGCGAGGACAAGCTGCAGGCCAACGCCAAGGCCGATCCGGCACGCTGCACCCAGGCGCTGAACTGCCTGACGGTGTGCGGCCTGCGCGACGGCCTGTCCAAGGTCGGCCAGTTCTGCATCGACCTGAAGCTGGCCGCCGCCTTCCGCGGCGAAACCAGCAAGGGGCTGTTCTTCCGCGGCGCCGAGCCGCTGCCGTTCGGCGACGCGATCAAGAGCGCGCGCGAAACCATCCACTACTTCCTCACCGGCGAAAAACCGCTCGACCTGCGCGGCGCCTGAGCACGGTTCCAGGTCTCGTGCGCTGACGCGAGACCTGGAAAAAACTACTGCGGCAGTAATGTTTATCCAGAGATAGACACGCTGCCGCAGTCGTTTTTAACACCGTCGCGCCCCATTGAAAGCCGTTACCGCAGGCCTTGAACCGCTTCCGGGCCGGCATGCGGCCAAGGTTGGCCGCATGCGCTAGCCATGGCTGCGGCTCAACACCGCCTGCAGGCCGCCGCCGGCGCGATTGTGCAGGCTCAGCTGCAGGCCGTGCAGCGCGGCGATGCGCTCCACGATGGACAGGCCGAGGCCGCTGCCGGTCTGCTGCTGTCCCGGCGGCCGGTAGAAGCGCTCGCGCACCTTGTCCAGCAAGGCCTCCGCCACGCCCTCGCCTTCGTCGCTGACGCAGATCCGCGTGGCGTCGGCCTCAAGGCTGACGGTGCCGCCGCCATAGCGGATGGCGTTATCCAGCAGATTGCGCAGCATCAGCAGCAGCAGGGTGCGGTCGCCGTGTTGCAGCGGCCATTGCGTGTGCCCGGCCGGCGGCAGCTGCAGGGTGACGTGGTGGCTGGCGGCCAGCCCGGACACCGTCTCGCCCAGCTCCTGCAGCAGCAGCGGCCAGTCCAGCGCCTCGTGCTGCTGCTCGGCGGCCTCCACCCGCGACAGCGCCAGGAGTTGCGCCAGCAGGTGGCTGCTGCGGTCGACACCGCTCATCAGCTGCTGCAGCGCCCGCTCGCGCAGCGCCGGGTCCTGCACCAGCTGCGCCACCTCGGCCTGCACCCGCATCGCCGCCAGCGGGCTGCGCAGCTCGTGGGCGGCGTCGGCGGTAAAGCGCCGTTCGCGCTGCAGGGTCTGCGCCACGCGCTCGATCAGGTCATTCATCGCGTCGATCAGGGTATGCAGCTCGCTGGGGACCTCGCGCGGCAGCGGCGTGGCATCATCCGGCGCGCGCTGCTGCAGCTGCTCCCGGATGTGCGCCAGCGGCGCGAGGCCACGCCCCACCGCCCACCACAAGGCCAGCAGCGCGAACGGCAGCAGCAGCAGCCACAGCAGCCCCTGCGTCAGCAGCAGCCCGCCTATCATCTCCCAGCGCTCGGACATCTCCTGCGCCACCGCCACGCTGCCGGCTTCACCGGACAGGTAGTAGACGCGCCAGTCCTCGTCGTGCTGGCGCAGGCTGGCAAAACCGGTGTAGCCGGGACGGGCGTCCAGCTCCAGGCCGTCGCTGTCGACCAGCAGCAGCTGGCCGCCCCGGTTCCACGCCGCCACCGCCTGGTGGTCGCTGTCGCCGACCTGCGGCAGCTGCGGCTCGTTGCGCGCGCCCAGCGTCGACAGCGTGCCGTACAGCTGGCGCGCGAACAGCGTCTGCTGCTCCTCGTACAGCTCGTTGACCTCGTGCCAGGCGTGGAAGGCCAGCAGCGCGCAGGCCACCAGCCACAGCGGCGTCACCACCTTGAGCAGGCTCCTGATCAGCGTGCCGCGCAGGCTGTAGCTCATGCCTCGTCCCCGAGGGTGTAGCCGATGCCGCGCCGCGTCTTGATGAAGTCGCTGCCCAGCTTCTTGCGCAGATGGTGCACGTGCACCTCGATGGCGTTGCTCTCCACCTCGTGCGCCCAGTCGTACAGCTTTTCCTCGATCTGTTCGCGGCGCAGCACGCGGCCCTTGTTGCCGAGCAGCAGCTCCAGCAGTGCCAGCTCGCGTGCGCTGAGCTCCACCGCCGCGCCATCCAGCGTCGCCCGCCGCGCCGCCGGGTCAAAACTGACGCGGCCGTGCTGCAGCAGCGGCGTGCTGTGACCACTGCGGCGCCGCACCAGCGCGCGCAGCCGCGCCGCCACCTCGCCCAGCGCAAACGGCTTCACCAGGTAGTCGTCGGCGCCGCTGTCCAGGCCGCGAATGCGGTCGTCCACCGCGTCGCGGGCGGTGAGCAGCAGCACCGGTTCGCTGCGACCGCTGCGCCGCCACGCGGCCAACACCGCCAGCCCGTCCATGCCGGGCAGGCCGAGGTCCAGCACCACCGCGTCGTAGGGCGCGGCGCCGATGCCGGCCAGCCCCTGCTTGCCGTCGCGCAGCCAGTCGCAGGCAAAGCCCAGCGCCGACAGCCCGGCCTGCAGCCCGTCGCCGATCAGTTCGTCATCTTCGATTATCAATACCCGCATGCCTGATCCCGTTGCCGTTTACCGTTGCCGATTGCCGCGGCTCAGCGCCACGTCTTGATGCCGGTAATCATCGCACGAACCAGATTCACCCGCTCGATGCGGCTCATCAGCAGCGCGGCGGCAACGTGCAGCAGCACCGCGACCTGCAACAGGGTCGCCAGCGCCTCGTGCACTTCTTCCAGCCACTCCTCGCCCCAGAACTGGTCGGTGCCCATCAGGTAACCGCTGACGCCGAGGGACAGCACCAGGCCCATCAGCGCGAACATCATCAGTGCGCCCAGCGGGTTATGCCCCACCGTCTGCGGATGCTGGCCTTGCTTCACCGCCCCCAGGTGCGCCTTGAGACGGCTCGGGGTGGGAAAGAAGCTGGCGAAGCGGGCATGCCGGCTGCCGACAAAGCCCCACACCAGGCGCAGCGCGATCAGGCCCAGCGCGATATAGCCGGCCCAGCGGTGCGGCGGATCGCCCTCTTCCAGCAACAGCAGATTGGCCAGCACACAGGCGACCAGACTCCAGTGGAACAGGCGGACCACGATGTCCCACACTTTTTCCTGACGGGGTAACGCAGTTGGCGTCATGGCAACACTCCTTGCAAAAACAGTACGGGACAGGGCCGCAGCCCTGCCCCGCGGGCAGTCGCGGCATCACCGCGGCACAGACATGGCCGGCGGCGGCGAGCGCCGCGACCGCGCGATGGCTCAATCGTCGATTTCGCTCTTCACTGCCTTGCCGGAGACCGGATCGAAGTAGATCTCCACTTTCTGGCCCTGCTTGTTCTTGCCGTAGATTTCGTAGCAGTTGCCGGACACCTTGAACTTCTTGATCTGGTAACCCTGCGCCGTCAGCTGTTTCTGGAAGTCGGCTTCTTTCTGCCACTTGTCTTTCGGCTGGGCCGCGCATTCGGCACCGGCAAAGGCGGCGGAGGAAGCAAAAGCGGCCATCAGGGCCACAGCAAGCAGTTTTTTCATCGTTACGCTCCTGGTCAAAGCCTGCAACAGCGCAGGTACAGCTTCATTAAAGCAAGGCAAGCTTAAGCGCCGCTTATGCCGGGTAACTGGCCGGCACTTTTTGCGGTGCTGGCGGCACGGCCCAGGTCGAAGGCGGCAAACAGCAGCACCGCCACCAGCCACACCACCCAGCCGCTCCACAGGTTGTGCGACAGGAAGTGCGCGCCGCGCGCCATCTGCCCCAGCCCCATCAGCAAGCCCAGCGCCAGCGCGGCGACCGCCGCCTGTCGTGCCCGCCTCGGCGCGTGCGGCCGCCAGTAGAAAAACAGCGCCAGCAGCGCAAAGCCGCCGGAAGCATGGCCGCCGGGGAAGCACTGCCCCGGGCCGGGGTTGGCCGCCACCGCGCCGAACAGCGCGAACCACTCGCCGCTGCCGCCGAAGGTCTGCAGGTCCCACGGGCAGGAGTGCGCGCTGTGCGCCTTGAGCAACGACACCGCCAGCGTCGCCAGCCACATCACCAGCACCGCGTAGCCCAGGCGCGCCTCACGCTGCCGTACGGCACGCAGCGCCAGCCCGCCGCTGGCGGCGATCAGCGCGTACTTCGGCAGGCGGTGGTTGAGCCACTCCAGCCACAGGCTGTGCTGCAGCGGAAAGCGCTGGCTGAGTGGATCGAAGAACCACTGCGCCAGCGTGACATCGAGACGGGTGGCCGCCTCCAGCCACCACAGCACGGCGCCGAGCAGCAGCAGCCACAGCAGCTGCCGCGCGTAGAAGGCGGCGGGCAGGCCGGCGGCCGTTGCGGCCAACCTTGGCGCCGCCATCTCAGGCGCCCAGGGCCGCCGGCGCCGCGGCCGTCTGCGGCGCGCGACAGGCGGCGAAGATGTCCAGCGCCGGTTGGTACAGCGCGGTGCGCACCGCCATCAGCCCCAGCACGCTGTGGAACAGGTTGTCGTGGCTGTAGCGTTGCTTGCTGGTCGCCTGCAGGCAGCTGCCGGACAGCCCGCTGTCCTGCTGCCACTGCGGCGAGAACCACGCCAGCATCGGCACGTGCTTCTGCGCGTCCGGCGCGATCAGGTAGGGCGTGGCGTGCAGGTAGAGATTGTTCTCGCCCAGCGATTCGCCGTGATCGGACAGGTAGAGCATGCTGCTGGCCACCTGCGGCGCTGCCTGCAGCGTGGCGATCAGCTGCGCCAGCACCTGGTCGGTATAGAGGATGGTGTTGTCGAAGGCGTTGACGATCTGCTCGCGGCTGCATTTTTGCAGCTCGCCGGTTTCGCACACCGGGCCGAAGCGGGCGAACGCCGCCGGGTAGCGCTTGTAGTAGGCCGGACCGTGGCTGCCCTTCTGGTGCAGCACCAGCACGCTGTCGCCGCGCAGGTTCTGCAGCCGGGCCGCCAGGCTGTCGAGCAGGATCGCGTCGTGACACTCGCCGCCGCTGCAGAAGCGCGGATCGTTGCTGTCGTACAGCATGCTGCTGGCCACGCGCTTGCACACTTCCTTGCAGCCGGAGTTGTTGTCGCGCCAGCTGACCTGCACCCCGGCGTGGGCCAGCACGTCGAGCAGGTTTTCGCGGTGGCGCGCCTCCTCGGCGTCGAAGCTGTCGCGCGGCCGCGACGAGAACATGCACGGCACCGAGATCGCGGTTTCGGTGCCGCAGGACCAGACATCGGGGAAGTTGACCAGCCCCGCCACCTTGGCCAGCTGCGGGTTGGTCGGCCGCGGGTAGCCGTTGAGCGAGAAATGGTCGGCGCGGGCGGTCTCGCCGACCACCAGCACCAGCAGCCGCGGCTTGGCGCCGGCAGTCGCATCGCGACGCGCATCGCCGCCGATGCGCAGCAGCGGCTGCGGCGTGGCGTTGACCTTGCGCAGATAGGAACTGGTGGCCTGCAGGTAGTTGCTCGGCGTCAGCTCCAACCGCAGCTCGCGGTGGTTGCGAAACAGCGAGGCGAAGTCCTGGTAGGCACCCAGCGCCACCAGCAGCAGCACCGCGCCGCTGAGCAGCAGCGCCAGCGCACGCACGCCCAGCTCCGGCAGCGCGGCGCGAAAGCGCAGCGGCGTGCGCCACAGCCACCACGACGGCAGGCCGCCGAGCAGCAGCACGGTCAGCGCCATTTTCACGGTCAGCAGGTCGCCAGCCTCGGCCACGTCGGTCTGCAGCGCGTTGCGCACCATGTCGCTGTCGATCAGCACCCCGTACTGGTTCATGAAATAGCTGACCGCGGCGGTGAGCAGCAACAGCAGCGTCAGCAGCGGCTTGGCGATCTTCGGCCACAGCAGCAACAGCAGCAGCAGGGTGAAAAAGGCGGTAACGAACACGAAGGCCAGCAGCAGCATGCGCACGTCCTGGCCGTCCAGCGGCGCCATGATCTGCAGCAGGTGGCGCCAGAACGGCAGGTTGAACAGGGTGACGAACAGCAGCGCCATGAGCAGCGCCAGCCATTCGGCGCGCAGCGGACGGAACAGAAGCTTCATGCGGGGTTTCTCGGCAACGGGTTTCGGAGCAGGCACGCCCGCTCATCCTGGTGCCGATGAAAACAGGCCAGCCTTAAGCCAGCCTTAGCCACGTCACCGTATCGTCATCGCCGCCACATCCGCCTGTCACATCGCTGCGCCACCATCGGCGCATCTGCCCTCCGCCGGAGCACGCGATGAACCAGCGCTACCGCACCATCTGGATTTCCGATGTCCACCTCGGCACCGCCGGCTGCCAGGCAGCCTTCCTGCTCGACTTCCTGCGCCACCACGACTCCGACACCCTGTACCTGGTCGGCGACATCATCGACGGCTGGCAGCTGAAGAAATCGTGGTACTGGAAGCAGGGCCACAACGACGTGGTGCAGAAGGTGCTGCGCAAGGCGCGCAAGGGCACGCGGGTGATCTACGTGCCCGGCAACCACGACGAGGCGGCGCGGCAGTACGCCGGGCTGGATTTCGGCGGCATCGCCATCCGCAGCGAGGCCGAGCACCACACCGCCGACGGCAAACGGCTGCTGGTGATCCACGGCGACGAGTTCGACGGCGTGATCCAGCACGCCAAGTGGCTGGCCTACGTCGGCGACAGCCTGTACACGCTGATCCTCGGTCTCAACCGCCACTACAACTGGCTGCGCCACAAGCTGGGGCGGCCGTACTGGTCGCTGTCGCAATACCTGAAACACAAGGTGAAGAACGCGGTGAACTTCATCAGCGACTTCGAGCACATCCTCGCCGCCGAGGCGCGCCGCCGCGGTTTCGACGGCGTGGTCTGCGGCCACATCCACAAGGCGGAGGTGAAGGACATCGACGGCATCGTGTACGGCAACTGCGGCGACTGGGTGGAAAGCCTGTCGGCGCTGGTGGAGCACCACGACGGCACGCTGGAGATCGTGCACTGGACGCAGCAGGCCGGCGACACCATCCCGCAGAGCATTGCGGCCAACCTTGCCGCACAACCCCAGCTCAACACAGAGGCCGAAACATGCGCATCATGATCATCAGCGACGCCTGGCTGCCACAGGTCAACGGCGTGGTCCGCAGCATCACCGAAACCGTGCGCGAGCTGCGCGGCTTCGGCCACCAGGTGGCCCTGATCACCCCGCTGGGCGGCGAGACGAACGACGGCGACGGCTTCGCCACCCTGCCCTGCCCGACCTATCCCGACATCCGCCTGTCGCTGTTCCCCTACCGCAAGGTGGCGGCGAAACTGGCCGCCTTCGCGCCGCACGCGGTGCACATCGCCACCGAAGGCCCGCTGGGCCTCGCCGCGCAGCGCTGGTGCCGCCGCCACGGCCAGCCGTTCACCACCGCCTACCACACCCGTTTTCCGGAATACATCCACGCCCGCACCCGGCTGCCGCTGGCCATCAGCTACGCGTGGATGCGCCGCTTCCACAACCGCGCGCAGGCGGTGATGGCGCCGACGCCGGCCATCGTCGCCGACCTCAAGGCACGCGGCTTTCACAACGTGGTGCTGTGGAGCCGCGGCGTCGACACCCGCCTATTCAGCCCCGGCGAGCGCGAGCGGCTGGACACCGCGCAGCCGCGCTTTCTCTACATCGGCCGCGTGGCGGTGGAGAAGAACATCGAGGCCTTTCTCAAACTGGAGCTGCCCGGCAGCAAGTGGGTGGTCGGCGAGGGGCCGCAGCTGGCCGAGCTGAAGGCCAAATATCCGGAGGTCTACTTCGCCGGCGTGTTCCCGCAGCACGAGCTGGCGCGCTTCTACCGCGCCGGCGACGTGTTCGTGTTCCCCAGCCTGACCGACACCTTCGGCCTGGTGCTGCTGGAGGCGATGGCCTGCGGCACGCCGGTGGCCGCCTACCCGGTGGCCGGCCCGCTGGACGTGGTCGGTGCCAGCGGCGGCGGCGTGCTGCACCAGGACCTGCGCACCGCCTGCCTGCAGGCGCTGACGCTGGACCGCGACCAGGTGCGGCGCGTGGCCGAAGGCTACTCGTGGACGGCGGCGACGCGGCAGTTCGAATCCCACCTCTGCCCGCGCCCGCTGGGCGAGCAGGAAGGCATGGCCTTCACAACCGGCGGCGGCCGCTGAGAACCTGTTGAATGTCTGCTGTGACACACCGCAATGGGGCGATACGACGTTAAAAACGCCTTCGGCATGCAGGTTATATCCAGCTCAACGCCGCTTCCTCAGCCGTTGTTGCCTTGTCTCGCGTGAGCGCGCGAGACCTTGAACAGGTTCTGAACGCGGCACAAAACAATGCGGCCAACCTTGGGCAAGGTTGGCCGCATTACTTTGCATCGTCAGGATCAGGCCGGCGCGTGCGTCGCCTTATGCGCGCTGAGCTGGCTCAAGAGCACGCTGGCCACGATCAGCGCTGCGCCGCCGACCTTGCCGGCGCCCATCGCCTCGCCGGCCAGCCAGCCGATCAGCCCGCCCCACACCGGTTCCATCGCGTAAATGATGGTGGCGCGGGTGGCCGGCACCGTCTGCTGCGCCCAGTTCATCACGATCTGGATCAGCGCGGTCGCCGCCCCCAGCGCCAGCACGCTGACCAGCAGCAGCGGCTGCCACTGCGGCAGCGCCTCGCCGGCCAGCGGCGCGCTGGCCAGCGACAGCAGCGCCACCGTCGCCAGCTGCACCAGCGCCATGCGCCCGGCGTTGCAGCCGGCGGCAAAGCGGCTGAGCAGGCAGATTTCCAGCGCGATGGTGACGGTGGCGGCGATGGTCAGCCATTCGCCTAAGCCCAGCCGGATGCTGAGGCCATCGACCCCGGCCAAGAGCAGCAGGCCGGCAAACGCCAGCGCCCCCCCCGTCCACGCCAGCCAGCCCGGGCGCTGGCGGAACAGGCCCCACTGCAGCAGCGGCACCAGCGGCACGTACAGGCCAGTGAGAAACGCCGAGGTGCTGCTGGCGATGTGGCCCAGCCCCAGCGTCTGCAGGTTGTAGCTGAAATACAGGATCACGCCGATGCCGATGCCGCCCAACAGCTCGGTGCGGTTGAGGCCGGCCAGCTGGCGGCGGCACAGCAGCAGCGCCAGCAAGGCGGCGACGGCAAAGCGCATGCCGACAAAGACGAAGGCGCCGCTCCACTGCAGCGCGGTCTGTACCGCGAGGAAGGTGCCGCCCCAGATCAGGGTGACGCCGACCAGCGACAGGTCGGGCAGCAGGGAGCGCGGCGGCTGGGCCGCGGCCAGGGCGATGGTGGACATGGGCAAGGCTCGCGTGTAGGGTGATGGCTCAGTTTTGTGCACTATACTGCACAACTCGTTTGATGAGCAATATATTGCACTTATGAGCGAACACACTCCCCTGCAAGTCTTCAGCCACGTCGCCCGCAACCTGCGCGAGGCACGCCAGCAGCGCGGCCTGAGCCAGGAAAAACTGGCCGCCAGCGCCGAGGTCAGCCGCCGCATGCTGGTCAACATCGAAGCCGGCGCCAGCAATGTCAGCATCGCCACGCTGGACCGCCTGGCCAGCGCGCTGGGACTGACCTTTTCCGAACTGGTGCGCGCCCCCGGCAGCGACGCGCCGGTGCGGGTGTGGCAGGGTGACAGCAGCGACAGCCACGCCACCCTGCTGCACAGCCTGGCGCTGGCCGGCTGCACGCTGGAGCTGTGGCAGTGGCAGCTGGCACCAGGCGACAGCTACCTGGCCGCGCCGGACCCGGCCGGCTGCGGCGAAATCGTGGAAGTTCACAGCGGCACGCTGCAACTGGCCTACGCCGGCGGCGAGCACACGCTGCAAGCGGGCGACACCGCCGGCTACGGCACCGAGCACGGCTACCGCTACCACAACCCCGGCACTAGCCTGCTGCGCTTCCAGCGCAGCATCGTGATGCCGGCGCCCGGCTGAGACTGCGGCCAACCCTGGCCATCGGCAGCGTAGCGGCAGCCCACCATCACCGCATTTGATGGTTTTGACATAACCGGATAGCATCAAAGTCCTCGTCACTGTCCATCCGCGATCGGAGTCACCATGCGTCTGCTACTCGCCATCCTGCTGCCCTGGCTGCAGTTCTTCACCATCAAGCGCCCGTTTGCCGGCCTGTTCTGCCTGCTGCTGCAGTGCACGCTGATCGGCTGGATCCCGGCGGCGATCTGGTCGGTGTACGCGCTCAGCCAGTACAAGACCGATCTCAAGATCAAACAGGCGCTGGCACAGGCACGCTAGCGCGGGCGCCACGCGTCCTGTCCCGATGGCCAGCCCGGCAACGACCGGCTGGCCATTTTTCATGGCGCCACACCACCACAGACCATGCCATAAGAATTTTTGCACGCTTGATCCACATCAATCACTACTACATGATGCGTCCATACAATGCGCCAACCACAACATATTGGAGCAAACGATGTCCGCACGCCCCAGCAGCCATGTCGACGCCGTCAGCAGCATCAACGAATACCTGTCCCGTGCCGACTGGCGGGTGCAGGCCAATGCCAACCAGGGCTACAGCCTCGGCGGCATGATCCTCAACATCGCCGGCAAGCTCACCGCCGAGTACTGGCTGAACGAAGTTTTCCCCGCCGAGGCCGCCACTGCGCATCGCCACGGCGACCTGCACATCCACGACCTGGACATGCTGTCCGGCTACTGCGCCGGCTGGTCGCTGCGCACCCTGCTGCAGCTGGGTTTTGCCGGCGTCGGCGGCAAGGTGGAATCGGCGCCGCCGCGACACCTGTCCAGCGCCTGCGGCCAGATCGTCAATTTCCTCGGCACGCTGCAGAACGAATGGGCCGGCGCTCAAGCGTTCAGCTCCTTCGATACCTACCTCGCCCCGTTCGTGAAAAAGGATGCGCTGGACTACGCGCAGGTGAAGCAGGCGATCCAGGAACTGATCTACAACCTGAACGTACCCAGCCGCTGGGGCACGCAGACGCCGTTCACCAACCTGACCTTCGACTGGGTGTGCCCGGAAGACCTGCGCGAGCAGATTCCGGTGCTGGGCGGCGAGGAGATGCCGTTCCGCTACGGCGACTGCGGCCCCGAAATGGCGCTGATCAACCGCGCCTATATCGAAGTGATGCTGGCCGGCGACGCGCTGGGGCGGGCGTTTACCTTCCCGATCCCCACCTACAACATCACCAAGGACTTCGACTGGTACGGCGAGAACAGCGAGCTGCTGTTCGCGATGACCGCCAAGTACGGCCTGCCCTACTTCCAGAACTTCGTGAACTCCGAGCTGGAGCCGCACATGGTGCGCAGCATGTGCTGCCGCCTGCAGCTGGACCTGCGCGAGCTGATGAAACGCGGCAACGGCCTGTTCGGCAGCGCCGAGCAGACCGGCTCGGTAGGGGTGGTCACCGTCAACTGCGCGCGCCTCGGCCACCGTTTTGCCGGCGACGAAGCCGCACTGCTGGCCGAGACCGACCGCCTGCTGAACCTGGGCCGCGAGGTGCTGGAAGCGCGCCGCAGCAAAGTGCAGCAGCACATCGACGGCGGGCTGTACCCGTACACCCGCCACTTCCTCGGCAGCCTGCGCAACCACTTCTCCACCCTGGGGGTAAACGGCATCAACGAGATGATCCGCAACTTCACGGCGGATGCGCACGACATCACCAGCGACTGGGGCCATGCTTTTGCCTGCCGCTACCTCGACCACATCCGCGCGCGCATGGTCGAGTTCCAGCAGGCCACCGGTCACCTGTACAACCTGGAAGCCACGCCGGCGGAAGGCACCACCTACCGCTTCGCGCGCGAGGACAACAAGCGCTACCCCGGCATCCTGCAGGCCGGCACGCCGCAGCAGCCGTACTACACCAACTCCAGCCAGCTGCCGGTGGGCTTTACCGACGACCCGTTCGAGGCGCTGCTGCGCCAGGATGAACTGCAGCGCAAATACACCGGCGGCACCGTGCTGCACCTGTATATGAGCGAGGCGGTCAGCAGCGCCGACGCCTGCCGCCAGCTGGTGAAGCGCGCGCTGGAAAACTTCCGCCTGCCCTACATCACCATCACGCCGACGTTCTCGATCTGCCCGACGCACGGCTATCTGTCCGGCCGCCATGACTTCTGCCCGAAGTGCGATGCCGAGCTGATCGAGAAAAAACGCCAGGCCGCCTGCACCCCGTAGCCCGGATAAGCGAAGTACATCCGGGGAAATTGCATGTCCTCACGGCAGTCTCCCCGGATGCGCCTGCGGCTTATCCGGGCGACGTGAGGCGAATCGTCAAGTGCGGTGACAGGCGCACAGCAGCCTGCCTAACAGCAACCCCAGACCAACAACACAGAGCCAATCCGCCGCCATGCGGCCAACCTTTGAAAGGAAACACCATGCAACAGCAGCAAACCATCGAGCTGAAAGACGAAGAACGCACCCGCTGCGAGGTGTGGACGCGGGTGATGGGCTACCACCGCCCGGTGGCCTCGTTCAATACCGGCAAACAGGGCGAGTTCCATGAACGCTGCCACTTCGACGAACAGCGCGCCGGCTGAGCGCGCCCGCATCGGCGGCTGGCAACCGTTCTCGGCCTGCGACTGGCCGGGCCGGCTGGCCGCGGTGGTGTTCCTCGCCGGCTGCCCGTGGCGCTGCGGCTACTGCCACAACCCCGGCCTGCTGCAGCGCCGCCACGGCCAGACAAGTTGGCCGCAGCTGTGCGCGCAATTGCAAGCGCGACGCGGCCTGCTGGACGGGGTGGTGTTTTCCGGCGGCGAGCCGCTGAGCGAGCCGGCCTTGCCGGCGCTGCTGGCCGAGGTGCGCGCCATGGGCTTTGCCACCGGCCTGCACAGCGGCGGCAGTCACCCGCAACGGCTGGCCGCGGTGTTGCCTCTACTGGACTGGGTCGGGCTGGACATCAAGACCCTGCCGCCGCAGTACCCGGCCATCACCGCGGTGGCCGGCAGCGGCGAGCGTGCCGCCGCCAGCCTGGCGCTGCTGCAAGCCAGCGGCGTCGCCTACGAATGCCGCAGCACGATCCACCCGGCGCTGCACGACGACAGCACGCTGACGCAGCTGGCCGCATGGCTGGCCCAGCGTGGCGTGCGCCACTACGCCTGGCAGCTGCTGCGCCCCGGCCCGCAACTGCCGCAGCCGTTTTCCCCCATCGCCGCAGGCTGGCCGGCGCCGGCGCTGCAGGCGGCAGTGGCCAGCCACTTTGCACACTTTGAAGTACGCGCCGGCTAGCTGCGGCCAAGCTTGGCGACCGCCCCAGTACACGCGGCACCACCAGCGGGTGATAGCGCAGCTACGGCAGCCCGCAGGCCGCCAGCAACACAATGCGGCGTCACAGCCCCCCGTTTCTCCTGCAACAAAAAGGCACAACGTCCGTTGGCGGACATTGTGCCTCTGTGCGCCCGCCACGGCAGTTGCAGTAAGGGGCGGGAAAAACAAAAAACCCCGCCGTAGCGGGGTTTTTATCAAACGCTGTAAAAAATTACAGAGCCTGGATATTGGTGGCTTGTGGGCCTTTTTGACCCATACCTGGGGTGTAGCTAACTTTCTGGCCTTCGGTCAGCGATTTGAAGCCTTCCGAGCGCACTTCGGAGAAGTGAGCGAACAGGTCGTTGCCGCCTGCATCTGGAGTGATGAAGCCAAAGCCTTTTGCATCGTTAAACCATTTAACGGTACCAGTTTCCATTTTTAATTCCTTTAAAACGAGATTGACGGGCAATTGCCCAGGTGCATGACGATCAAGGAATCAAACCGGTAACAATGACGTGCCGCTTTTGAGGTGGATCAACGATGTCGCAAGCAATCTGCTGCTTGAAGGTCCTGCCAGCACCGTTATACGCAGCATCCCTCCCCCGGTCAACGATTAATTGAATTTATTTTTGTTTTATCCTTAATAAATCCCATAAAAGCCAGCAACCATCCGGCCACCGCTGCCCGTACATCGCAGCGGCACTGCTGTTTGCCCGCCGCTGATGCCATGCCGCTACGGCAAGCAGGCTTGTATTCCGGCGCATCTTTACCTATGCCAAATGCACGGGCTGGCGACATTGATACTGCTTGCCGCGCTGAAAGCTAGTTGAAAGCTTGACCACCCTATAATTTGCTCGCCCCACCTGAGGTGGCGTGACCTGCACGGCAGGCAACGTCAGGCCGCAGGGGACGCACAGGGTGAGGAGCCAAGCTCCCGCTGATGCCACCTCGGCATACACAACAATATGCAACACTCCGGAGATTACACAATGAAACTGTCGAAACTGTTCGTAAGCTGCCTGCTGGCGGTCACCCCGTTTGTCGCCCAGGCCCAGGTAGAGCAATTCAAGATCATGGCGCCGGCCAACCCGGGCGGCGGCTTTGACACCATCGCCCGCACCCTCGGCGAAGCGCTGCAGGCGTCCGGCCAGGCCAAGAGCGTGGTGGTCGAGAACAAGGCCGGCGCCGGTGGGGCCATCGGCATGGCACAGTTCGTCAATAACGAAAAAGGCAACCCGCACGCGCTGCTGGTGGCCGGTGCCGTCACCGTCGGCGCGCTGGAAACCAACAAGTCGCCGGTCAACTTCGGCATGGTGACGCCGATCTCGCGCCTGATGGGTGAGTTCAACGTCATCGTGGTACCGACCGCCTCGCCGTTCAAGAACCTGAAAGACCTGATGGCGGCCTACAAGGCGAAACCGGGTGCGGTGAGCATCGGCGGCGGCTCGGCCGGTGGCATCGACCACATCATGGCCAGCCTGATGTCGGAGAAAGCCGGCGTTGATCCCGACAAGCTGAACTACATCCCGTTCGCCGGCGGCGGCGAGGGCAAGGCGGCCATCCTCGGCAACCAGATCTCCGCCTACATCAGCGGCTACGGCGAGCTGGCCGACCTGATCAAGGCCGGCAAGGTGCGCGCACTGGGCATCTCCGCCTCCACCCGCAACGCCGACATCCCGGTAGCGACCCTGCGCGAGCAGGGCACCGACGTGGTGGTGTACAACTGGCGCGGTGTGTTTGGCGCCCCCGGCATCACCCCCGCCCAGCGCAACGAGCTGATCAAGATGGTGGAAACCGCGGTCAAGTCGCCAAGCTGGAAAGCCAAGGCCGAGAAGATGGAATGGCTGGACATGCTGCAGAGCGGCGACAGTTTCAAGGCCTTCCTCAACGAAGACATCAAGCGCACCGCAGCCACCGTCAAGAAACTGAAGCTGGGTAACTAAGCCATGATCAAGCGCGTAACCGGCGAGCAGCTGCTCGCCATCGGGATCATCCTGATCGGCCTGGTGATGGCCTGGCAGATCGGCGATATCCCTGAGGAGGCCGGTTATGCCGGCATCGGTCCGCGCTTCTTTCCTTCGCTGGTGGTGGCCGGTCTGATCGTTGCCGGGGGCGCGTTGCTGATGCAGCGCCGCCACCGTAACGGGCCGGACACCATTCTCAGCGCAGGCGAAGACGACACGGAACAACTGGAAGCGGAAGAAGCCGCCGTACGCGGCGAGGCCAACTGGAACATGTTCATCATTGCCAGCGGCAGCCTGCTGGCGCACATGGCGCTGATCGGCCTGGTCGGCTTTACCCTGGCCGGCACCTTCCTCTGCTTCGGCATCTGCCGCGCGCTGGAGACACGCCGTCCGGCGCTGGATCTGGTGCTGTCCTTCCTGCTGGCCCTCGGCCTGTTTCACTTGTTCAAGACGCTGGGGCTGAATCTGCCGGCGTTGATCACGGGGGTGCTGTAAATGGATTCCTTGAATGCCCTGTTCAGTCTGGGGTTTGCCACCGCGCTGACCCCGGCCAACCTGCTGTGGGCGCTGCTCGGCTGCACGCTGGGCACCGCCATCGGCGTGCTGCCCGGCGTCGGCCCGGCGGTAACCGTGGCGCTGCTGCTGCCGGTGACGCAAAGCGTCGACCCGACCGGCGCGCTGATCATGCTGGCCGGTGTCTACTACGGCGCCATGTTCGGCGGTTCCACCACCTCCATCCTGCTCAACACCCCCGGTGAAGCCGGCTCCATCGTGTCGGCGCTGGAAGGCAACAAGATGGCGAAGATGGGGCGCGCCGGTCCGGCGCTGTCCACCGCCGCCATCGGCTCCTTCGTCGCCGGCTCCATCGCCACCGTGCTGCTGACGCTGCTGGCGCCGGTGATCGCCGGCTTCGCGCTGCAGCTGGGGCCGGTGGAAACCTTCGCGCTGATGATGCTGACCTTCGCCGCGGTGTCGGCGGTGCTCGGCAACTCGCCACTGAAGGGCTTCATCGCGCTGCTGCTGGGCCTGTCGATGGGCCTGATCGGCATCGAGGGACAGTCGGGACAGTCACGCTTCACCTTCGGGCTGCTGCCGCTGATCGACGGTATCGACATCGTGGTGGTGGCCATGGGCCTGTTCGCGGTGGGCGAGACGCTGTACACCGCCACCTACGAGAACAAGATCGCCGGCCGCATCGAATCGCTGAAGGGCAGCTTCTGGATGAGCAAGGACGACTGGAAACGCTCGTGGAAACCGTGGTTGCGCGGTACCGCCATCGGCTTCCCGTTCGGCACCCTGCCGGCCGGCGGCACCGAGATGCCGACCTTCCTGTCCTACTCCGCCGAGCGCAAGCTGGCCGACGAAAAGACGCGCAAGCAGTTCGGCAAGGGCGCCATCGAGGGCGTGGCCGGACCGGAAGCGGCCAACAACGCCGCGGTCACCGGCACGCTGGTGCCGCTGCTGACGCTGGGCATCCCGACCTCGGCCACCGCCGCCATCATGCTGTCTGCGTTCCAGCAGTACAACATCGTGCCCGGCCCGCTGCTGTTCGATACCAACCCGGAACTGGTGTGGGGCCTGATCGCCTCGCTGTACATCGGCAACGTGATGCTGCTGGTGCTGAACCTGCCGCTGGTCGGCCTGTGGGTGCAATTCCTGAAAGTGCCGCGCCCGCTGCTCTATGGCGGCATCATCGTGCTGGCCACCATGGGTGCCTACGCGCTGCGACAGAGCTGGTTCGACCTGATGCTGCTCTATATAATCGGCGTGTTGGGCTTCCTGATGCGGCGCTTCGACTTCCCGGTGGTGCCACTGGTGGTCGGCCTGATCGTCGGGCCGATGGCGGAGAAACACTTCCGCCGCGCCATGTCGATCAACGAGGGTGACCTGACCGTGTTCCTGACGCACCCGATCTCGCTGGTCATCCTGCTGGTCACCGCCGCCATCCTGGTGGTACCGCCGCTGCTGAAACGCCGCCAGGCCCTGCTGGACAGCGCACGTTAAACCAAACCTCCCGGGACACCTGGCGCTTTGCTGGCCAGGTGTCCTTTTAATTGACACTTTTCACTGCACAAGGACAACACAATGCCGGAGATCCTGTTTGAAAGCTCCTTCTGGCTGGCGGTGCTGCAGATCATCGCCATCGACATCCTGCTCGGCGGCGACAACGCGGTCGTGATCGCGCTGGCCTGCCGCAAACTGCCGGAAGAACAACGCCGCCGCGGCATTTTCTGGGGCGTGGCCGGTGCCATCGGCCTGCGCGTGGTACTGATTTTCTTCGCACTGCAACTGCTGGCACTGCCATATTTGAAAGTAGTCGGCGCGCTGCTGCTGCTGTGGATCGGCATCAAGCTGCTGCAACCGGAAGACGACGACGCCCACGGCAATATCGAGGGCAGCACCCACCTGTGGGGCGCCATCAAGACCATCATCATCGCCGACGCGGTGATGAGCCTGGACAACGTGATTGCGGTGGCCGGTGCCGCCAAGGGCAACCTTGGCATGGTGGTGTTCGGCATCGTGATCAGCATCCCGATCATCGTGTGGGGCAGCAAGTTCGTGCTCAAGCTGATGGACCGCTTCCCGATCGTGATCACCTTCGGTGCCGCGCTGCTGGGCTGGATCGCCGGCGACATGGTGATCGGCGACGTGGTGGTGAAACCGTACCTGGTCGACGCGCCAAGCTGGCTGCACTACGTCAGCGCCGCCAGCGGTGCCATCCTGGTAGTCCTGACCGGCAAGTTCCTTGCCAGCCGCAAGACCGCCGCCGCCGCGCCGCTGCACGAGATTCCGCTGGCCGCCAACAAAGACCACAGCTAAGAAAGGGACACCATGAGCACTCGTATCCTGATTCCGGTAGACGGCTCGGCGCACGCGCTGCGCGCGGTAGAACACGCGCTGCAACTGGCCAGGCTCAATCCGGCGCTGGAGCTGCACCTGCTGAACGTGCAGATCCCGGTCGAATCCGGCCATGTACGCCTGTTTGTCGGCCACGACCAGCTGGAAGACTACTACCGCGAGGAAGGCCTCGCCGCGCTGCAAGCGGCGAGCACGCTGCTGCAACAGGCCGGTCAGGCCTGCCAGCAGCACATCGCGGTCGGCCACATCGCCGACACCATCGCCCGCTACGCGCAGGAGATGGCGTTCAGCCAGATCATCATCGGTTCGCACGGTCGCAGCGGCCTCGGCCAGCTGCTGCTGGGCTCGGTGGCCACCGACGTGGTGCACCAGTCGGCAGTGCCGGTAACCGTGATCAAGTAAGCCACGCACCAGCCCGCGACAGCGGCTTTCATCCCGGCCCCGCGCCGGTGGTGAAAGCCGCTTTTGCATGGGCGGCGCGCTTGCGGCCAACCTTGCCGCCGCCGTGTACAGCGCCCGCCGGCGGCCCGTACAATGCTGGCATCATCGCCCTCCGGAGCTGCCCCCATGCGCCACACACTACGCAAATTCGCCCTCGCCCTGCTGGCGCTGGTCGCCCTGCTCGGCAGCGCGCTGCTGGACTACTACCTGCCGGAACACAGCATCACCACCATCACCGGTGTCGAGGTCAAGCTGGCGGACAAGGACGGCCCGATCAGTCGCCAGAACCCGGCCGACCAGCCGGTGCGCGACATGTACCTGATCTACACCCAGCACGCCATCGACGACGTGCGCGTGTACCGCAACGAGGACACCGGCTGGGGCTGGCCGTTCTACTTCAAGTTCGACGCCTCCGACGTGCAGGCCACCGCCAACGCCATTGCCAACGCCAAACAGCCGGCCTACCTCACCAGCTACGGCTGGCGCATCAACATGCTGTCGCTGTACCCCAACGTCACCGCCATCCGCCTCGCCGAGGCCGGCGAAGCCACCTGGAGTTTTTTCCGCTGGTTCTGGTTCGCGCTGTGGTTGGCCCTGCTCGCCGCCGCCGGCTGGGGGCTGCTGCGCGCGACACGTCGCCAGCCGGATGACACGCTGCCCGGCTAGACCGGTGCAGACCGGCCGGCCGCCATCAAGCAAGGAGACGACATGATCAGCTGCGACTATGTACGGCACATGGCCCGTTACAACCGCTGGATGAACGACAAGCTGTACGCCGTCGCCGGCACGCTGCCGCAAGCGGCGCTGGACGCCGGGCGCGGCGCCTTTTTCGGCTCGATCAGCGGCACGCTCAACCATCTGCTGGTCGCCGACACCATCTGGCTGAAGCGGCTGGCAGCGCATCCGGCCGGCTTTGCCAGCCTTGAGCCGCTGCGCGACATCGCGATGCCGGCACGGCTGGATCTGCCGCTGGCCGACGGCTTTGCCGCGCTGCACGCGCGGCGCCGGCAGCTGGATGCGCTGATCGTGCAGTGGAGTCTGGAGCTGACGCCGGTCGCGCAGGCCCAGGCACTGGACTACCACAATATGTGTGGCGAAGCGCAAAGCAGGCCGCTGCCCGAGGTGCTGATGCACCTGTTCAACCACCAGACCCACCATCGCGGCCAGGCCACCACCCTGCTGTCGCAGCTCGGGCTGGATGTCGGCGCCACCGACCTGATCGCGATGCCCGCCACCTGAACGGCATTGCGGCCAACCTTTGCCAAGGTTGGCCGCAATGTTTTACCGGCTGGCTGACGTGCCGCGTCAGGCCAGCGTGATCACCACCGGGGTGTGGTCCGACGGCCGCTCCCACTTGCGTGGTGTCTTGTCGATCACGCAGCCGCTGGCGCGCGCCTTCAGGCTGTCGCTGATCAGGATGTGGTCGATGCGCACGCCCATGTTGCGGCGGAACATCATCGCGCGGTAATCCCACCAGCTGTACTGCTTGTCCTCGTCGTTGAACAGGCGGAAGCTGTCCGCCAGCCCCATGCCCAGCAAGCGGCGGAAGCTGTCGCGCTCCGGCGTGGTGCACAGCACCTGCTCGCGCCAGCCCTCCGGGTCGTACACGTCGCGGTCTTCCGGCGCGATGTTGTAGTCGCCCAGCAGCGCAAAATCCCGGTGCACGGCCAGCTCGCTGGCGACATAGCGCTCCAGCTCGGCCAGCCACTGCAGCTTGTACTGGTACTTCGGCGATTCCACCGATTCGCCGTTGACGAAGTAGGCGCACACCACGCGCACGCCGTCGACGGTGGCGGCGATCACGCGGCGCTGCTCGTCGTCGTAGCCGGGAATGCCGGCCACCACGTCGCTAACACTGCAGCCGTTCTTCACCAGGATGGCGACGCCGTTATAGGTCTTCTGCCCGAACCACGCCGCCTGGTAGCCGGCGGCCTCGATCTCGGCCAGCGGGAACACCGGGTGATCCATCTTCAGTTCCTGCAGGCACAACACCTCGATCGGGTTGTCGGCCAGCCATTGCAGCACTTGCGGCAGGCGCACTTTCAGCGAGTTGACGTTCCAGGTGGCAAGACGCATAGCGAGGCTCCTAATTGATTGCAGGCCGCCACCTTAGCGTGCCGGCTGCGGGCTGGCAAACCGCGCCCGCCACCCGCCAGTGCGCAGCACACCAGTGACTAATATTCCAAACACCATCACGCCAAAAAAAGCGCCAAGTGGCTGATTTTTGCCCAACCATGTTTAAACAAATAAACAACAGCCACCACATGCCGATTTGCCAAAGCCCTGCGCGGCTGCCTAGAATGGTCCCGTTATCGTAACCGGATGTCCAAATTGTCGTTCAATTCCAAACAACTGCCGCAGTCCGCCGTCGCCATTTGCCCGACGCTGCACCCGCAACGCAACCGCCTGGCGCCGATCGCGCAGAGCTTTGCCATGCGTACCCCGACCTTCCGTCATCGCGACACCCTGCACGCCGCTGCCCAGCCGGACACCCAGTCCGAGCCACCCCGTTAGCTTCCCGCCGCTGTTCGCCGCCTTACTTTCCCGCTGATTTGATGTCGTAAAACGCGCAGTACCCGCGTCCCGCGCCCGTACTGTGCCTGTCGCCCGTTGCCGCCCTTTTGCCGCACGGTGATGCCGTCATGCCGCCTGCCTGCCGCCCGTTTCCTGCGCCAGCCGCGGCGGAGCCGGTGTTGCTAGCGCCGGCCGGGCCGCGGGCCAAGGATGTTGTAATGGAATTCCATAACTGGTTGATGTACCTCGGCACCATCGTGCTGTTGATGGCGGCGCCCGGCCCGGCGCCCTTGCTGACCCTGTCGCACGGCGCGCAACACGGCGCCCGTGGCGGCATTCCCAATGCGCTGGGCTTTTCCGCCGGCGCACTGCTGCTGATGGCGCTGTCGGCGCTGGGCATCAGCGCACTGCTGCTGGCCTCGCCGACCGCGTTCAATGTGGTAAAGCTGCTCGGCGCCGGCTATCTGGTGTGGCTGGGGGTGGCGCTGTGGCGCAAGCCGTTCAGCATCGGCGGCGGCACCAGCGCCGCGCCGGCCAGCAAGCTGTGGAGCGGTTTCCGCCCCGCCTTCCTGCTGGCGATCAGCAATCCGGAGGACACCGTGTTCTTCAGCGCACTGCTGCCGCGCTTCCTGGAGCCGCAACAGCCGCTGTGGCCGCAATACGCGGTGATGGCGGCCACCTGGGTGGTGGCCGATCTGGTCATCGCCGTGCTGCTGGCCGCCGCCGGTGGCCGGCTGGGCGTGTGGCTGGCCTGCGGCCAACGTTTGCAGCGCTTCTCGCGCACTTCCGGCGGCCTGTTCGTGGTGGCCGGCGTGACGCTGGCCGCGATGCAGCACTGACGCGGACAAAAGAATGCCCCCGCTTGCGGCGGGGGCCAACGTCTAGTTCTTTCACTGCATGCAACCACAGCTAGGAGCGCGCCACCCCGCCACTAGTTCCGCCGCCGCCCCATAAAAAAACCACGCCGGTCAGGCGTGGCAAAAGAGAGTACTACGTGGATCCGGTAGCGACCGCCGGCAGGCGCCGGGCGCTCACAGTGTCTGGTACACCAGCCCGAACTGGGTGGCGATCTTGCGGTATTCCTTCACCTGGCGTTTGACGTAGGCGTCCATCTGCGCGCCGGTGAGGCTGAACGGGAACAGGTCGTAGCCCTCGCGCAGGCGCGCGAACTCCGGCGTCGCCATCACCTTGCGGAAGCTGGTTTCCCAGTAGGCGTAATCGGCGGCCGACACCTTCGGCCCGACATAGAAGCCGCGGATGATCGGCCACACGATGTCGAAACCCTGCTCGCGCGCGGTGGGAATGCCGGACAGCCGGCCCGGCAGGCGCTTGTCCGACATCACCGCCAGCACGCGGATCTTGCGCTGGTCCAGCTGCGGCATCACCTCGCTGAGATCGCCGGACGCGGCCTGGATATGGCCGCCGAGCAGCGCGGTGGTGGTCTCGCCGCCGCCCTCGAACGCGACATAGCGCATCTGCTGGTGGCTGACCCCGGCCTGGCGCGCGATCAGCACCGTCTTGATCCAGTCCTGGCTGCCGACGGTGCCGCCGGCACCGAACACGATCTCGCTGGGGTGCGCCTTCACCGCCGCCACCAGCTGTTTCAGGTTCTGGTACGGCGAATCGGTGCGCACCGCGATCATGCCGTAGTCGGCACCGACCCCGGCCAGCCAGCGCACATCGTTGACGTTGTACTTGCCGAACTTGCCCTGCGCCAGATTCAGCAGCGAGCCGCCGGAAAAGGCGACGATGATGTTGCCGTCCGCCGGACGCTGCGCCACCACGGTGTTGTAGGCCACCGCGCCGATGCCGCCCGGCATGTAGCTGATGCGCAGCGGCCGCGTCAGCAGCTTGCTGTTGTTCAGCGCCGCACGCGCCAGCTTGCAGGTCAGGTCAAAGCCGCCGCCGGGCCGTGCCGGGGCGATGCATTCCGGGTCGTCCGGCTCCGCCGCCGCGGCCAGCGACACCAGCAGCAGCGCGCTCGCCAGCACGGCAACACAGGATCTTGCCATGATGTGTTGACTCCTCATTATTCCGTTCGCCTTGTCTGCCCCCGATACTGCCTATTGACACCCGCGCCGTCAGGCGCAACGCTTGTCCGGGGTTGGCGAATCATGCTCCGTATTATTGGAGACGATCATAAGCACAAGCACTTTCACCAACCTTTCACCCGGCACGCACAGAGACAAAGAGAGAGCATGCGCATCATCCTGATAGAAGACCAGCCCGACCTCGCCCACTGGCTGGCGCGGGCGCTGACCGCCAGCGGCTACGTCGTCGACGTGATCGGCGACGGCATCGACGCCGACAACGCGCTGAAAACCGAAGAATACGACCTCGCCATCCTCGACATGAACCTGCCGCGTCTGAGCGGCGAAACCATCCTGCAACGGCTGCGCGCCCGCCACCAGACCCTGCCGGTGCTGGTGCTCACCGCGCGCGGCGAGCTGTCGGACAAGGTCAAGGGCCTGGAAATGGGCGCCGACGACTACCTGGTCAAACCCTTCGAGCTGGACGAACTGGAGGCGCGACTGAAGGCGCTGCTGCGCCGCCACCAGGGCCACGAAAACGCGTGGCTGCAGTGCGGCGACCTGCGCTACAGCAAGCAGCAGCAGTTCTTCGAGCTGGCCGGCAAGCTGCTGACGCTGACGCGGCGCGAACACACGGTGCTGGAAGTGCTGATCCGGCGCAAGGGCCAGCCGCTGAACCGCGAACGCCTGTTCAACCAGGTGTTCACCCTCGACGACAACGCCAACCAGGAAGCGATCGAAGTCTACATCCACCGCCTGCGCAAGAAGCTGGACGGCAGCAACGTCAGCATCACCACCCTGCGCGGCCTGGGCTACCTGCTGGAACAGCGCGATGCGCCTTGAGCAGCTGTTCAACCGCCGCAGCCTGCTCGGCAAGTTCGTGCGCTGGCTGCTGCTGCCCTTGCTGCTGCTGTGGATCATCAACACCGTGGTCGCCTACCAGATCAGCAGCGCCGCGGCCAACCTGGCCTACGACCGCACCCTGCTGGCCTCGGCGCGGGTGATCGCGGAACAGGTGATGGTGCGCAACGGCAAGCTGCACGTGGAAGTACCCTACATCGCGCTCGACAACTTCGAATACGACAACCGCGGCCAGATGTTCTACCGCGTCAGCGATTTTGCCGGCAACATCATCTCCGGCTACGGCGACCTGCCGCAGATGCCGAAAAACACACCGCGCACCGAACTGTACCCGGCGCTGGTGCACTTCCACGACGACATCTACCGCGAACGGCCGATCCGTATGGCCACCTTCTACAAGCCGCTGTTCGAGGGCGGGCTGCAGGGCATGATCAAGGTCGAGGTCGCCGAAACCACCGAGGCGCGGCAGTACATGACGCACCAGGTGCTCAACTACACGCTGTGGGGCCAGGGGCTACTGGTGTTCTGCGCGCTGTGCTTCGTCGGGCTGGCGATGACGCGCATCCTGCAGCCGATCCGCCTGCTGGGCGAGGAAGTGATCCGCCGCCCACCCGGCGACTTCAGCGACATCGAGGTCGGCACCACCCACAGCGAACTGCTGCCGCTGGTCGCCGCCATCAACCAGTACCGGCGCCGCCTGGCGCAGCTGCTGATGCGCTACCAGCGCTTCGCCGCCGACGCCTCGCACCAGCTGCGCACCCCGCTGGCGGTGATGACCACCCAGGCCGAACACGCACTGCGCGACGGCAGCCCGGAAGTGATGCGCGAAAGCCTCACCGAGCTGAAGCAGATGCTGAAGAAAACCACCCGCCTCACCAACCAGCTGCTGCTGCTGGCCAAGATGGACTCCGGCAGCCACCAGCTGCGCCGTGACCGGCCGCAGCCGCCGTTCTCGCTGCTCGACAGCATCGAGAAGATCGTGATGGCCAAGCTGGCCGCCGCGCGGCGCAAGGACATCGACCTCGGCCTGGAAAACCGCTGCCGCGACCAGAACGTGCCGCTGCACGGCAAGCAGATGCTGATCGAGGAAGTGCTGCTCAACCTGCTCGACAACGCGCTGCGTCACACCCCGGCCGGCGGCGTGATCACCCTGCGCCTGTACGACGCCGCCCCCGGCGGCGACCGCGGCTGCATCTTCGAGATCGAGGACAGCGGCCCCGGCATCCAGCCCGAGCAGCGCGAACAGGTCTTCGAACGCTTCCACCAACTGCCCGACGCCGCCCCCGGCGGCAGCGGCCTTGGCCTTGCCATCGTCAAGGACATCTGCCGCCTTCACGACATCGACATCAGCCTGCACGACGGCCCGCAACTGGGCGGCCTGCTGGTGCAACTCGCCTTCAAGCGCTGAACGGCTGCGGCCAACCTTGGCCGCAAGCCTCAGCCGCCACCCGCCCCCTCAACGGCACCCGGCAACGGGGTAGCCAAAACGCTGTCATGCCGCCGCGTAGCAAAGCCGCAACAGTACCGCCCGCCTCCCCTCCCGGCCCCAAAACAGGGCTTGCAAGTCGCCATGGATGAACCATGCTGAAGCTAGCGGCGACACTGGGTCGCCCCGGCGGGACACGCGCCATGACACGCTCTTTTCTGCTCAGCCTGCTCTTGCTAGGCATCGCCCAGCCGACCCACGCCCTCTGTGTGTCGGAAGTCCTCAAATGCGCCAGAACCGCCCCGCTGATCCTGCAGCTGGAAACGGCAAACGCCGGCGACAAGACCTTCATCCCCGCGCCGACACCCAGCTTCATCCTGGAAAGAAACGAACTCTCCGGCGGCAACAAGATCGACCTGCGCCCCAGCTGGCGGCTGGACGACGACACCCGCGTGTCGGTCAAGGTGAAACGCCACCAAGTGGAACTGCGTATGAGAAAGCGGTGGTAAGCCACCGCCGCTACCCCGCGACGAGCACAAACCAAACAAGGTTGGCCGCAAGCCCGAAACGACTTGCGGCCAACCTTGTAGCGGTAATCAGTTTTGTTTTTCGGCCACAGAAGCACACGGAAAAACACGGCCAAAACCCGATCTCCCACTACAGCTCGAACTGCAGCGACGCGCCCCGTCCCGTTGGCGCAAGCCGTGCAAATTGTCGCCAGCCCGGAAACAAGCCGCCCTCTTTTGAGCGCAGCGTATGGGCGGCGCCGGGATGGCGGCGGTTTGCACGGGAATTCTTGCGCCTTCGGGAGAGCGGGGATTGGAAAGGGGGATGCGGCATCCCCCTTCCCTGCCGCCGCGCGGCAAGCGGCAGATAAAAAACATCCGCGCAGCGGATACCCCAGAAAAACAAGGTTGGCCGCAAACCTGTTACGGCTTGCGACCAACCTTTTCATCCAGTCACGGTAAATGTTGGGTTTTGCAAACTCAGCCCAACCTAAAAGTCCGACTTGCCGCGTTATATTCCAAAATTACCGTATTTTAACTTTCACAGTGAATTTTACGTTACATCTCATAAACCAAGAAATTCCATCATTAATTTTCACTTGAGTTTTTTGGGATTTTTACAATCACTTTATTAATTTTTTTACGTTCATTATTTAATTCAACCGAATAAGCATCATTTATGTCGCCAAACCATAAAGCATCTAAAGATTTGTTATGGAATTTTTTTCCAACAGTTGGGGCTTTACTACCCAAAGCTATATCCTTCAATTTACTAACTTCATTTTGAAGCTTAGAAATTTTATCTTTTGCCGTTCCATCATTACTTCTTGCAACCTCCAACTCATTAAGCAACTTATTCATTTCTGCGAGTACATCTTCCTTCTCTTTACTTTCAGCATCGATACGCCGACTCAAATCATAAAGCTCTTCAGTCAACTCTTGAACAAAAGAACCCATCTCATCAGCACTACCAGCCAGCCTATTAAATATTGTTAAAAAATAAGCAACCAATTTATTATCTGAAAAATTAGGATATCTAATTCTATGATCAATTTCGCTCCATCCTTCTTCAAATATTGTACGAACCTGAATTTCAACTATAACATCTCGTTTCAGTGGTTTTGTTGAGCAAATATAGTGAATAGAGCGATATCCAAAAGGGTGAGATTTGACCTCAAACCCCTTCTCTTCAAACTGCTCGTTTAAAGAATCTGGATCACCACTGCGAACATAGGCAGTTGGCTTCTCTATGAAATCCCATGTTCTCTTCAAATGATCATCTATTACAAAGCAGTCACTTTTGAAGAGGTGAAGAGCCCTAACACCAACCAAATCAGTCACAATTTTGAAATAATTTTCACAATTAATATTTTTATATTTATCTATCCCGTCAGCACTTTTTCTAATTATTTTTTCCAACAAATGATCAACGTCTTTTATTCTCCAACGAACCGAGTGAACCCCAGAAAAGCGCTGTATTGTTTTAGCAAAAATATCCGCGGTATCGCGTAGCTTTTCAAGCTGCCCATCATGATCTTTTGCTATATCACACAAAACCGTCCAACTTAACCCACTTTTCTCCCAAACTTCCCGATCCACTCTATTTTTAACCAAAAACTCATCTAAATCCACGCTAACCCCCTAAAAAAGCATCAAAAATTTATATTCAAGAAAAGGCAAACCTTCCGATTTGCCATTTTAGAAATTACTCTACTTATTCGACGATTTACTCACTCATCCCGCTATACCGCAATAGCGCATCAATCTGCGGATCGCAGCCGCGGAAGGCGCGGAACGACTCCAGCCCGGTAGGTTGGGCTGAGCCGGCGAAGCCCAACGTTTACCGCGCCATACTCGCCAAAAGGTGGTCTTGGCTAGCATATATGCCAGCCAAAAAACACGAACATCATATCAGCCAAAAATGACAAAAGGGCAAGCCATAACAGGCTTGCCCTTTCCCAATCATCCTGCGGCCAACCTTGGCCGCATCCCACTAAGCAGCCATCAAGACCCTGCCACCTCACTCATCCCGCTATGCCGCAACAGCGCATCAATCTGCGGATCGCGGCCGCGGAAGGCGCGGAAGGATTCCAGCGCCGGACGGCTACCGCCCACCGCCAGGATCTCGTCCCAGAACTGGCGACCGACTTCCGGATTGGCGCCGCCGGCTTCCTCGAACGCGGCGTAGGCGTCGGCGGACAGCACTTCCGCCCACTTGTAGCTGTAGTAGCCGGCGGCGTAACCGCCGCCGAAGATGTGGCTGAAGCTGTTGGGGAAACGGTTGTAGGCCGGTGGACGGTTGACGGCGACTTCGTCGCGCACCGTTTCCAGCAGCGCCAGCCAGTCGACGGACTCCGGCTTGGCGTCGGTGTACAGCAGCATGTCGAACAGCGAAAACTCCAACTGGCGCACGGTTTGCATGCCGGACTGGAAGTTCTTCGCCGCCAGCATCTTGTCGTACAGCGCGCGCGGCAGCGGTTCGCCGGTCTCGGCGTGCGCGGTCATGCCCTGCAGCACGTCCCATTCCCAGCAGAAGTTTTCCATGAACTGGCTCGGCAGCTCGACCGCGTCCCACTCCACCCCGCTGATGCCGGATACGCCCAGTTCGTCGACGCGGGTGAGCAGGTGGTGCAGGCCGTGGCCGAATTCGTGGAACAGGGTGGTGACTTCGTCGTGGCTGAAGTAGGCCGGCTTGTCGGCCAGCGGACGGGTGAAGTTGCACACCAGGTAGGCGACCGGGGTCTGCACCTGGCCGTTTTTCAGGCGGCGGCCGCGCACGTCGTCCATCCACGCACCGGGGCGCTTGCCGTCACGGGCGTAGAGGTCGAGGTAGAAGCCGCCCAAGAGCGCGCCGTCCTTGAAGATCTGGTAGTAGCGCGCGTCCTCGTGCCAGGTTTCGGCGTCCTTCTGCTCGACGCTGATGCCGTACAGCTTGTGTACCACGCTGAACAGGCCGGCCAGCACCTTCGGCTCCGGGAAGTACTGTTTCACTTCGTGCTCGGAGAAGGCGTAACGCGCGACGCGCAGTTTCTCGGCGGCGTAGGTGATGTCCCACGCCTGCAGCGTGTCCAGGCCCAGCTCGTCGCGGGCGAAGGCTTCCAGCTCGGCGCGGTCCTGCTCGGCGTAGGGTTTGGCACGGCGGGCGAGATCGCGCAGGAAGTCGATCACCTGCTGCGGGCTTTCCGCCATCTTGGTGTACAGCGACAGCTCGGCGTAGTTGGCAAAGCCCAAGAGCTGCGCTTCTTCCGCCGCCAGCTGCAGTTTTTCGCGGATCAGCGCGCTGTTGTCCTGTTCGGCGGGGCCGAATTCGGAGGCGCGCTTGGCGTTGGCCTCGTACAGCTTTTCACGCAAGCTCCGGTTGTCGGCGTACTGCAGCACCGGGAACAGGAGCGGGAACTGCAGCCCCAGCTTGTATTTGCCGCTCTGGCCGTCGGCCTCGGCCAGCGCCGCGTACATGGCGATGCTGTCCTCCGGGATGCCGGCCAGCTCGGCCACGTCGTCGATGTAGAGCGCGAAGCTGTCGGTGGCGTCCATCACGTTTTGCGAGAACTGGTTGGACAGCTCGGCCAGACGGCTGGACAGTGCGGCGAAGCGCTGCTTGTCGGCCTCCGGCAGCTCGGCGCCGGACAGGCGGAAGTCGCGCAGGTCGTTTTCGATGATTTTCTTGCGCGCGGCGGAGGCGCCGGCGAACGCAGGGTTGGCCGCCACGGCCTTGAAGCGCGCGAACAGGTCGAGGTTCTGCCCCAGTTCGGTGAAGAAGGCGGAGATGCGCGGGATTTCGGCGTTGTACGCGTCGCGCAGGCCGTCGGTGTTGCCCATCACGCCGTTGAGATGACCGACCACGCCCCAGGCGCGCGAGATCTGCTCGGTGGCGTCGGACAGCGGCTCGGCCACGCTGTCCCAGTCGTCGCCGCCGGCGGCGATGACCCTGTCGATGGCGGCGCGGGCGTTGGCCAGCAGCACGTCCAGCGCCGGGGTGATGTGTTCCGGCTTGATCGCGGCAAAACGCGGCAGATCGCTAAAGTCCAGTAGCGGATTGGTGGTCATGTTTGGCATCCTGTAGGCAGTGCGCCGTGCTGTTGCCGGCGCGAATCTTTCTAGAGATAGGGACAAATCAGTGAATCGCAATATCCGCCCTTACGACGGCCATCAGCCGCAGATCGACGACTCCTGCTATATCGACCCCGCCGCGGTGGTGATCGGCGAGGTGGAACTTGCGGCCAACGTGTCGGTGTGGCCGTGCGCGGTGGTGCGCGGCGACGTGAACCGCATCAGCATCGGCGAAGGCAGCAATGTGCAGGATTTTGCCATGCTGCACGTCAGCCACCGCAAGGAATCCGATCCGCTGGGCGCACCGCTCACCATCGGCAAGCACGTCACCATCGGCCACCACGTCACCCTGCACGGCTGCACCATCGGCAATGAAGTGCTGGTCGGCATCGGCAGCATTATCCTCGATCGCGCGGTGATCGAGGACCGCGTGCTGATCGGCGCCGGCAGCCTGGTACCGCCGAACAAGCGCCTGGAGAGCGGCTACCTGTACCTGGGCAACCCGGTGAAGCAGGTGCGGCCGCTGACCGAAGACGAGCTGGCCTACTTCCGGTATTCCGCCGAGCACTACCTGAAGGTGATGCAGAAGCACAAAGCCAATCTGTGACCAATTGTGGCGCGGCCGGCGGCAAATGCCGCGCCGCGTGCATTATTCATTACCAAGGCATAAAACATTTGTAATACTACAAGCATAAATAGCCAGTACCGAGCGCGTCATCCTTAACGGAGCCAAAACGTGATGCCACAGCTTCTCCCCAAAAGCGGACAGTCATTACAAGTATGGCTGACGGTGCTGATCTCGGTACTGGTACTGGCCACCGCGGCCGCGCTCGGCTTCTTCTACTACCGCGCGATGCAGAGCCAGCTGACGCTGGCGCAACACAACCTGTTCCGAGCCACCAGCACCCTGATCACCAGCAATATCGAGCAGAGCGGCGCCGGTGCCGCCGCCACCACCAACCTGCTGGCCCACTCCGCGCTGGCGGAGACCTACAGCATGGAAGAGCGGGTGCTGTATACCGGGCAGCTGGTGGCGGTGCTGCGCGGCAACCCGGCGCTGCAGGCGGTGTACATGGCCTACCCCAACGGCGACTTTTTCCTGCTGCGACGGCTGGACGACGCCGCGCGCCAGGCGCTGCCGGATGCCGGCCCCGGCGCACGCTGGGCCAGGCAGCTGGTTCAGCAGCAGCCGGATGGCGTCGCCGAGCAGCGCTTCAGCTTTCTCGACGACGCGCTGAACAGCGTGCAGCCGGAGCTGGTGCTGCGCCGGGTGTATGACCCGCGGCAGCGACCGTGGTACCAGCAGGCGGTGACCAGCCACGGCG
>Ga0209172_10001488_pt1 | contig 49295 bp, 50 predicted proteins | sample LarsenN4metaG_FD_184113 | JGI IMG/M metagenome (GOLD analysis project Ga0209172, IMG submission 184113) | Hot spring sediment bacterial and archeal communities from British Columbia, Canada, to study Microbial Dark Matter (Phase II) - Larsen... ... | reverse complement strand
CCCTCGGTCATGGACACGCCCGCGAACCGGCAGGCCATGCCGAAGGCCGATCACGCCAAATGGCCGAAGGTGGAAGAGGTCGCGGCGACGATTTTGTTTCTGGCTTCGCCGGAAAACAGGGTGACAAGGGGGGCGGTGGTGCCGGTATACGGGAAGAGCTGATCACTCAATCCCCCGCACCCGCGCCCGGTTCACCCCCAGCGCCAGGATACGGTTGAGCATCTCCGAATAGGTCAGGCCGTCATGCATGGCCGATTCCGCGAACACCTCGTCGCGGGAGATTTCCGGATTGGGATTGGCCTCGATGAAATAGGGCACGCCTTCCGCCGACAGGCGGAAGTCGATGCGCGAATAACCGTCAAGCTCGAGATTGCGGCAAATGCGCTTGGCGAGGCTCTTGATGCGCGCCTCGATCTCGGGCGCGAGATCCTTGGCCGGACCCTGGATGATGCCGCGCTTCTCCTGATACTTCACGTCGAATTTCAGCTTCTCGGTCGCGATGCGGCTGCCGTCGCCGAACTGCAATTCCCAGACCGGCAGCACGCGCAGCCGCTCGTTGCCGAGAACGCCGACATAGAGTTCGCGGCCCTCGATATATTGCTCGGCGATGGCCGCGGTGCCGAGCCGCTCGTGGATAAAGTCGACGCGCTCGGCGAGTTTTTCGTCACTGTCGACCAGCGACTTCTGCGCAATGCCGACGGACGCATCCATGCTCAGGCTTTTCACGATCAGCGGAAATTGCAGCCGCGCCGGACGCTTCACCTTGCGCCGGAGCGGGAACACCGCGAAGGCCGGCACCGGGATGCGATGATAGGACAGCAGCTTCTTCGACAGGTCCTTGCCGCGCGCCAGCATCAGGCCGCGCGGATTGCAGCCGGTGAATGGAATGCGCACGAGCTCGAGATAGCTCGCGACATTCTGGTCGTAGGCGGTCTCGCCGTGGAATTCCTCGAGCAGGTTGAAGACGACATCGGCCTTGAAGCTCTCGATCTCGTCGCGGATCGGGCGCAGCTCATGCTGCACGCCGAGCACGCGCACCTCATGCCCCGAGCCACGCAAGGTCTTGACGACGTCGTATCCGGTTTTCCAGGCCAGCGCTTCCTGCTCGGTGAAGCCTTTGGAGGACGCGGGCGGCTCCTGCTCCGGGTGCAAGAGCACCAGAACCCGAAGCTTGCTCATAATGCGAACCACTGCCTCCGCGCGGGACCGTAGAGCGAATGTACCGTCTTGGCCGTTAACAACACGGTAAAATCCGTTTTCAGCCGCCGCTCGGGGCCGACCGCCCGCAAGTTCAGCTCGCGGCAGCGGTCGATCATATCATCAAGCACGGAATCGATGGTGAGCTGATATTCGCCGGTCCAGCGCGAGACGATCTCACGAAAGTGTGCGCGATGGCGGCGAATGAAAGCGGAGGCCGCAAGCGAGCCACGATGGCGCGGATCGGCGGAGAAGATGCGGTGCAATTCGCGATCGTAGGTCTTCGGCGTGTCGACCGCGTAGAGCGCCTGCTTCTTCCGATAATGCTCTTCCAGAGTATCGGTAAGCTTGCTTAACGGATCGACAACGGCACGACCGTTCAGCAAAGGCTTCTGATCGGCGATTTCCGCCATCAGCTCGTCGACATATTCGAGCTTCTTCAGCGCGCCCCAGCCGGCGTAACGCTTGCGCCAGTCGGAGCGCGGCTTCAGCCACACCGCAAAGGTTTCGGCGAAGTCCTCGTCGGGATGGCTCTGCGCGTACCACAGCCGCAGATGCTGCACGTAGTTCTTGCTGGCGGGATTGGGCCGGTAATAGGTCGGGTAGCGCTTGGAGGAGCGGCCGAACAATTGCTGCCAGCGGCGGCGGCGCTGCAACTGATAGGCATGCTGCACCACGTGCCCGGTCTCGTGCCGCAGAATGCGCATGCAATCCCACACCGTGCCGCCTTCGACCTCGAAGATATTCTTCTTTTCCAGCCGCATCAGCCGGCGGTGCACGAGATAGAACGGGATGGCGATGCCCGGCGAGGTGGTGGGGCTGAACCATTCGTTGGACAGCCAGACATGCGGCCGGATTTTCAGGCCCTTCTCGGCCAGTTCCTCATAGAGGTCGTCGACGCAGCGCTTCACCCATGTGCCCTCGATGCCCAGCTTCAGATCCTTCAGGCGGAGCTGCAGCAGGCGGTCTTCGGGGATTTTGGCGAGGGAGACTTTACGGGGCATGGCTTCGGAAAGCGGTATCGAAAAGCGGGCGGCTCGAACAATGGCCTGATCGTGTCACGCCGGGCGCGGCACGACAACCGGACCAGCCGGCGGGGAGTTAACGCGGGACCGCGGCAGGCGTTCGCAGCCGATCAGTCCAGGAATTCACACCTAATTCTTCAGCCGGTAGCCAGTCTTGAAAATCCACCAGACCGCGACCAGGCAGGCGGCCAGAAACGCCAGGGTCATGCCGAGGCTGATCCCGACCGAGACATCGGCGATCTCGAAAAACGCCCAACGGAAACCCGACACCAGATAGACCACGGGATTCAACAAAGTGACGGTCTGCCAGACCGGCGGCAGCACGCTCACCGAATAGAAGGAGCCGCCAAGGAAGGTCAGCGGCGTGATGATGAGCAGCGGCACGAGCTGCAGCTTCTCGAAGCCGTCGGCCCAGATGCCGATGATGAAGCCGAACAGGCTGAACGTGACGGCGGTCAGCACCAGAAAGGCAATCATCCAGCCCGGATGCGCGATCTGGATCGGCACGAAGAGAAAAGCGGTGGCGAGGATGATGAGGCCCAGAATGATCGACTTGGTCGCCGCCGCGCCGACATAGCCGATGACGATCTCGATATAGGAAACCGGTGCGGAGAGGATTTCATAGATCGTGCCGGTGAAACGCGGAAAGTAGATTCCGAACGAGGCATTGGCGACGCTCTGGGTGAGCAGCATCATCATGATCAGGCCGGGCACGATGAAGGCGCCGTATTCCACGCCCTCGATCTCGCTGATGCGCGTGCCGATGGCGGCGCCGAACACGACGAAATAAAGCGAGGTCGAGATCACCGGCGAGACGATGCTCTGCAGCAAAGTGCGCCCGGTGCGCGCCATTTCAAACTTGTAGATCGCGGCGATGGCCCGGTAGTTCATGCGTTGTTACTCACGAGACCGACGAAAATGTCTTCCAGCGACGACTGGCTGGTTTCCAGATCGCGGAACCTGATTCCGGCCTTGTTCAGATCGGCCAGCAGTGCGGTGATGCCGGTGCGTTCGCCCTGGGTATCGTAGGTGTAGACGAGGTCGTGGCCGTCATTGGCAAGCGAAAGACGGTATGCGGCGAGATCGCCGGGCACGGCGTCGAGCTTCCTTTGCAGGTGCAGGGTGAGCTGCTTCTGCCCGAGCTTGTGCATCAGCTCCTTCTTGTCCTCGACAAGGATAATCCTGCCACCGTTGATGACGCCGATGCGGTCGGCCATCTCCTCGGCTTCCTCGATATAGTGCGTCGTCAGGATTATGGTGACGCCGGACTCGCGCAGCCTGCGCACCACATTCCACATGTCCTTGCGCAGGTTGACGTCGACGCCCGCGGTCGGCTCGTCGAGGAAGAGGATTTGCGGCTCGTGCGACAGGGCCTTGGCGATCATCACACGGCGCTTCATGCCGCCGGACAGCGTGATGATCTTGGAGTCCTTCTTGTCCCACAGCGAGAGATCGCGCAGCACCTTTTCGATATGGGCGGGGTTTTTCGGCTTGCCGAACAGGCCGCGGCTGAAGGTCGTGGTCGCCCACACGGTCTCGAAGGCGTCGGTGTGAAGTTCCTGGGGCACGAGGCCGATCAGGTCGCGCGCGGCGCGGTAATCGCGAATAATGTCATGACCGCCGATCGTCACCTTGCCGACGGAAGGATTGACGATGCCGCAGATGATGCTGATCAGCGTCGTCTTGCCGGCGCCGTTGGGGCCGAGCAGCGCGAATATCTCGCCCCGCCGGATCTCCAGATCGATGCCCTTGAGGGCCTGGAAACCGGACGCGTAGGTTTTCGAAAGACCGGAAACGGAAATCACGGACGGCATGCGGGACACCACGGCGATGTAACTCTCGTCGGCGGGATTGAAAGGGGGCCGACGGCGAAAAAACGCGTGCGGCATTGCTTCCGGCCCATCGCGATTCCGGCCTGCCCGGCCCCCAAAGCCCACGATACGGGACAGAATCATCGAGGCGCTGCATAGACTGTGACGACTTGTCCGGTCAATCCGTGGTAAAAAATGCGACGATCCAAACGATCCGGCCAGATTCAAGATCAACAACAGAAAATGGGGAACGCCATGTTTCATCAACGAGTCTTGTCTGCGTTATTCGCAACGCTGATGGCGGCCGCAGTTGCGCAGCCGGCGGCCGCGCAAACCTATCCGTCGCAGCCGATCAAAATCGTCGTGCCGACCGCCCCGGGCGGCGTCGCCGACATCGTCGGCCGCACGCTGGCGCAGAAGCTCACCGAAGCGGGCAAGACCGCGGTCGCCGAGAACAAGACCGGCGCCGGCGGCGCCATCGCCGCCGATTTCGTCGCCAAGTCGGCGCCGGACGGCTATACCGTCTATGTGGGTTTCCATGCCACCAACGCCATTCTGCCGCATCTGCAGAAGCTGAACTACGACGCGGAGAAAGATCTGGTCCCGGTCACGATTGCGGCGCGCACCGCAAACATCCTCGTGGTCAATCCGGACGTGCCGGCGAAGTCGATGAAGGAACTTGTCGCTTATGCCAAGGCCAATCCGGGCAAGGTGAGCTTCGCCTCGCAGGGCAATGGCTCCACCGGTCATATCGTCGGCGAGCAATTCAAGGATGTCGCCGACATCAACATCGTGCATGTGCCCTATCGGGGCGGTGCGCCGGCGGTGCAGGATCTGATCGCCGGTCACGTCACCATGATGTTCGACGTGCTCACGCTCGCGGTGCCGCAGGTCAAGGCGGGCAAGGTGCGCGCCCTTGCGGTGGCCTCGCCGCAGCGCATCTCGCTGGTTCCGGATGTGCCGACCGTCGCCGAAGCGGGCTTCGCGCAGCTCGAAAGCGGACCGTGGTTCGGCTTCTTCGTGCCGGCGAAAACGCCGAAGCCGGTGATCGACTGGCTCTACGCGGAAGCGAAAAAGGCGTTCAGTTCGCCCGACGTGCAGGCGCAATGGGAAAAGCAGGGTCTGACGGCGATGCTCGCGACGCCGGAAGAGACGCAAAAATTCGTCGCCGGGGAATACAAGCGCTGGGGCGATATCATCAAGAAAGCCAACATCCAGGGCGGCGCGCATTAAGCGCGGCAAATTCTGTCAGATGCAAAACGGCCCGCAGCGATGCGGGCCGTTTTCTTACGCATACAGCCCCTTGTTCTGCTCGCGCAAAACGTTCTTCTGCACCTTGCCCATGCTGTTGCGCGGCAGGTCGTCGACGAAGATCACCCGCTTGGGCAATTTGAACTTGGCGAGGCGGGATTCGAGCTGGGCGATGATGCCCTTCTCGGTCAGGGCTGCACCCGGCCTGCACACGACGACCGCGGTGACGCCCTCGCCGAAATCCGGATGCGGGCAGCCGATCACCGCCGATTCCACCACACCTGGAATCGCGTCGATCTCGGCTTCCACCTCGACCGGATAGACATTGAAGCCGCCGGTGATCACGAGATCCTTGGCGCGGCCGACGATATGCACATAGCCGCGGTCGTCGATCTTGCCGACATCGCCGGTGATGAAAAACCCGTCGGGGCGGAACTCGGCCTTGGTCTTGTCCGGCATGCGCCAATAGCCGGGAAACACGTTCGGTCCCCTCACCTCGATGCCGCCGATCTCGCCCTGCGGCACTGCCTTGCCGGTGTCGGGGTCGGCGATGCGCAGTTCGACGCCGGGCAGCGGAAAACCGACCGTACCGGCGACGCGCTCGCCGTCATAGGGGTTGGAGGTGTTCATGTTGGTCTCGGTCATGCCGTAGCGCTCGAGAATGGAATGACCGGTCTTCTGCCTGAACTCGACATGCGTCTCCGCCAGCAAAGGCGCGGAGCCGGATGTGAACAATCGCATATGTGCGCAGGCCTCTTTGGTGAGGCCGGGATGCCTCAGCAACCGCGTATAGAAGGTCGGCACGCCCATCATCGACGTGACTTTCGGCAGCAGCGCAATCGCCTGGTCGGCTTCGAATTTCGGCAGGAAGATCATCGAGCCGCCCGCCAGCATCACCGTGTTGCTGGCCACGAACAGGCCATGCGTGTGATAGATCGGCAGGGCGTGCAGCAGCACGTCCTTGTCGGTGAATCGCCAGCAATCCTTCAGCGTCTGCGCGTTGGAAGAGAGGTTGCGGTGCGTGAGCATCGCGCCCTTGGAGCGGCCGGTGGTGCCCGAGGTGTAGAGAATGGCGGCGAGGTCATCGTCAGTGCGAGCGACATCGGAAAAATCAGATGATGCAGCGGCGGCCGCGTCGGTCAGGCTGCCCGCACCCTTGGCATCCAGCGTCTCGACTGCGCCCACGCCGCGCTTCTTCGCAATCTCGGCGACACCGTCGTGTTTTGCCGGATCGCAAACGACCAGGGCCGGCTCCGCATCGCCGATGAAATAATCGAGCTCCGCAAGCGTATAGGCCGTGTTCAGCGGCAGATAGACTGCGCCCGCGCGCAAAGCCGCGAGATAAAGCAGCAAGTTCTCCACGCTCTTCTCGACCTGCACTGCCACGCGATCGCCCGGCTTCACACCGCGCGCGACCAGTACATTGGCGATCTGGGCGGTGCGGGAGAGCATGTCGCCATAGGTGATGCGACGACCGTTGCCATCCTCAAGCAAGGCTTTTTCAGGCGAGGGAATGTTTTGACGGATCGGGCCGAAGAGATTCATGACAGATCAGACGATGCAGACGGAAGGGACGTTCAGCTTGCCAGCGGGACGACCTCGCTCGGCGCGCTGCGAGCAAGCTTCTTTACCGCACTTGAGGCAGCAACGACACGGCTGGCGGCATAGGCCTCGTGATTCTTTTCGATGTCGTCGAGGTCGTAGAGATAATTGACCATCACGCCGTGCGACTGGCGCATGCCCTTGTCGGAGCCGTCGGCGAGGAAATGAATCTGCTCGAGCCGCGCGCCGTTGCCGAGATGGAAACGCGCCACCGGATCGACCGGAAGTCCGCGCCGGTTGCGGGCGTGCAGGAAATACCAGGCGGCGGCGCGCAGCAACGGCTCCTCCACGCCTTCGCGCGTGTCGGGGCGCTGCCACCAGCCTTCGATGTCGAGCTTGCGCAGCGCATCGAGGTCCTCTTCCGACAGCGCCTTCGATTGTTCGGCCTGCCGCTCCCGGCGCAGCCATTCGGCGAAACCCGGCACCGGCGACAACGTGACATAGGTCGACAGCTTGGGGATATCGCGGGAAATGTCCTCGACCACCTGCTTGATCAGGAAGTTGCCGAAAGAGACGCCAGCGAGGCCGCGCTGGCAGTTCGAAATCGAGTAAAAGACCGCGGTCGTCGCCTTTTCCGGGTCGATGGTTTCGCGATGCGCGGTCAGGATCGGCGCGATGGCGCCGGGAATATCGCGCATCAGCGCGACCTCGACAAAGATCAGCGGCTCGTCGACCAGAGCCGGATGAAAGAACGCATAGCAATGCCGGTCGGGCGGATCGATGCGGCGGCGCAGGTCATCCCAGGAGTTGATCTTGTGCACCGCCTCGTGCCTGATGATCTTTTCGAGGATGTTGGCGGGCGTCGACCAGTCGATACGCCGCAAGACCAGGAAGCCGCGATTGAACCATGACGAGAACAGATGCACGAAATCGGCGTCGACGACGGCGAGATCGTCGCGATGATCCATCGCGTCGATGAGCTGTTCGCGCATGCGCACCAGCGCGGCCGTGCCGCCCGGCGCAAGATTGAGGCGGCGGAACAATTCCTGGCGGCGCGGCTCGGCCGCTTCGTGCAGTTGCATCGCCGTGGTGTCGGAAGGCGAGGTCTGCCAGGCCTTGATGGCAGCTTCGAGCCGCTCGCGGTCGGGGCCGAAGCGCTGCGCCAGCGCCTCGAAAAAATGGATGCGCGGTCCGGTGGTCAGGTCCTCGTAGCGATTGAGGATCTCGCGCGCCAAAGCGACACCCGAGGCCTCGCCGCGCCCGGAGAGAAGCTCTTCGCACAATTCGACGAAGCCTTCCGAGCGTGTCCCGGCGTCGGCGCGACGTGTGCGTTCGAGCAGCGCGCGGCCACGATCGGAAATGCTCTGCAACAAATCGCCGAAGAATGAGGTGCTCATCCAGTCTCCTCTTGCCGCCCGGAGCGAGAGGACGGCGACGTCGTGTTCATTCGCACCCTGCCATTTAAGCCTTGCAATTTGCCTACAGCCGGTCCGATAATGTCTACAACTAAGAACAAATTGTATACAGAAACTGCGGGGATGGAAGCAAGGGGAGGACAGGCTGCATGGCCGCGAATGCGACCGAACGCCTGAAAGACCAGATCGAGAATGAAATAGCCGCCGGCCGCCTGCTGCCGGGCGATCGCCTTGATGAAGTGTCGCTTGCAGCGCGTTATGGCGTGTCCCGCACGCCGATCCGTGAAGCACTGCATTCGCTGGCCGCGTCCGGGCTGATCGAAGTCCGCCCGCATCGCGGTGCAATTGTTGTCGATATCGGCCCCGACCACCTGCTGGAAATGTTCGAGCTGATGGCGGAACTCGAGGCCATGTGTGCCCGCCACGCGGCGCGGCGCATGACCGAAGCCGATCATCGCGAACTTGCCGCCGCGCACGAGGCCTGCGGCCGCGCCCAGCAAGCCGGCGATTGCGATCGCTACTATTACGAGAATGCACGCTTCCATATTGCGATCTACAACAGCAGCCATAACAGCTTTCTCGCCGAACAGGCGCGCGCGCTGCATCGGCGCCTGCAGCCCTATCGCCGTTTGCAGGTGCGGGTCCGTAACCGGTTGAGCGTTTCATATCGTGAACATGGCGAGGTGCTGGAGGCGCTCGTCGCCGGGAACAGCGAACTCGCCGCCGACCGGTTGCGTGCGCATGTTCTTGTGCAGGGAGAACGCTTTACCGACCTTGTCGCATCCATTCGCAATCTGAGGCGCACCGGGTGAAGCCATGCTGGATCACGCGACAGCGCGGCAATGCGGCGCAGAAATTTCCGGCGGCGGGCGTTGCAACCGTTCTCCGATCTGGTCAGATGCGCGCGCGATAAGAAAATCTCCGACGGCTTTTTTGCTCCGCAGAATAACCGCCGGAAAAGTTGTCAGGTGAGGAACCGTCAGTGAGCATGACCAACACGCTGGTAGATGCCCCGCCCCTGTCGCCGCAGGAGCGCCCGAACGCGCCCCTGCTCGAGGTCGAAGATCTGCATGTTCACTTTCTCACGTCGCGCGGCGTAGTGCGCGCGGTCGAAGGGCTCAGCTATTACGTCAATCCTGGCGAGATCGTCGCCATTGTCGGCGAATCCGGTTCCGGCAAGTCGGTGTCTGCGCTGTCTGTCATGCGGCTGTTGCCCAGGCATACCGGCCGTATTCCGAAGGGCCGCGTCGTCTTCAACGGTCGAAATCTGCTCGAACTGAACGACGAGGAGATGCGCAAAATCCGTGGCCGCGACATTTCGATGATCTTCCAGGAGCCGATGACCTCGCTCAACCCGATCCTGACCATCGGGATGCAGATCACCGAGCCGCTACTCATCCACATGGGCATGACGCAGGAACAGGCGAATGCCCGCGCTGTCGAGTTGCTGACATTGGTCGGCATTCCCGATCCGGCGCGGCGGCTCGACCAGTATCCGCACCAGTTTTCCGGTGGCATGCGCCAGCGCGTGATGATAGCCATCGGCCTTGCCTGCAATCCGAAGCTCATCATCGCCGACGAGCCGACGACAGCCCTCGATGTCACCATCCAGGCGCAGATCCTCGAACTGATGAAGGATCTCTCGCGCAAGCTGAACATCGCGCTGATCGTCATCACCCACAATCTCGGCGTGGTCGCGCGCTATGCCGACCGCGTGATCGTGATGTATGCGGCCAATCTGGTGGAGGAGAACGACGCCGATCCGGTGTTCCATCGCCCGCGCCATCCCTACACCATGGGCCTCTTGCGTTCGGTGCCGCGGCTGGACCGTCCGCGCGGCGTCAAGCTGGAGACCATCGAAGGGCTGCCGCCGAACGCCGCGGCGCCGCCGCCGGGATGCCGTTTTGCGCCGCGCTGCCCCTATCGCATCCCGATTTGCGACAAGGAACCCGCGCTGGAGCGAACGGATACCGGCGGATGGTCGCGCTGCCACCGCCATGCCGACATCGCCGCAGGCAAGATCGTGTGGGCCGCCTCGGAAGCCGGATTGCAGACCGTTGCGAAGCATGGCGCCGAGCCGCTCCTCTCGGTCCGGCATCTGGTCAAGCATTTCGCGGTGTCCGGCGGACTGCGCGACAAGAAAGGTGTCGTGCGCGCGGTCGAGGATGTGAATTTCGAAATCTACCCCGGCGAGACGCTGGGGCTCGTGGGCGAATCCGGCTGCGGCAAGACCACGGTCGGCCGTCTGATCCTGCAACTCGAAGAGCCGACCTCGGGCGAAATCCGCTTCGAAGGCGTAGACCTCGCAAAGACGTCTGCGGCCGAGCTGAAAGCCGTTCGGCGCAAGGTGCAGGTCATTTTCCAGGACCCATATTCGTCGCTCAATCCGCGCATGACGGTGGGCCAGATCATCGGCGAGCCGCTGCATGTCTACAAGCTCGCGCCGGACAGGAACGCGCAGGAGGCGCGCGTCGCGCAATTGCTGGAGCAGGTCGGCCTGCGTCCGGAAATGGCGGCACGCTACCCGCACCAGCTCTCGGGCGGCCAGCGCCAGCGCGTCGGCATCGCGCGTGCGCTGGCGATGGAGCCCTCCTTCATCGTGTGCGACGAAGCGGTGTCGGCGCTCGACGTGTCGATCCAGGGCCAGATCATTAATCTGCTCGAAGACCTGCAGCGCCGTCTTGGCCTTGCCTATCTTTTCATCGCGCACGATCTCGCCGTGGTGCGTCACATCTCCATGCGAGTCGTGGTGATGTATTTCGGCCGCATCATGGAGGTGGCCGACCGCGATGCGATCTATCGCGAGCCGCTGCATCCCTACACCAAGGTGCTGCTCGATGCGGCGCCGGTCCCCGATCCGGCCGTGGAAAAGGGCCGCGCGCCGCGGTTGATCAAGGGCGAGCTGCCGAGCCATCTGGCGCCGCCGACGGGATGCGTTTTTAATACCCGCTGTCCGATCGCCAGCGACGAATGCCGCAAGGTGGTGCCGGAACTGCGCGAGATCCGCCCGGGTCATTTTGCCGCGTGCATCAAGGTGTAAGGATTGCGACACTGAAGTTGGGCGACTGAACTGAACGAGAACCGGCCGAAGCCGGCACCGAAAATCGATGGAGGAAACGACATGCTGAAACGATTTGGGGCTTTCATGCTGACGGCGGGGGCCATCGCCTTTGCCGGCGGTACGGCCGATGCCCAGACGCCGAAACGCGGGGGCAATCTCACATTCGCAATCAGCGCGGAAACCCCGCATTACGATTGCCATGGCAGCGAAACCTACGCCACGCTGCATTTCTCGGCGCCGTTCTATTCGACGCTGCTCCAGTTCGATCTTGCCAAATTTCCGCAGGTGAAAGGCGACCTAGCCCAGTCGTGGACCGTCGCGCCCGACCTGATGACCTACACATTCAAGCTGCATCCGGGTGTGAAGTTTCACGATGGAACGGCACTGACATCCGCAGACGTGAAGGCGACCTATGACCGGATGCGCAACCCGCCGCAGGGCGTGGTCTCCCCGCGCAAGGCCACCTTTGCGGATATCGACAGCATCGAAACTCCCGACGCCACGACCGTCATCTTCAAGATGAAGGCGGTGAATGCGGCAATGCTTGAGCATTTCGCTTCGCCCTGGAACTGCATCTATTCGGCAAAAGACCTCGCGTCAGATCCGAATTTCCCGCGCACCAAGATCAACGGCACCGGCCCCTTCACCTTCGTCGAGCATGTGAAGGGCAGCCATGTCTCCGGCAAGCGGAACGAGAACTATTTCAAGAAGGGATTGCCCTATCTCGACGGCTTCAAGGGCGTGTTCACCCTGCAGGCGGCAGCGATGCTCAACGCCGTTCAGGGCGGACAGGTGCTGGCCGAATTCCGCGGCATCTCCCCGGCCGAACGCGACCGCCTCGTGGCCGCAATGGGTGACAAGATCCGCATTGAGGAGCAGAGCTGGACGCTGAACCTGCTCGTCGCCTTCAACACCCAGAAGAAGCCCTTCGACGACGTGCGGGTGCGCAAGGCGCTCTTGATGGCGATCGACCGCTGGGGCGGCAGCAAAGGCCTCTCGCGCATCTCCACGCTGCGCGAGGTTGGCGGTGTTCTGCGCCCGGGCTCGCCGCTGGCCACGCCACCGGCGGAACTGGAGAAGCTGCCCGGCTATGCCCGCGACATGGCCAAGGCCCGTACTGAAGCCAGGAAGCTCCTGGCCGAGGCCGGGGTTCCCAACCTGAAATTCGTGTTGTGGAACCGCAATCTCGCCATGCCCTACACGCCGGCCGGCATCTTCCTGGTCGATCAGTGGCGGCAGATCGGTGTCGAAGTCGAGCACAAGCAGTCCGACACCGCGCCGTATCTGGCCGCGCTGAATGCCGGCAACTACGAAGTGGCGATCGACTTCTCCAACCTGTTCATGGACGATTCGACGCTCGCGCTTGCCAAGTACCTCTCGTACGACCGCTCGCCGCAAAACCTGTCGCGCGCGAACGACCGCGAGCTCGACAAGCTCTATGACGACCACGTGCGCGAGCGTGATCCGAAGAAGCGCGTGGCGCTGATCCGCGCCTTCGAGAAGCGCGTCTTCGAGCAGGCCTATCAGCAGCCGATCCTGTGGTGGCACCGCATCGTGCCGACCCACAAGGTAGTGATGGGCTGGAAGATGTCGCCCAGCCACAATCTCGGCGCCGATCTCGCCGAGGTCTGGCTGCAGCAATAACGCGAACGCCGCGGCCCGGCTTTTTTGCCGGGTCGCGGCGACCTGAGCCTGGACAAACATCATGCTGCGTTACGTCATCAGCCGTCTGCTCTACACCATCCCAACTCTGCTCGGCGTCGCCGTGCTGGTGTTCTTCATGCTGCGCGTGGTCCCCGGCGACGTCGTCGAGGTGAAATTGCGCGGCGACGGAGGAACGGTCACGCAGGAGATGGTCGACAACGAGCGCAAGCGACTCGGTCTCGACAAGCCGCTGATGGTGCAGTTCGGCGAGTGGATGGTGGGCGTCGTCACGCTCAATTTCGGCAACTCGATGTGGACCGAGCGGCCGGTGATGGAGGAAATCCGCCTGCGGCTGGAACTGTCGCTGCAGGTCGCGATCATGGCCACGATCATCGCGGTCTTCATCGCCATACCGCTCGGTACAATGGCGGCGCTGTTCCGCGACACCTGGATCGACTACGCCACCCGCATCATTACCATCGGCGGATTGTCGATCCCCTCCTTCTGGTTCGGCATGCTGATCATGCTGAGCCTGCTCGCCTTCTTCAACTGGCTGCCGCCGATCACATTCACGCCGATCTATGTCGATCCAGTCGCCAACCTGACGCAGCTGATCTGGCCGGCGCTGGCGGTCGGCTATCGCTACTGCGCGGTCGTCGCGCGCATGATCCGCTCGTCGCTCCTCGAGGTTCTGAACGAGGATTACATCCGCACCGCGCGCGCCAAGGGCGTTTACGAGAAGCTGGTGATTTCGCGGCACGCCCTGCGCAATGCGCTGCTGCCCGCGATTACCGTGATCGGTCTCGAATTCACCTTCCTGATCGGCGGACTGGTGGTCACCGAGCAGGTCTTCAACCTCAACGGCATCGGCCAGCTCTTCGTGCAGAGCGTCTCCCGCAACGACTTCACCATGATCCAAGGCATGGTGATGCTGATCGCGGCCTTCTATGTCTTCGTCAATCTTGCGGTCGACCTGCTCTATGCCGTGTTCGACCCGCGCATCCGCTACACGTGAGGCGACGATGACGATCGCACTCGAAACGCCAACCGTCATCCGCAAGCCGCGCGGCCCGGTGATCGAATTCTGCCGCCAGCAGCCGCTCGGGGCTGTCTCCTTCGTCATCATCTGCGTGATGATGTTCGCAGGCGTATTCTCGGGCTTGGTGGCGCCATACGATCCGCTTGCGATCGATTTTGCGGCGATCCTGTCTCCTCCATCCTGGGAGCATTGGTGCGGCACCGACGCCTATGGCCGCGATATCTGCTCGCGCCTGATCTACGGTTCGCGCACGGCGCTGGTGATCGGCTTCACCTCGTCCTTTATCGGTTCGTCGCTCGGCGCCATTCTCGGGATAGCGTCGGCGTATTTCGGCGGCCGAATCGACAATGTCATTCAGCGGATCATGGACATCCTGCTGGCTTTCCCGCTGATCGTGCTGGCGCTGGTTGTGGTCGCGGCTCTGCGCAAGTTCGTGCTCGGCGGCGTCGACGTGAACCTCATCTTCGCCATCGCGATCCCGATCGTCCCGCGCGTGGCCCGCGTCGTTCGGGCGGCGGCGCTTGGCGTGCGCGTCATGCCCTATGTCGACGCCGCACGCGCGGCCGGCTATTCCGACAGCCGCATCATCTTCCGCCACATGGCGCCAAATGTGGTGGCGCCCTACCTGATCATGCTCACCGCCTTCATTGCGCAGGCGATCCTGGCGGAAGCCTCGCTCTCCTTCCTCGGCCTCGGCGTCACAGAGCCGACAGCCGCGTGGGGCCTGATGCTGTCTGGCAACGCCGCCGACTTCTACCGCGAGGCGCCGTGGATGATCCTATTTCCCGGCGCGATGATCAGCCTTGCGGTTTTTGCATTCAACCTGTTCGGCGACAGCCTGCGCGACTTCCTCGACCCGCGGTTCAAGGTATAACGCTTCGGTATTCAGCGTCACGCCTGCGCATGCAGGCGTGACGGCTGAAACCATTGGAGCCCTATCATGCCCGGACCGCTGTCAGGTATCCGCGTTCTCGAACTTGCCCGCATCCTTGCCGGCCCTTGGGCGGGGCAGATCCTTGCCGATCTCGGCGCCGAGGTGATCAAGGTCGAGCGTGAGGGACTGGGCGATGACACGCGCCAATGGGGCCCGCCCTTCGTTGAAGGCAAGGACGGACAGAATCTTGGCGGCTCCTATTATCATTCCTGCAATCGCGGAAAGCGCTCGCTCGCCCTCGACTTTGAATCCGAACGCGGCCGGCGCATCGTGCGCAAGCTCGCCATGCGCTCCGACATCCTCATAGAAAATTTCAAGCTCGGCGGATTAAGGAAATTCGGGCTCGATTACGAAAACCTTTCGAAAGAGAATCCGCGCCTGATTTATTGCTCCATCACGGGCTTCGGGCAGACCGGCCCCTATGCGCACCGCGCCGGCTACGACCTGATCATCCAGGGCATGGGCGGGATCATGAGCATCACCGGCGAGCCGCAGCGCGAGCCGATGCGGCTCGGGGTCGCCTTCGCCGACGTGTTCACCGGCGTCTATTCCGCCGTCGCCGTGCTGTCGGCTTTGCACGAGCGCGCGCGCAGCGGGCGTGGTGCCCATATCGACATGTCGCTGTTCGACACCATGACCGGCGTCCTGGCCAACCAGGCGTTGAGCTATCTCGTCTCCGGCATGGCCCCCGTCCGCATGGGCAACGCGCATCCGACCGTCGTGCCTTATCAGGTGTTTCCGACCTCGGACGGCCACATGATCATCGCGGTCGGCAATGACGGGCAATATGCGAAATTCTGCGACATTCTCGGCGTGCCGGACATGGCGCAGGACGCCCGCTACAAGACCAACGGCGACCGGGTGATCAATCGCGGCACTCTCATCCCCCGCCTGATGGAACTGACGGCCCGGCGCACCCGCGCCGACCTGCTGGAGAAATGCGAAGCAGCCGGCGTGCCGGCGGGTCCCATCAACACCATCGACGAGGTGTTCCAGGACCCGCAGATCGTCGCGCGCGGCATGCAGATCGCACCGCAAAGCGAGCTGGCGAAGGGCGGCGTCATTCCGGGCGTACGCACGCCGATCATGATCGACGGCCGGCCGATGGCGGCCGATCTCGCGCCGCCCGATATCGGGCAGCACACGCAGGAGATCTTGCGGGAAATCGGAGAGGCCTAGACTCCCTCCCCCTGAAAGGCGGAGGGTCGGGGCGGGGGTCTTATGGACTTTGCTCAATTGGTTGATTGACCCCCACCCGACCGCTTCGCGGTCGACCTCCCCCATTCAGGGGGAGGTGAAAAATGATCCTGTTCGTTTCAATCCTTGAACAGCAGGTCCCGCGTCAAATCGCCAAGATGGCGCACCGACCGCAACGCGCGTTGCAGCAGGTCGCGCTCGGTCGGCGAAAGGCGTTTCACCACGACCTTGTTGGTCGCCGGGCGGCCATGCTCGATGTCGTCGATCTGCTGATCGAGAATGAGGCTCAAGAAAACCATCTGCGCTTCGGCAAGCGCAGCCAAATCCTGCTCCCCGCCGAGTTTCAACGCCATGATGCCGGCAATGCGGCGCGGCGTCGCGCGCTCCAGCACATGATGGCGGATGGCAAGCACCCGCGCCGCCGTCACGACGCCGAAGAGCCCGGCCTTCTTCAGGTCGATGCGGCCCTGCTCGGTATTGATGCCGCCGAAAAAGCTCAAGCCCGGCTCGACGTCGCCCGCCGCCTCCGCCAGCAGCTTGGCGAAGCCGGCCTGGCCCTTCGCCATCTCGAATGCCTCGCGCCAGACCGTTTCGGCCAGCGCGTTGGCGCCGTGCACACCGCGCATGTCGAAGAAAATATCGACCGCCAAAAGGTCGGCGGGATCGGAGCGGGTGATCCAGCCGGCGACGCGCTCGCGCCAGGTGGCCAGTGAGCCGCGCCATTGCGGGTTCTTGGCCATGACGCCGCCCTTGCAATAGGGCACGCCGACCTCGTGCAGATAATCGGCGACGTGCACAGCGAATTCGGCAAACCAGCGATCCTCGGGGCCATCCGGCTCGCCGCGCTCGAAGATGAGCGCATTGTCCTGATCCATGGCGAGAAGGCTTTCGCCGCGCCCAGCCGAGCCGAGCACCGCCATGGAATAAGCACAAGGCGGCTCGCCGCGCCCGTCCGCGCGCATGCGCTGTTCCGCCAGCACGGCGGCCTGGCGGGTCAGCGCGCCCAGTTCGCGCGAAATCACCGCCGCGATATCGGACGATGGCACGCCCTCCGACAGCAGCGACGACGCGACATGCGGCAGCTTGGCCCAGGCCTTGCCGAGCTCATGCACGTTGCCGGCCTGGTCGATCTCATCGCCCAGCGCGATCGCCTCGCTCGCGCGCAGACGCAGGAGATCGCGCGCCGACAATGCGCCGGCAACGATGCCGGCATTGTCGACGACACCGAGATGCCGGATCTTCAGCCGTTGCATGCGCCCGATCGCACGGTAGACGAAGGCTTCGGTCGGGATCACGGCCAGCGGCCGGCTCATGAACTGATCGATCGGCTGGCGCAGCGCGTCGACGTCCTCGATCGCCAATGCGCGCAACACATCGCGCTCGGTGATGATCCCGGCCTCGGCCGCCGGCAAAGGCTGTTCTTCCTGCCCGGACGGACACACGAAGAGCGATGAACTCTTTTCCGCGATCATGCGCGACAAGGCGTTGGCGAGCGGCCGGTCGGCAGCGATGATCTTCGGCGGCGCGCTCATCACGTCGCGAATGCGGTGACGATAGGGATAGCTGTCGAAACGATCGAGCGAGCGAACGGGATGCTCGCGCATGGGCATATCGGCGATATCGACCCATCCGGCCGGACGCTGCGCAGCCAGCGCGTCGCTCAAGGTGCGGCAGGCCTGCATCGCTTCCGCCAGCGTGCGGATGCCCTTGTCACGCAACTTCGGGACCAGCGCCTGGAAAACCCTCGCCGTGGTGAGCGCATCGCCCAATGCGGAATGCCGCTCGGTCAGTTCGACACCCAGCCAGTTCGCCAGCTGCTCCAGCGAATATCCGGCGAGGTTCGGCTCGGCGACCTGCGCCAGCAACTGGGTATCGAGCCCGCGCGGCCTTTTCCAGGCAATCGCGTTGCGCTCGCATTCCCGCTGCAGCACCGACAGATCGAAGCCGAGCGTGTGACCGACCACGACCTCGGCATCGATGAAGTCGGAAAATTTCGGCCAGACATCGGCAAAGGCCGGCGCGCCCGCGACCTTGCTGTTGTCGATGCCGTGAATTGCGGTCGATTTTGCCGGGATCGACTCGCGCGGGCGCACGAGGCTGCGGAACGTCTGCGCGACGTCGACCTGCCCGGCCATGATCCGGACCGCTCCGATCTCGATGACGAAAGACTTACGCGGATCGAGGCCCGTGGTTTCCGTGTCGATGACGACGGCGTCGAGCGCGATCAGCGGCGTGGCATTGGTAACGGCCATGTCCTGTCCATTGCCAGTCGGCGGCGCCCGGTCAATTCGTCTGCAATTCGCGCAGCTTGCCGGCCATGTCGGCCGCATCCATGCGGGTTGTCAATTCCTCGTGCATGCGTGCGAGACTGAGCTGAAAGAAACCGCGCGCCGTCGGCGCGTCCGGCGTGAGAAACGGCTTGTCGAAAGGCATCAGCTCGAAATAACGGTCGGCGAAGGAAACCGGAATATCGATCACGCGCTTGGGCGGGTGCGTACTCAGCCGCTCGAGATGCAAAGCAAGCTCGTCGCGGCCTTGCTGCCATTCGTCCCCGGACAGGGAGGGCGGCACGGCGTAGCGATCGAACACGGACAGCACCAGACGGATCAGGGGATCGAGGACCGCCCGGCGATCGTCGCGGGATGGCGGCGCGACAACCCCGTCGACCAGCTCCCCGACCATTGCAAGGCCAAGCGGATAAGCGCGCCAGCGCGAGCGGTTGAGCGCATTCTGAAAGCCCTCATCGGTGAACAGCACTTTCGAATAGTGGCCCGAACGGGCCCGCGCATAGTCATAGATGCCCTTCTGCACCAGAAAGGCGGCATTCTCGTCGATGAAATCCGCCAGTTCCTGCGTGTCGCGGATCGGCGGCTTGCGTTCAAAGAAGCCGCGGACGAAATCGACAATGCCCATTCACTCACCTGGTTCGCGTTGCAGCATGACTTTCGCAGATGCGAAGGCGTTGGTCATGGCAGAAAGTCTAGTCTCCTCAGCGGGCATAAGGCCTGATTTTCGTCGAAAGTCTTATAAGGCCGCACCCTGCCGCAATGTTACCTTTTTTCATCGACTCCCGACCCGGCATCAAGACCAGGCGTGGGGCAGCGGCAACAAGGGGGGTGCCGCATCCAGCCGGTCGTCGGCGCCCCTCGCATTATCACATCCAAATCCGGATGCGGATTTGGAATCGCAGGGAGGGTAACCGACCCATGGCTCAAGAAACATCTGCCAATGACCAAGCGCATTGGAAGAAGACGACCAACCTGATGTGGATACATCTCGGGATCTGGTTCTTCTTCGGCTACGTGGTGCACATGTTCGCACCTGTCTTGAACAAAATCGTCATCCTCGGCTTCCCGCTCGGCTTCTACATGGCCGCGCAGGGCTCGCTGATCGCATTCGTTGTCCAGCTTTTCCTGTTTGCCAAGCAACAGGACAAGATCGACCGCGAATTCGGCGTTGCTGAAGACGACTGAGGGAGGACCAGCACATGTCGACCCAGACTTCTGGCAGCGGCGATTTCATCAACAATCTCGGCAAGATCTACGGTCTGTATACCGGCGGCTTTCTCGCCTTCGTGATCCTGCTTGCGATTCTCGAGCAAGTCGGCGTGCCGAACAGAATCCTCGGCTATCTGTTCGTGTTCTTCACGATTGCCGTGTATGCGATCATCGGCGTGCTGTCGCGCACGGCGCAGGTCTCCGAATACTACGTCGCCGGACGACGCGTTCCGGCGTTCTACAACGGCATGGCGACCGGCGCCGACTGGATGTCGGCGGCTTCGTTCGTCGGCATGGCCGGCACGCTCTTCCTGCTCGGATATGACGGCCTGGCCTGGGTGCTCGGCTGGACCGGCGGCTACGTGCTGGTGTCCGTGCTGGTCGGCCCGTATCTGCGCAAGTTCGGCGCCTATACGGTTCCCGACTTCATGTCGTACCGGTTCGGCGGCAACTTCGCCCGCTTCCTGGCGGTGATCGTGCTGTTCTGCTGCTCCTTCACCTATGTGACGGCGCAGATTTTCGGCACCGGCATCATCGCCTCGCGGTTCCTGGGCATGTCGTTCGAAATCGCCGTGTTCGTGGGCCTCGTCGGCATCCTGCTCTGCTCGATGCTGGGCGGCATGCGCGCGGTGACATGGACGCAGATCGCCCAGTACATCGTGCTGATCGTCGCCTACCTGACCCCGATCGTGATCCTGTCCACAAAGCAATACGGCATTCCGATCCCGGAACTGACCTACGGACAGGCGATCGCGGAAATCACGGCGCGCGAAGGTCAGATGCTCAAGGACGGACTGGCGACCGCGGCCAATCTCAAGCCGCATATCCAGCCGTGGACGACCTACACGCCGCTCAACTTCTTCGCGATCATCCTCTGCATGATGGTGGGTACGGCGTCCCTGCCGCACATCCTGATGCGTTACTTCACCACCCCGTCGGTGCGTGAAGCCCGTCAGTCGGTGGCCTGGTCGCTGTTCTTCATCTTCCTGCTGTACTTCTCGGCGCCGGCCTATGCGGCGTTCTCGAAGCTGGAGGTCTATACGAACATCATCGGCAGAAACATTGCGGACATCCGTCCGTGGATGTTCACCTGGGGCGAACTCGGCCTGATCCAGATCTGCGGCAAGAATGCCGCCAGCCTGGATACGATCATCGCCGCCTGTAAGGCGGTCGCCGGCCATCCCGGGGTCGTCCGTCTGCAGGACTTCGTGATCAACACGGACGTGATCGTGCTTTCCACACCGGAAATCGCGGGACTGCCGTATGTGATCTCGGGCCTGGTCGCTGCCGGCGGTCTCGCCGCCGCGCTGTCGACCGCGGACGGCCTGCTTCTCGCCATCGCCAACGCGCTCTCGCATGACATCTACTACAAGATGATCGATCCGAATGCGCCGACGGTGCGGCGACTCATGGTGGCCCGCGTCCTGCTGCTGGTCGTGGCCATCGCGGCTGCGGCCACAGCCGCAACAAAACCGGGTGACATCCTCGCGATGGTGGGCTGGGCGTTCTCGCTCGCCATGGCCGGCAACTTCCCGGCGCTTGTGATGGGCATCTGGTGGAAGCGGGCCACGACGAACGGCGCCATTGCCGGTATCATCGGCGGTTTCGGCATCGCTCTGATGTACCTCGTGGTCACGCGCTACTTCCCGGGCTTCGGCGTGAAGTATCTGGGCATGTGGTCGCTGACCAGCCCGACCGGCGCACCGCTGGTCGATCTGGCCAAAGCGATGGCGGCTCCGAACGCCATGGAGGGCTGGGTCACGCTGGCTCATCCGATGGCCAGCAAGGTCGGCTGGTTCGGCGTCAACAACATCGCAGCGGGCTTGATTGGCGCGCCGATCGGCTTCCTGCTGATTTATGTTGTGAGCCTCATGGGCAAGGAACCGTCGAAGGAAATGCAGGCTTTCGTGGACGAGATCCGCAAGCCGCGCGGCCGCACGGTTCTGCAAGAGAAGGACTGATCGTCTTCTCCGCATACGTGATCGGGCGGGGCCTTCGGGCCCCGCTCTTTTTTCGGGACCGACGCCCGACTTTCCGCTAAGAGTAACGCCGCTGTTTTCCGGAGCTCGGCTTGGGTACGAATCCTTCCTTCTGGAGTCTGTGGTACTTCCACCTGCCGAACTTCGTTCTGGCCGTGGTGATGTACACGATGCTCGGACGCGCGCTGCTCGGCGTCTTCCTGGAACACGACTCGAAGAACTATATCTGGCGCGGCTTCTGCGCGATCACCGACCCTTTCCTGAAGATTTTCGCCGTGGTCACGCCGAAAGCTGCAGCGCCGGTCGTACAATGGCTGTTCGGCTTCGTCTGGATGTTCTGGCTGCGTGTCGCGTTGCTGGTCCTGTTCTTCTCGCTCGGTATCCTGCGGACGGGCGGCTCATGAACGAACGCAGCTTCTATTATATCGGCATCGCCTTTTTCGGGATGATCAACGGGATTTTCAATCCCTTGTTCTTCTTCGTGTTCCAGTTGTCCGTCTACCTGATGGCGGAGCCGCTGTTCGGCTCGACCGCCGCCATCGCCTATTTCTCCTCGCTGATGCTATCGACAGGCACCGTGATCCTGGCCGGCATTCCGGCCGCCCTCTATGAGCGCTATGTGGGGGCCAAGGACGATTCCACCGTGGTGTCGTTGTGGATCTGGCTTGCCGGGACGGCCATTTTGTCCCTCCCGGCCGTCGGCAATTTCCTTCAGACCGGCCTCTAGACAGTCGCATTTGCCGGAGCAAAATGGGGGTGGCCGCTTCGCGCGGGAACCTGTCCGGTCCGTTTGCGTTTGACGGTTGGCGTTTACGCGTTGGCAAGATTCCGGCATGAGACTTGCTTTGATTGCCGTGACACTTGCTTCAAATGCAATGTCGGATGGAAACCTGCCGAGGGGGGCGTGTCCTTGACCGGAGACTGCCCATGGACCGATTTTCCGAGTGCGCGTTTTCCGCGGTTGTCTGCGATGCGGCCTATGTCGCTATCGCAATAGCGACATTGATGTTCGCCTTCAGCTTCAATCCAGCCCTTGCGCTAAAGATCGGTGCCGGCGTCGCATTGGCTTTCAGCCTGCGCTTGATCTACCGCGCGTCCCAGCTCCAGAAGAAGGGTATTTGCCACACCGAGATTTGGCAGGTGATGGAGCCCCACGAATTGCCCCACGAAGCCTCGGCCATCCGCCGGGCCCAGGAACGGCTGGAGGAGATCTTTCTCCGCTTCGCCAAGGGCGCATCCGGGGCGGCTGCCGCCCTGGCCGGCGCAGCCTTCGTCATCACGCTGAATTGAAAGGCCTGGCGCCGCCGCGAGCACTCGTGACCTGCCCGGCCTGCGGCTAACATTGCACCGGGACAACGGCACAAGGGCGACACGAGGACGAGATGGAGCATATGCGGCAGGTGGCGTATGAGACGGTTCTGCGCGCCTGCGGCTTCGCCTCGCTCGCCATCTTCTGCGTGATGATCGGCATGTCGTTCGATCCGCGCCTCGCCTTCCAGGCCGGCGGCTTTCTCACCACCATCATGGCCTTCATCCTGATCCTGAAATCGCGCGAGGCGCTGACCAAGGATTACCGCAAGACCGAGATGTGGCTGTACATCGACAAGCAGTTCCGTCCGCCCGAGGCCTATGCGCAATGGGCGAGCTCGACCATCCTGCGCGACACCTATCTTACCTTCGCGATGTGGACCTCGCTGATCTCCATCGCCATGTGGGGGCTGGCGCTCTTCTTCTCTCTCGTCGGCACGACATCCACGCTCGCGCGCGATAATCCGCCGCCGCTCCAGAAGGAGTCGTTCTCCGCCGAGTCGCGGCCGGCCGATACCGCAACGGTCACCCGCACGCGCAGCACGATACCGTCGATCCGCTATCAGGTATTCCCTTAAGGACTTTTCACCGACGTCGTTGCCGCCGCGACGTACGACCTCTCCCGCGACAGCGAACTTGCAGCGGTGTCACGATGTGACATCGTTATGACCATGATGGTGCGATTCGCTCGCCGCCGCGTTTCGACTGACCGCGATTCGACCTGCGCGTTGCGCGCCTGGATCGCTTACTTTTCCGTTGCAGCTTTCGTCATGCTTATGACACGCCGTTCGCGGATACAGGCGGCGCAATGGCCGGAGGTTCTGTGATGTCGGACAGTTACATCATCGAAGTAAGCAGTGGCGCGGCGGGACTGGTGGTGCGTGATGGCGGCAGATTCCGTTTTTTCGCCGCCTCAAGCGAATTCGCGAATCTCGAAGGGCAGTCGTTCAGCAATCCGCGCGAAGCGGAGAAAGCGGCGAAGCGGCAGGTCGACCTGCGCAGCCGCAAACCGGCATGACACGGGCACGCGCGCAAGGTCCGAAGCCTGATTGAATGGAAAATGGTGCCCAGGGGCGGAATCGAACCACCGACACTGCGATTTTCAGTCGCATGCTCTACCAACTGAGCTACCTGGGCGCCGGAGCCCGCCGTCGCAAGAACCGCCGGGGGCGTGTGGTGAGCGGTGCGTTATAGAGGCCTCTGCCGCACCTGTCCACCCGCACGATGCGGCATCTGGCGGGCAGCTTTCCGTATCGAATCAGCAAGATAACCCGGCCCCCACGGCCGCCCCCTAATGCCCCTCGTCGTCGGCGTCGCGCGGCCGTTCCGTCTCGTCGTCGGTCTCCTCGGCGGGGACGGCATAGACCCCGGACAGCCAGCGATTGAGGTCGATGTCGGCGCAGCGCTTGCTGCAGAAGGGCCGGAATTCCGCGACGGCGGGCTTGCCGCAGAGCGGACAGGGTTTTCCGGGAGCGAGGGACGGGCTGCTGGACATCGTCCTCACATAGGCGCGCCGGGCGGGTGCGTAAAGCGCGTGCGCCAGCCGCTGTCTTCCGCCTCGACATGAGGTGTGAGAGCGATACATGCCTGGCCCATTTTGATTTTATTCCTATTTCATGCCAACACTCAAATTGCACGATGGAGCACCGGGAGGCAGGGCCCACGCAAGTCGGGCGTACCCGACTTGCGTAATTTGAGGCTGATCTCGGGTTTACCCGAGGCCAGTGTCATTGGGCCCGCGCGCCTCCGGAGGGGGGCCGCGGAACGCGTCGCGGCCCTTCTTCCGGGGCGCGCGGCGGGGTGCGTCAATCCCCGCCAAAGGGTGCTGTTGAGCGCCGTACCCCTGGCGCCATCGCAAGTCGGGTTTACCCGACTTGCGCACTGAACATTTCGATCTCCCCTGAGATTGATGCGCTCCATTTCCCTTTCGGGAAACGGAAAACAGGGACAGAGGCACCCGGCCTCTCAAACAACACGGGCGGCGAAGCGTTGGCTGAGCTGCCGTCGGAGATTGCCGTGCATTTGCAAAACCTGAGACGGCTCGAGGCTTTCAGGACGAGGCCGATTGAGGACGAACCGCCTGATCGCGCGCGCGCAGCTCGGTCTTCAGGATCTTGCCGTAATTGTTCTTGGGCAGCGCATCGATGAAGACATAGTCCTTCGGGCGCTTGAAACGGGCGATCGAGGACAGGCACAGCGCGTCGAGCTCGGCCGGGTCCGCCTCGCCGACCACGTAGGCGACCACGACCTCGCCCCATTCGCGGTCGGGCCGGCCGATGACCGAGACCTCGCGCACTTTCTCGTGCCGCAGCAGCACCTCCTCCACCTCCCGCGGATAGATGTTGGAGCCGCCGGAGATGATCAGGTCCTTGGACCGATCTTTCAGCGAAAGATAGCCGTCCGTGTCGAAGGCGCCGACATCCCCTGTGTGGAGCCAGCCGCCGCGCAGACTCTGCGCGCTCGCCTCCTCGTTCCGCCAATAGCCGCTCATCACCGGCACGCCACGGCAGAGGATCTCGCCGGTCTCGCCGGCGGGCAACGGCGCGTCGTTGTCACCGGCCACGATCACATCCATGCACGCGAAGGGCCGGCCGGCAGAAGCCAGCCGCTCGCGCCAGCGCGGATGATCGCGTGCGGCGATGTCCTCGCGGGTGAGCCGTGTGATGGTCATCGGGCTTTCGCCCTGGCCATAGATTTGCGCGAGGCGCGGACCGAAACGCTCGAGCGCATGCAGGGCATCTTCGACATACATCGGCGCGCCGCCCCAGACGATGGTGCGGATATTTTCAGCCGGACAATCGGCCGTGCATTCGACCATGCGCTTGATCATGGTTGGCGCCGCGAACATCGAGGCGCGCGGCCAGGCCTTCAGCAACGAAAAGATTTCGTCCGGCTCGAAGCCGCCGGACTCAGGGACGACGTTGACGCCGCCATTCATCACATGCGCCATGATATAGAGGCCGGAACCGTGGCTCATCGGCGCGGCATGCAGGATCGCGTCGCCTTTCGCGACGGCATCAACTTCGGCGGCATAGGCCTCGCTCATCGCAACCAGATTGCGGTGGCTCAGCATGGCGCCCTTGGGACGGCCGGTGGTGCCGGAGGTATAGAACAGCCAGGCGAGATCGTCGGGCACGACGTCGGCAATGCCGAACGCGTCGGCTTGCAGCAGCTTCTCGTATTCCGCGCCGCCAAGAACGATCAGCCGCTCAAGGCTTGCGGGCGCATAGGGACCGATATCGCCATCGAGCCCTTTCGATACAAAGCATGCGCGCGCGCCGGAATGCTCCAGGATATAGCCAAGCTCCGCACCGTGCAGCTTGGCATTGACCGGCACCGCGGCAAGACCGGCATGCCAGATGCCATAAAGCGTCTCGAGATATTGCGGACAATTCTTCGCCGCGATGGCGACGCGGTCGCCGGGCCGCAGACCGCAGATATTGCGCAGCGCCCCGGCGAGCTTCGCCGCGCGGCCGGCGAGTGCGGCGTAATCGTGCAGCACGCGCGTGCCGTGTCCGGCTGCGGGATGAGATGGATAAGCCTGGGCGACGCGCTCAAGCCAAAGAGCGAGATTCATAGGCTTCTCTCTCACGCATCTCACTCGTCCTGGCCGGGCTTGCTCCGGCCATCCACGTCTTACCAACCCAAAGGACATGGATGCCCGGCACAAGGCCGGGCATGACGCTCCAATTGGCTCACGTATTCAACCACCCAAAGTGGATCGGGAATCCTTCGCCCTGCAGCAGATTGACGGTTTCATAGAGCGGCAGGCCGACCACGTTGGTGTAGGAGCCGACAAGCTTCACCACGAACGAACCCGCAAGCCCCTGTACCGCATAGCCGCCGGCCTTGCCGCGCCACTCGCCGGAGGCGAGATAGGCTTCGATATCCTGCTCCGACAGCCGCTTGAAGCGCACGCGCGTTTCCACCAGACGCTGGCGGAACGCTTCCTTCGGCGTCACAAGGCAGATCGCCGTGTGAACCCGGTGATTGCGGCCTGAGAGCAACCGCAGGCATTGCGCGGCCTCGTCGATCAGTTCCGCCTTGGGCAGAATGCGGCGGCCGACCGCGACCACGGTATCGGCGGCGATAATGTAGCTGCCGCGCAGTTCCTCATCGAGCCGCACCGCAGCAAGCGCAGCCTCAGCCTTGGCGCGGGCCAGACGATTCGCGCAGGCGCGCGGCAATTCGCCTTTCAGCGGCATTTCGTCGACGTCGCCGGGCTGCAATGCGTCCGGCTCGATGCCGGCCTGATTGATGAGTGCAAGCCGCCGAGGCGAACCGGAAGCGAGGACAAGTTTTGGCCGGCCGATCATTCGTCTGTCTTTGTCAAAGGGATGTGGAGCGCGTCGGGCGTTGAAAGAAAGGGCGTGCAGTCACTTGAAGCGGTAGGTGATGCGGCCCTTGGTGAGATCGTAGGGCGTCATCTCGACCAGAACCTTGTCTCCGGCGAGCACCCGGATACGGTTCTTGCGCATACGGCCGGCGGTGTGGGCGATGATTTCGTGGTCATTCTCGAGCTTGACGCGAAACGTGGCGTTCGGGAGCAGCTCCGTCACCACGCCGGGGAATTCCAGCAGTTCTTCTTTCGCCATCGATATCCAGCGTCGTTATGACCGGGGTGTCGATGCCGGGACCTCGACCGATCACCGGCACCCGCCCCACTCATTTCAGCCTTCAATGGGCGCGGAACCTAGCGGAATCCACACTTTTTCACAACTGCGCCCCGACTGTTGCCGTCCCGCAATGCCTATTCGTTGCCGCGGAACGGCGTACCGAAACGCTGCTTGATTCTGGCCATCAGCTGGTCGCGGACCTCGCGGTAGGCATCGAGGGTCTGTTCGCGATTGCCCGACACGCCGGTCGGATCAGGTGTCGGCCAGTATTCGACATCGGCGGCCAACGTTCGGGTGAGTTCGAGCGCCTTGTGATGCGCTTCCGGCGACAAGGTGACGATGAGATCGAAGTTCAGCCCTTCCCACTCGTCGAGTTCCTCGAAGGTATGCGGCCGATGTTTGCTGATGTCGAGGCCGATCTCTTCCATGACCGCGACCGCGAAGGGATCGAGATCGGCCTTTTTCACACCGGCCGAGCCGACATAGATGTTCTTGCCGAACATGCGCCTGAACAGGCCCATGGCCATCGGCGAGCGGATCGAGTTCAGACCGCAGGCGAACAAAACCGCCTGCGGCCTTGCGATGCGCCCCCCGTCGGCCATGGCCCGCGCCTCAGCCCTTCCAATGCAGGACGCAAATGAGCGTGAACAGGCGGCGCGCGGTGCCGAAATCAACCGTCACCTTGTCCTTCAGCCGTTCCATCAAGATGCGCGAGCCTTCGTCGTGCAGCCCTCGCCGGCCCATATCGATGGCCTCGATGCGGTCGGGCGTAGCAGTGCGGATCGCCGCATAATAGCTGTCGCAGATCAGGAAATAGTCCTTCACGATCCGGCGGAACGGCGTGAGCGACAGCAGGTGCGCCATCACGGCCGAGCCGTCCTGCTGCCGGATATCGAAGAGCAGCCGGTTCTCCGCAATGCTCAGACGCAGAGTGTAGGGGCCGCCGTCATGGCCGACCGGCTGAAAGGAATTCTCCTCGATCAGGTCGTAGATCGCCACCGCGCGTTCGTGTTCGATATCGGGGCCCGAGCGGCCGATCGAATCCTCGTCGAGCGTGACCTCGACCAGGCGCGCACTCGATTTCGGCCCGCCACTCATCTCGTGTTGAGCCGGATCGAGACCGAGCGGGCATGCGCGCCCAGGCCCTCCGCCTCGCCGAGCGCAATCGCCGCGGGCCCGAGCGCCGCAAGCTGATCCGGTCCGCATTTCAGGATGGACGTGCGCTTCATGAAATCCAGGACGCCAAGCCCGGAGGAGAAGCGCGCCGACCGCGCGGTCGGCAGGACGTGGTTGGAGCCGCCGACATAGTCGCCGATCGCCTCGGGCGTGTGTCCGCCGACGAAGATCGCGCCGGCATTGCGGATCCGGCCGAGCAGGCTTTCGGCATTCACCGCGATGAGTTCCAGATGCTCGGGTGCGATGGCATCGACCAGCGGCAGTGCCTGTTCGAGCGCCTTCACCAGAATGACGGCGCCAAAATCGTTCCACGACTTGCCGGCAATGGCGGCGCGCGGCAGCGTCTTCAATTGCGAGATCACCGCCTGCTCGACGCTGCCAGCGAGTGCCGCGTCGTCGGTGATCAGGATCGACTGCGCCGCCTCGTCATGCTCGGCCTGCGCCAGCAGGTCGGCGGCAATCCAGTCCGGATTGGCGCTGCCATCGGCGAGCACCAGAACTTCCGAAGGCCCGGCGATCATGTCGATGCCGACCTTGCCGAAGACGAGACGTTTGGCAGCGGCGACATAGGCATTGCCGGGACCGACGATCTTCGCCACCGGCCTGATGGACCGCGTGCCATAGGCGAGCGCCGCCACCGCCTGCGCGCCGCCCACCCGGTAGATCTCGTCCACCCCACCGAGCTTCGCCGCCGCCAGCACCAGCGGATTGAGCACGCCGTCCGGCGCCGGCACGACCATCACGATACGCGGCACCCCGGCGACCTTCGCCGGCACCGCGTTCATGAGAACGGAGGACGGATACGCGGCGGTGCCGCCCGGCACGTAAAGCCCGACCGCCTCGATGGCGGTCCAGCGATGCCCGAGCTCGACGCCGAGCGGGTCAGTGAACCGGTCGTCCTTCGGCTTTTGCCGGATGTGGAAGGCTTCGATGCGGTCGCGCGCCAGCTTGAGGGCCTCGAGCGCATTCCGATCGCAGACCTGTTCCGCCTTTGCGATCTCGTCCGGGGTCACCCGCAGACCCGCCTGGCCGAGATCCAGCCGATCGAATTTCCGGGTCAGATCGATCAGGGCCGCGTCGCCGCGCGCCACGACATCGGCGATGATGTCACGCGCGGCCTTGTCGACGTCGGCGGATGCCTCCCGCTTGGTGGCGAGAAAGGCTTCGAATTTCGCTGCGAAATCGGGGGCTTGGCTATCGAGGCGGATGGGCATGGGGATCACCTGGCATGGTGATGGCGTGCAGAAAGGGAGGCGTCAACCGCACTCTTGCCGCCCTCCCCTCCAGGGGAGAGCAAATCACGCCGCGCCGGCCTGATCCCTGATCTTCACCGCGGCCTCGAGGTCGACCGAAACCAGCTGCGATACGCCGCGTTCGGCCATGGTAACGCCGAACAGGCGGTTCATGCGCGCCATGGTGATCGGGTTGTGTGTGATGATGACGAAGCGGGTATCGGTCAGCTTGGTCATCTCGTCCAGGAGATCGCAGAAGCGCTCCACGTTGTGATCGTCGAGCGGGGCATCCACCTCGTCCAGCACGCAGATCGGCGCCGGATTGGTAAGAAATACGGCGAAGATGAGCGCCATCGCGGTCAGTGCCTGCTCGCCGCCGGAGAGCAGCGAAAGCGTCTGCGGCTTCTTGCCGGGAGGCTTGGCGAGAATTTCGAGGCCGGCCTCAAGTGGATCGTCGCTTTCGATAAGCTGGAGTTCTGCCTGCCCGCCGCCGAAGAGCTCCGTAAACAGCTTCTTGAAGTGGCCATTGACCACCTCGAAAGACGCCAGAAGGCGTTCGCGCGCTTCGCGGTTCAGATTCTGGATGCCTAGCCGCAGCCGCTTGATCGCCTCGACCAAGTCGTCGCGCTCGGTCACCAGCGAGGTGTGCTGGGTTTCGACTTCGCGCAGCTCTTCTTCGGCGCGCAGATTGACGGCGCCGAGCCGCTCGCGGTCGCGCCGCAGCTTTTCTAGCTCCGCTTCGATGTCCGCGACATCCGGCAGAACCGCGCCTTCGGCGATTTCGGCCAATGCCGCGACGCCGTCCGGCTCGACTTCCAGCATCTCGCGGATTTCATGCGCGACGTCGGACAAGCGGCGCTTGGCGGCTTCCGCCCGCTCTTCCGACCGCGCGGATTGCTCGCGCGCGGCGCTCAGGGACTCCAGCGCCTTGCGTACGACCGCATTGATGTCCGACAGCGCCTTTTCGGCCTGCGCCAGCCGATCGCTCGCCTCGCGCTTGCCGGCTTCTGCCGCCTGCACTTCGCCGATCAGGGCGACGCGCTTCTCTTCGAACAGCTTGGGCGCGTCGGCAAGACCGTCGCGCTCGGTCTGCGCCTCGGTCAGGCGCTGCTCCAGGGCCGCGATCTGCGTCGCGGTGCGCTCGCGGGTCTCGATCCAGGACCGCTGCTCGCTGGCGATCGCCTCCAGCCGCTTGCGGGCGATTTCCGTCTCCCGCGCGAGCGCCTGCGCCTCAGCACGCACTTCAGCGACCTGAACGCGACGCGAACTGATGTCCTCACGCACCGTATTGAGTCTGGTTTCCAGCTCGGCAGCGGGTGCAAGCTCGGCCAAGGCTCGCTGCGCTTCATCACGTGCGGCTTCTGCTTCGGCCAGATTGCCGCCCAGGCGGCTTTTGGCCTCGGTCAGCGCGGACTGGCGTGCGGTCTTCTGATTGATCTCTCGCTCCGCAGCGGCATGGCGCTCGCGCGCGGCATCGGCTTCGCGCTGCAAATCGCGCCAGCGGGTGCGCGCCGCGGCTTCCGCCTCGGTCGCCGCCTTGGCTTCCGCCTCGGCTGCCGCCACGGCCTGCCGCTTCGTGTCGGCATCGGCACGCGCCGCCTGCAATTCGGCTTCGATCTCGATCAGGCGGTTGCGTTCCGCAAGCCGCCGCGCGGCGCCCGTCGGCGCATTGGCAGCGACAGCAAAACCATCCCAGCGCCAGAGATCGCCTTCGCGCGACACCAGCCGCTGGCCGGGCTTCAGCGCCGACACGAAACGGGCGGCCTCGTTGCGATCGACGACGCCGATCTGGCGCAGGCGCCGGGAAAGTTCCTGCGGCGCATTGACATGCGCGGCCAGCGCCTCGACCCCGTCCGGCAGAGCCGGGTCGGTCGGGTCGATCGCCGCGCCGCCCCAGCGCATCGGGGCCTGCGGATCGATCGGCGCCTCGAGATCATCGCCGAGCGCCGCACCCAACGCGGTTTCGTAGCCCTTTTCGACGGTCAGTTGATCGATCACCGAGGGCCAGAGATTGCCGGCATCGACATGCAGAAGCTTGGCGAGCGTCTTGGCTTCGGTCTCCAGCCGATGCGCGCGGCGCTCGGCCTCGGCCAACGGCTTGCGGGCGGCGTCGAGCCCCTGCCGCGCGGTCGAATGCGCGACTTCGGCCCGGGTCGCGGCGGCTTCGCCCTCCTGGACGGCCTGCTGGGCCGCTTCGACGGCGGCGGCAAGCTGTGCCAGATCGGGGCCACCACTCGCGTCGTCGGCGATGCGCGACAATTCGGCTTCGACCTCGGCAACTTCGCGCTGGAGACGCGAAACACGTTCAGTCTGCTCGCGCGCCGCGCCTTCGAGCGCGTTGCGGCGGGCGGTGAGATCGGCGAGCTGGCCGGTCAATTCCGAGAAGGTCTTCTCCGACGCGGACAGCACCGCATCGGCCTCGGCGACACGCTGACCGACATCGCTGCGGCGGCTTTCGCCGGCCTCGAGCTGGCGGCGCAATTCGCCGGCCTCGCCGGTCAAACGCTCGAGCGAGGCTTCGGAATCTGCGGCAAGCTGACGTTCGCGCGCAATGTCCTCGTGCAACTGGATGATGCGGCGTTCGAGCTCGGCGATGCGGTCCTTGGCGCGCGCCTCTTCGCGATCCAGCGTCTCCCGCGCAACAACGAGGCGCTGCAGAGCCGCTCCGGCGCGCGCTTCGGCCTCGCGCAGCGGCGGCACCGCGGCTTCGACCTCTCCCTGCAACTTCGCTGCTTCGGTTTGCGCCAAGGTGGCGGCGGCGACTTCGCGGACGCCAAGATCGCGCGCGCGCTCGGATTCGGTCACCTCAGTCTTGGCATTGACCCAGCGCAGGTGGAACAGGGTGGCTTCCTGCTTGCGCACCTTGGCGGCCACGTCGCGATACCGCACGGCCTGGCGAGCCTGCCGTTTCAGGGCATCCATCTGGCTCGCGAGCTGCCCGATGACATCCTCCAGGCGCTGGAGATTCTGTTCGGCCGCGCGCAGACGCAGTTCCGCCTCATGGCGGCGGGCGTGCAAACCGGAAATGCCGGCGGCCTCCTCCAGCACGCGACGGCGTTGCTCCGGCTTGGCCTGGATGATCTCGCCGATACGGCCCTGGTGCACCAAGGCAGGAGAGCGGGCACCGGTCGAGGCGTCGGCGAACAGGATCTGCACATCGCGGGCGCGCACTTCACGACCATTGATGCGATAGGTGGAACCCTGATCGCGCTCGATACGGCGGGAAACCTCCAGCGTGTCGAATTCGTTGAAAACGGCGGGTGCGGTCTTGTCGGAATTGTCGATCGCCATCGACACTTCCGCATTGTTGCGCGAGGGACGGTTGCCGGAGCCGCTGAAGATGACGTCGTTCATGTCGGCGGCGCGCATGGATTTATGCGACGTCTCGCCCATGACCCAGCGCAGCGCTTCGACCAGGTTCGACTTGCCGCAGCCGTTCGGCCCGACGACGCCGGTCAGGCCCGGCTCGATCAGGAAATCAGTGGGTTCGACGAAGGACTTAAAGCCAATCAGCCGCAGGCGACTCAGCTTCATGCAGATTATTGTCTTTCTTATGCCGTTGAATTTCCAGTCCGAACCGGTTGGGCGGCCGGCCGGGCCTTTCTCCTGTAGATGCGGCCCGCTCGGCGACTCAGTGCAGGCGCTTCGTTGCCGCGGAGAATGAATAGGCGGAGGGGTCGGGGCAAGCCTTCCCCCCTATTTTACCGCCTGGAACCCACAGAAAGACCCCGTTTAACTCTTCAAGAGCGGCGCAATCTGCTTTTCCAGCTCCTCGATGGTGAGAGAGCCGCGGTGGACCTTGCCGTTGATGAAGAAGGTCGGGGTCGAGTTGACGCCCAGCTTTTCCGACGCGCGGGTGCGGACCTGCTCGATGCCTTCCAGCATCTTCTGATCCTGCAGGCAGGAATTGAAGCTCTCCTCGGTGAAGCCGGCCTGCTTGGCGATGGCCATCAGCGGCTCGATCGGCTTCTGCACCACCCAGTCCTTCTGCTTCTGGAACAGGACTTCGACCATCGGGTAATACTTGTCCTTGCCGGCGCAGCGGGCGAGCATGAAGGCGCCCGCGGCCAGCGGGTCGAGCGGGAATTCGCGCAGGATGTATTTCACCTTGCCGGTGTCGATGTATTTCGACTTCAGCGCCGGATAGGTGGTGTTGTGGAAGGTGGCGCAGTGGCTGCAGGTCATTGACGCATATTCGATAATCGTCACCGGCGCGTCGTCCTTGCCGAGCACCATGTCGCCGAGCGGGCCCTGCACCGCGAGGTCGGCGGGGCTGGGCGACTGCGCCAAGGCACTGTCAATCAAGCGAAAATCAAGCGCGGACAGGGCGGTGGAGGCGAGCGCCAGAGCGGCGGTGCCTGCAACGAAATGCCGACGGGTGATGGTCACTGAAAACTCCTGCGCTTGAAGGGGATTATTTGGTGTCTGGGCTACCTTGTCCCGGCAAATGTGGCAATGGCGGGCCATCCCGCAAGGCCGGATTCTCACTCACGTGCGTTTGATGGCCGCCCCGAGCCGAGAGAGCGCGTGCCGGAGGCCGTCGTCCTCGATCATTCCAAGGCCCTCCTCGACCTTTTCGATGCTTTTCGGGTCGATTTTCCGCGGTTCTTTCTTCCCGGGCCGGGAGACCGGCGCCTGGCGGATGGCGAGCCGGCCGACCGCCTGCCAGCCGAAGAAGCGGTTCACCCGCTCCAGGATCACCCCGGACAGATGCTGGATTTCGATGGCCGCAGGCCCCTCGACCCGCAGCACCAGCGTGCCGGGCTGCTGCGCCTCGCCCTCGCGCCCGCGCGGCCACTGGATTTTCAGCGGCTCGGCGCAGGCGGCGACTTCCGCCCCGACGATCTCCGGCCAGGAGGTGACGAGCTCGCGCGAGGCAAAGCCCTGCTTCGCGAAGCTGTCCTTCAGCAGCGTCGCCGCCACATCTGCCAGTGGACGGGCAAAGGGTCCGGGCTTGTTCACGGCAAGGGCCTCTGTCAGATCGAAGGCATGACGCTAGCAAAAGCGCGCGCGCGGCAAAAGAAAGCTCCGGCGCAGAGTCCAGTGGCGACCGCCAGCGCCCTGCTCGCCTGGTATGACCGGCATCGCCGCAAATTGCCGTGGCGCGCGGAAAAGGGCGCACGGCCGGACCCTTACGCGGTGTGGCTGTCCGAAATCATGCTGCAGCAGACCACGGTGAAAGCCGTGGCACCCTATTACGCGCGCTTCCTTAGGCGCTGGCCGACGGTGTCCGATCTTGGCGCCGCAATGCTCGAAGACGTGCTGAAGCTCTGGGCGGGACTTGGCTATTACGCGCGTGCTCGCAACTTGCACGCCTGTGCCCGGACGATCCTCGAAAAACACGGCGGCGTCTTCCCTGACACCGAGGAAACGCTGCGCGCCCTCCCCGGCATCGGCCCCTATACCGCCGCGGCGATCGCCGCCATCGCCTTCGACCGCAAGGCGACGCCGGTCGACGGCAATATCGAGCGGGTGATTTCACGTCTATTCGCGGTCGAGGAGGCGCTGCCGGCGGCGAAGCCGCGCATCAAGGCGCTGGCGGAGACGCTGACGCCGGAAAACCGGCCCGGCGATTTCGCGCAGGCGATGATGGATCTCGGCGCCACCATCTGCTCGCCGAAAAAGCCCGCCTGCTCGCTCTGTCCGTGGAGCGAGCCCTGCGTCGCGCGCCGGCGCGGCGAACAGGAGACGTTTCCGCGCAAGACCCCGAAGGCGAATGGCAAACTGCGGCGCGGCGCGGCGTTCGTGGTCACGCGCGCCGACGGCAAACTCCTCGTGCGCACCCGGCCCGACAAGGGATTGCTGGCGAAGATGACAGAAGTACCGGGGACGGAATGGGTGCACGGGTTTGATGAGCGCGACGCGCTGGCGCAGGCGCCGCTGAAAGCGAAATGGCATCGCGCCGCCGGCGTGGTGAACCATGTGTTCACGCATTTTCCGCTGGAGCTTGCGGTGTATCGCGGGGAGGTGCCGAAAGGCACACGCGCACCGAAGGGCATGCGCTGGATTGCATTCGATGAGATCGAAGGCGAAGCGTTTCCCAATGTCATGCGCAAGGTGATCGCGCATGGCCTCGAGCGCTGACCATAACGTCAGAAAATGCGAGAATTTGGATGCGAGCATATCAAGGGCACGTAGCGAGTTGCTTCGGTGCAGCAATCTCGTTTGTCGGCATCCGAGAAATCATCTTCTCCGCCACCGGAGAAGCGCCCAGAACAGTATCCTTCTGGGACTGGACATCCCAGATTGTTTTTCTGGCAGTTCTGATCTCCATCTTGGCACTGCCGTTTTTTCTTGCGACCCGCATGCTCGGTCAGAAACTACAAACCAATCATTGGCTTTATTTTCTGACGTGTGGCGCGATTTGCGGAATGACCTACCTGTTTTTGGCAGAGTACATATCCCAGAGCGCCGACTTCAACAATCAACGCCTCCCCCTCAGGGAACGCCTGCATATTTTGCTGCCTATGTTTGTCGGCAGCGGTGCTATTGGCGGATTTATATTCTGGTTGACCGGCATCGACAGAACGACGGCCCTATCAAAGCGCTGACGTAACGCGCCGTTCCGAAGCGTTTCCCAACGTGATGCGCAAAGTGATCGTGCGTGTATTGCAGTCGTAGCCCGGACGGAGCGAAGTGACATCCGGGAAACTTGCATGATGCAGGCCCATCCCGACTTTCGCTGTGCTCTCAAGCCGGGTTAGAATAGTTTTAATTGCCGCCGGAAATCCGAGCTTGCATCGTGCCTGCCTATTCCGGAAAAGCACAGCCATATCTCGACCCAATTGCCGAGAGCGTTTTCACGTCACAAGATGTCAGAGATTGGCTGATCACGGGCACGCCTGTAGAGGTGGACTACGTCGGGTCTGGCGTTCTCATCGACGAACAACGCACGACGCGATGGCACACAAGGCCGACTACGCAGCCATTCTGGGCAAATTACTGGTGTGGACGCGACAGCCGTTGCACTTGCCGGATCGATGGCAGCAGAGGACTTGAATCTGACGCCATTTTCTTCTTTCGGAATAGCTCGGATCGCGTTTTGGCTGTGCACATTGAATTCAAACATCCAAATGAGTCATTCCAATTCGGACAACCCGAAGCTTACCCGTTACGTGCGGCATGCTTTGCCAAGACCTACCGTGAGCGGCCAACGCTGAACGCACACGACGATTGGACAACTGTTATCTTCTGTGGCTCGGAAGCACTTTCAGATCAGAGGATTTCTTACTTCCAACGCGTCATCACTCATTCTGAAGCTACGAAAATGATTGCGGCATATCCGAGCAACATATTCCCGTCCCGGATTGCGCTTGGCTAATCTGCCATACACAGCAAACGACCCCCACCCGGCACGCCGCTTGATGCGGCGTGCCGCCCTCCCCCGCAAGCGGGGGAGGGATAAAGAAGAGTCACACCGCCGGAATGCGCGCCATGGCCATCAGCATGCGGTCCTCGTCCTTCTTGCTGTGCTTTGGCTTGTTGCGGGCGGCGGCCTTCTTGTTGATCTTGCGCTTGGCGATGGCGTTGAGCTTCTTGTCGGTCGCCTTCTCCTCGCGCAGATTGGTCGCGAGCAGCCGCGCCACGTCGTTGTGGCCGAGCGTCTTCGCCCAGGTGACCAGCGTGCCGTAGCGGGTGATCTCGTAATGCTCGACCGCCTGCGCCGCGCCGATCAGCGCCGCGTTGAGCACCATCTTGTCGTCGACCTCGCCGGCGATCTCGTTCGCCTCGTCGATGATGCCGTCGATGGCCGGGCATTTGTGCCCCTGCGGCTGCAGCTTCATCTTCTTGAAGGCCTGGTCGAGCCGCTTGATCTGGCCTTTCGTCTGCTTGAGATGCATCTGGAAGCCTTTTTTCAGCTCCCCGTCCGAGGCCTTGCCGATCATGTCCGGCAGGGCTTTCTCGATCTGCCGCTCGGCGTAATAGATGTCCTGCAGGCCGTGGACGAACAGTTCGTGCATGTTGTGGATGTCGGGGGAGAACCAACCCATCTTCGCCTCCTGGTGTGGGATCAGGAGGGATAAGCGGCGGGGCGGCGGGAGGTTCCGGCAGTTATCCGCCTCGAACCGTCATCCTGAGGTGCGAGCGAAGCGAGCCTCGAAGGATGACGGGCACTGACGGGGGCCGTCGCCCTTCGAGGCCCGCCTGTCGGCGGGCACCTCAGGGTGACGGATTGAGGCTTGCGCGTGAGAAAGCGCCCCTACTCCGCCGCCTCCGCCCGCGCCGCGACCGGTGGCGCCGGCACGATCGGCGGCTTGGCGTTGAGCGCGTCGACCTGGAAGCCCGCCACTTTCTTGTAATTGGCGGCGATGTCCTCCAGCTCCTGCTGCGTCAGGACATCGGTGACCTTGTCGAAGCCGCCCGGCGCGCGCTCCTCGACGAGCTGCATCACCTGTTCGGGGCCGTTTTTCCGGTTGAGCAGGACGAGCTGGGTGGTGGCGGGCCGCCGCTCCTCCTCGTAGGCGACGAGCGCCTCCGGCGTCTCGCCTTTGGCGAGGATTTCCCGCGCCAGCACGCGCGCGTCGAGGATCGCCTGCGAGGCGCCGTTGGAGCCGATTGGGTACATGGGATGCGCGGCGTCGCCCAGCAGCGTCACGCGGCCAAAGGTCCAGCGGTCCAGCGGGTCGCGGTCGACCAGCGGATATTCGTAGCAATAGTCCGCATTGCGGATGAGCCCCGGCACGTCGAGCCAGTCGAACTTCCAGCTTTCGAAGTGAGGGAGAAACTCGTCCAGCTTGCCGGCACGGTTATAATCCTCCCGCCGCCACTGATAGTCGGGCGGCAGATGCCTCTCGGCGATCCAGTTGATCATGGGCCGGCCCTGCTCGCTCGCCGCGCGCGAGATCGGATAGCAGACGAATTTCAGCGTCTCGTGCCCGGCCATGATCATGGTGCGGCCGGACAGGAAGGGCTCGCCTTGCGTGACGCCGCGCCAGAGAATGCGGCCGTTCCAGATCGGCGCGCCCTCCTCCGGGTAGAGCTTCGCACGCATCGCCGAATGGATGCCGTCGGCGCCAATCAGGAGCGAGCCTTCATGCTCGCCGACGACCTTGCCGCTCTTGTCAACGAAACGCGCACGCACGCCGTTCGCGGTTTCGGTCCAGTCCTGCAGGTGGTGGCTGGTGAGGATATTCTCGGCGCCGATGCGCTCACGGGCGGCGTCAAGCAGCACTTGCAGCAGGATGCCGCGATGGATGGAGAATTGCGGCCACTTGTAGCCGGCATCCAGCCCGCGCGGCTCCGACCAGATCGGCTTGCCGTGCTTGGAGAAATAGGCGAGCTCCTTGGTGCGCACGCCGGTTTCGTCGAGCCGCTCGAGCAGGCCGAGCTCGATCAGCTCGCGGCAGGCATGCGGCAGCACATTGATGCCGACGCCGAGCGGCTTGAGTTCGGCAACGCTCTCGAATACGCGCACCCCCACCCCGATCTGGTGCAGGCTCAACGCGACGGTGAGGCCGGCAATGCCGCCTCCGGCCACAAGCACGGTCATGGGCTTCCCCCCTACGCGACGAAACAGCGGGGTTCTGTCACAGCGCCCCGGTTGGGGCAATGATACTCGAAACCCTCTATCCCGTCATTTCCGGGGCGCGCCGGCGGCGCGAGCCCGGAATCCATAATCTCAGACCGGGACTATGGATTCCGGGCCAACCCGCCTTCGCTCGCTTTGCGAGCGTGCGCGGGCGTCCGGGAATGGCCACTCCTCAATGACTTGCCAGCGGCGCCACATCCTTTAGGAATGCGCTCCGAGTGCGTCAGAAGAGGACCGAAAATGACCATCCAGCGTTTCGATACCGGCCCGCGCATGAGCAAGGCCGTGGTGCACGGCAACACCGTCTATCTGGCGGGGCTCGTGGCCGACGAGCCCAAGGGCAAGAGCGTCACCGAGCAGACCAAGAACATCCTCGCGCAGATCGACGGCTATCTGGCCAAGGCCGGCACCGACAAGAGCAAGCTGCTCACCGCCAATATCTGGATCACCGACATGGCGAATTTCGCCGAGATGAACGCGGTGTGGGATGCCTGGGTGTCGCCGGGCAACACGCCGGCGCGGGCGACGGTCGAGGCCAAGCTGGCGACGCCGGATTACAAGGTGGAGATCATGGTGACGGCGGCGAAGTGATGTTGCCGCAAAAAGCATAGCTGTTGTCGTCATGGCCGGGACAAGCCCGGCCATGACGAAGATTATTTCTACGCCGTCCGCACCGTCACCTGCGTGATGTCGCGGCTGTAGATCGAGGCGATGACGAGCGCGACGCCGGTCATCAGAAGATTGATGCCGACAAGCAGGCCGATCACCCATCCCGCGCTGCCGGGCCAGCCGGACAGGATGAGCACGGCGAGCGCGATGTCGACCAGCGCGCTGAACAGCATCCAGCCCCAGGCTTTCGGAATGACATTGCGCAGGTTCACCGACATCACCGCCTTGGTGATGCCGCCGGCGATCAGATAGGCAACGAGAATGAGCGTGAGCGTCACCGCGCCGGCGACCGGATGCCAGAGCAGTGCGACGCCGGCCAGGAGATAAAGAACGGCGACCAGAAGATTCCACCAGAAGCCGGGCGTCGATTGCCCGCCCGAAAACGAGGCGATCAGCCCGAACACGCCGCCGATCACCAGCAGCCAGCCGACCATCAGCTCGACGGCCAGCGTCGCGACATTCGGCATGGCGATGGCGAAGAGCCCAAGCGCGATCAGCGCAATGCCGTAGATCATGTACCAGGTGCGGTATTTCTTCAGGGCCTCCGCATCCATCGTCAGCGATGCCGGCATGACAGCCTCCATGACAAGACCCGACGGACAATCCTAACGCCGCCGCAGGCGGGCGAATACCGGCATTTGGCTCAAATCGGCGCGACCGGCCTGCGCCGGTGCGATGCGCCCTACGCCATCTCCGCGCGGATCTGCGCGCGCAGTTCGTCGATCAGGGTCAGCCCCTTCCGGGTCTCGACATGCCAGAAGGTCCAGCCGTTGCAAGCCTCGAGCCCCTGCGCCAGCGCGCCGATCTTGTGGATCGAGCCGACATTGTCGCCCAGCGAGATGGCGCCGTCCGCGCGCACCAGCGCCTTGTGCCTGCCCTTGGCGTCGGTAAGCCTCGCGCCGGCCGAGACCAGGCCGCGCTCCAGCAAGGCGGAGAACGGCACCCGCGGCGCCTCGCGCGCAGTCATGAAAGGGGCAAGCGTCGGGGCGTCCAGCGGCTCCACCGCTTCGATGCGGGCCATCGCCGCTTTCGCATAGGCTTCGTCGCGCTCGCAGCCGATATAGCGGCGGCCAAGCCGCTTCGCGACGGCGCCAGTGGTGCCGGTGCCGTTGAAGGGATCGAGCACCAGATCGTCCGGGCGTGACGACGCGAGGATGACGCGGGCGAGCAGGGCTTCCGGCTTCTGGGTCGGATGCAGCTTCTTGCCGTCCCTGCCTTTCAGGCGTTCCTCGCCGGTGCACAGCGGCAGCGTCCAGTCGGAACGCACCTGCACATCCTCGTTTCCGGCTTTCAGCGCCTCGTAATTGAAGGTGTAGCCCTTGGCATTCGGCTCGCGCGCGGCCCAGATCAGCGTCTCATGCGCATTGGTGAAACGCCGGCCGCGGAAGTTCGGCATCGGATTGGACTTTCGCCAGATCACGTCGTTCAGGATCCAGAATCCGAGGTCCTGCATGATCGCGCCGACGCGGAAAATATTGTGGTAGGAGCCGATCACCCAGATGGTGGCGGACGGCTTCATCAGCCGCCGCGCCGCGAGCAGCCAGGCGCGGGTGAAATCGTCGTAGGCTTCGAAGCTCGCGAACTTGTCCCAGTCGTCATCCACCGCATCGACGCGGGAATCGTCGGGACGCTTCAGGTCGCTCTGCAGCTGAAGGTTATAGGGCGGATCGGCAAAGACCAGGTCAACGCTCGCGGCCGGCAAATTCGCCATTTGCGCGACGCAATCGCCCACGAGGATGCGGGCGCTCTCAGCATTCTCTTGAGTCAGACGGGGCGCCCGAAGGGGCGCCCCGCGACGCGAAACAACCATGACTCAGAACTCTGACTCAGGCGACGCGGTCGGCGACGCGGGACCTACAACCGACACGGGCGGAGTGTCGCCGGGCAAGGTAAAAAATTCGCAAATGATTTTAAGTATTTGGATGCCATTCGTGACAACGATTTGGTAACGATAGTTTGCCTGGGCATGACCACGCGCGGTTGTAGATACATACCGCAGCGGGGCCGCGTTAATGGACGGAACGCTTCGCTTCGGTGAGAATTGACCGAGGCTTTTTTGGAGGGACGGCAATGCGCTGGGAAGATTTTCGTCGCAGCGACAATGTTGAAGACGTGCGCGGCGAAGAGGGCGGCGGCGGAATTCCGATTCCTGGCGGTGGTGGTGGTCTCGGCATCGGCACCATCATCGTGCTCGGCCTGCTCGGCTGGGCGCTGGGGATCGATCCGCGCATCCTGATCGGCGGCGCGGAAATCTTCACCGGCGGCGGCCAGCCGCAGATCGAGCAGCGCCAGACTCCCGACCGTCCGGCCGGCGCCCCCAGCGACCGGCAGGGGCAATTCGTCGCGGCCGTACTCGGCTCGACCGAGGACGTCTGGACCGAGATTTTCGCGCAGAACGGCCAGCAATATAGGCCGCCGCGGCTGCGGCTCTTCGCCGGCGCCACACAATCGGCCTGCGGCTTCGCGCAGGCGGCGATGGGGCCGTTCTATTGCCCGCTCGACCGCCGCGTGTTCCTCGATACGTCCTTCTTCCGCGAGATGGAGACGCGCTTCAACGCCTGCCGCGGCAAGCAATGCGAATTCGCGCAGGCCTATGTCATCGCACATGAGGTCGGCCATCACATCCAGAACCTGCTCGGCATCCTGCCGCGGGCGCAGCAGATGCAGCAGCAGGCGGGCAGCAAGGCGCAGGCCAACAACATCCAGGTGCGGGTGGAATTGCAGGCCGACTGCTTCGGCGGCGTCTGGGCCAACCGGGCCCAGCGGAAGGTGAATTTCATCGAGCCGGGCGATATCGAGGCGGCGCTAAGTACGGCCTCGGCCATCGGCGACGACACGCTGCAGCGCAAGTCGCAGGGCCGCGTGGTGCCGGATTCCTTCACGCATGGCTCGGCCGCCCAGCGCCAGCGCTGGTTCACCATCGGCTACAAGGAAGGCCGGGTATCGGCGTGCAATACGTTTCAGGCGGCGAATTTGTGAATCATCCCTCCTTTGAAAGAGGAGGGATGATAAGAGAAGAGACATGCCCGGCATCGACGACACCAAGCAATTCATCCCGCTCAAGATCGCGGTCCTCACCGTTTCCGATACGCGAGAACTGGCCGACGACAAGTCGGGTGCGACGCTGGTGGAGCGCATCGAGAAGGCAGGCCACAAGGTCGCGGCGCGCGCCATCGTCACCGATGACGTGGAGAAAATCCGCGCGCAGGTGAAGCGGTGGATCGCCGATCCTGCAATCGACGTAATCGTCACCACCGGCGGCACCGGCTTCACCGGCCGCGATGTCACGCCAGAGGCCATCGAGCCCCTGTTCGAGAAGCGCATGGAAGGCTTTTCCACGCTGTTCCTGATGGTCAGCCACGCCAAGATCGGCACTTCGGCGATCCAGACCCGCGCCACCGCGGGGGTCGCCGGCGCGACCTATATCTTCTGCCTGCCCGGCTCGCCCGGCGCGTGCAAGGATGCCTGGGACGAGATCCTGGTGCATCAGCTCGACTATCGCTATCGGCCGTGCAACTTCGTGGAGATCATGCCGCGACTCGACGAACACCTGCGCCGCGCCAAGGCGAAAGGCGCAACGGTCTAGCCGGGCCGCAACAGCGATGGCAAGTGCAGCTGAATTCCGCCGCATTGCGCTGTCGCTGGACGGCACAACGCAGGCGCCGCACTTCGACCGCACAGCCTTCAAGGTTGTGCGCATCTATGCCACCCTCGCCGCAGACGGCCGCACGGCCCACCTCAAATTCACCCCGGACGAGCAGGACTTGAAATGTCTGGTCGCACCGGGGGCCTTTGCGCCCGTGCCCAATGCCTGGGGCAGGCAAGGCTGGACGACCGCGACGCTCGCCAAACTCAGCAAGCCTGAATTGAAGACCGCGCTCGAAACGGCATGGCGTCATGCGTGCCCCAAGGCACGGACAAAGGCACGCGCGAAGGCGGGGGATAAAGAGCCAATGAGTATTTCCGCCGCGCCGCAAAAGCGGCCCAGAGCACGGCGCTAACGCCGAATTCACGCCAATAAGCCGTTTCTCTCAAGCGCGTGCGCAGCGTCGCGCGCCGCAAATCCAAATTCGTCAGGCTGCCGTATTCACAGTCGTTGGATGCGGAACGCGATGCAGCATCGCTGCGTTGTCACTCTTGCCGGCCCGCCGCCGGAAGGACGAAATGCCGGACGACTTCAAGATTAGGTGATCGCGTCGCCTTGACGCTTGCCGGGACACAACATCGCCGCCCTGCTCCCCTACATGTGAGATGCAGAAGGACAACCATTCCGGCTGTTCGCAGGAAGAAGGATGTCTTCAAATGTGCGACTATAGTCTGCATCACGTCGCCTCGCGGCCGGCAAAAGTCGGCGACAGGCTGGTTTCGACAAAGTTCATGAACTCGACAACGGGCGGTTTCGCAGCCATCGGCGAACCTGAGGTCGCCGTCTGCCTGCGTCCCGGAACCGAAGTCGCGTTCGACCAGGATGTCGCCTATGAACGCGGGCTGGGGCTGATCCTGCCGAAGATGGGTTACACGACCATCCGCGAGAAGGTCGCGCGTTTCCGGCAGATCGATATGGATCGACCGAACTCGCATCACGATGCGCTGGAATTCCCGAATGGAGAGACCGTGCTGGTCACGGTGCTTCGCGAGGGCCAGACAGCCACCGTCCTGCAATTGCCGGCCGACCCCGAGCACAAGACGATTTCCGAGACCGCGGAGCGCAGAGAAGAGAGCCTCGTCGGCTAGCGGACGTCGTGCTTGACCGCAATCGCGATTGCGGCCCTCTCTCCTGAGAGGGCCGTGAGCGATCATGTGACCCCATCCGGATTAGAGATCGAGCTGCCATGTCTCGCCGACGAGCGGCGCGCCCCAGCCTTCGTGCGGCTTGCTGTCGATATGGCGAAAGCCGGCTTTCTCGTAGATGTGACGCGCGCCCTTAAGGATGCTCTGCGTCCAGAGCGTGATCCTGCGATAGCCTTTCGCGCGCGCAAACGCGATGCATTCCTCGACCAGCCGCCGTCCGATGCCGAGCCCGCGCGCCTTCGGATCGACGGCCAGCAAACGCAACCTGGCGACCTCCGCGGAGTCCTGCACCACGAAAACCGAGCCGACCGGCTCGCCGTCGAGCTCGGCGATCCAGCAGCATTCGCGCGCCGGGTCGAAATTGCGAATGAACTGTGCGGCGATCTCAGCCACCAAAGCCTCGTAACCGATGTTCCAGCCATATTCGCGTGCATAAAGCGCCGCCTGGTGCCCGATCACCCAGCCCATGTCGCCGGGTCTGTGAGGGCGCAGGACGTATGAGGAGGGGGATGGTGTATCGGTCTCCTGTTCGCCGACCAGCTTTTCGATCGTGCGCATGGCGGCGACGACGCGCGCCTGATCGGCCTCCGAAAGACCATGCAGCAGCGCGCCCATGTCGCGCTGCGAGCGATGGTCGAGCGCCGCAAACGCCTTGCGGCCCCTGGTAGTGAGCGACAGCACGATCTGACGACCGTCGTCCTTCGCGCGTTTTCTGTCGATCAGACCCTGGTCGTCGAAGCCGCGCAGGATGCGGCTGAGATAGCCGTGATCGAGGCCGAGCGCGGACGCGACCTCGGTCGCGGTGGAATCCGGGCGCTGCGCCAGCTCATAGAGCACCCGCGCCTGGGTCAGCGAGAAGGGCGAATCCAATAGCCCGTCCTGCAAGAGGCCGATCCTGCGTGTGTAGAAGCGCGAGAAATGCCGCACTGCGTTGACGCGCTGTTCGAAGGCGGGATCGGGCATGAGGCGCATGACACGGCTGCAAGTCTGATGTTTGCCAGTGTCAACTAATTATGTGACTAAGTCAATTAACTTCCGCCGCCCGTCCTATGCGATCGAACGCAACACCCCGCCATCGACCCGCAGTGCGGCGCCGTTGGTCGCCGAGGCCTGCTTTGAGCAGACATAGACCACCATGCTGGCGACTTCCTCGACACTCGCGAGTCGTTTGATCAGCGAGGTCGGGCGATGCCGGACGATGAACTGCTTTTCCATCTCCCCCTGCGATAACCCTGCCTCCTTCGCCATCTTGGCGAAGAAATCGACTACGCCGTCCGAACGGGTCGGGCCGGGAAGCACCGCGTTCACGGTGATGCCGGTGCCGGCGACCGATTCCGCAAGCCCGCGCGAGACTGCGAGCTGAGCGGTCTTGGTCATGCCGTAGTGAACCATCTCGACCGGAATGTTCAGCGCCGACTCGGACGAAATGAAAACGATGCGGCCCCAATCCTTCTTCTTCATGCCGGGCAGGTAGGCGCGCGACAGCCGCACGCCGCTCATGACATTCACATCGAAGAACCGCTGCCAATCGCCGTCGGAAATATCCTCGAAGGCTCTGGGTTCAAAAATGCCGACATTGTTCACAAGGATGTCGGTCGCGGGCACCTGCTTCACGAAGTCGGCGACACCTTGCGCAGTGGACAGATCGGCGGCGACGCCCGTGATCTGCGCGTTGGGCATTTCGGAGATCAGCTTGTCGCGCGCTGCATCGACCTTCTGCTGCGCGCGGCCATTGATGACGACATGTGCGCCGGATTCGGCGAGACCTTTGGCAATTGCAAAACCGATGCCCGCCGTGGAGCCTGTGACGACGGCATGCTTGTTTTTCAAATCGATGAGCATGACTGACCTCGTTCAAATGAACGAGTCAGTTGGGCGTGCCGGTCGGCTTTCCAAGAGGTTCTTCAACCAAAGTTGCCGCTGATGCCACTGCGCAACACCGCGATCTTCCGGCGGCCGATTTTGCCGATCAATTGCCGTTCGGGATCGTTGCCGTTCGCGTGTCCGCCGAGTTTTTCATAAGTGGTCTTCGCCAGCAGCAGACCGTCTCGAGGTCTCGGGCCGCCGATGGCCTGTCGCAGCAGCTGCATGAACTGCGCCGGCAAGGATTGCGCGCCGTCCGCGCCCGAGCGGAAGCTTGCGGCTTTCGCCGCGCCGTCGTCGCCTGCGCTCATCAGAAACCGTTCGACGTCGGCGACCCAGTCGGGATCGAGCACGGTGCCCGGCTTTAGAAACAGCAGCCAGGGACCGCGCGCTTGCTTTGCCGCCGCCTGCAACCGTGCGCCAAGCGAACCTTGCATGGCGAAGAAGCGGCAGCCGGCGACATCGGCGACTTTTTCGGTCTCATCGCGCGAACCGGCGTCCGCCAGGATCACCTCGCGCACGAGCCCCGCGGTCGCGCCAGACACCAGGCAGGCCAGGGTGCGCACGACCAGCCGCTCCGATTCGTGTGTGGGGATGATGACGCTCAGCATACCGAATCCGGAACCCGTGCCCGCCCTTGCGGTTGCCCCCAATATCATGGGGGCCGCGTCCGGACACGCCACGATACGCGCCACTTTCCGGGGCGGTTAATATTGTTCTTGTTTTGTTCGCATCGGGGGACTAGATAGACGCCATGGCCAGATCGTCCTCTGCAGCCCGCAGCCGCCCGCCGGTGCCCGTGCCCTCCGCACCGGCGGGCGGCGTCGCGCGAAGCGGTCCCGACACCAGCGGCCTGATGGGCAGCGCGGTGGACCGGGAGCGCCGGCGCGGGCGCGGCGCCCTCTCCAACACATCGGGCCGCTATGAGCCGATCGCCCGCATCGCCTTCGACGACGGCTGGCAGAGCCTGGAAGAACTGCCGCCGTTCAAGACCGAGGTGCAGGTCGACGCGACTCGCAAGATCATCACCCGCAACAACTCGCCTGACATTTCCTTCGACCGTTCGATCAATCCCTATCGCGGCTGCGAGCATGGCTGCGTTTATTGCTTCGCCCGTCCCACGCATGCCTATCTTGGCTTGTCGGCGGGACTCGACTTCGAATCCAAGCTGTTCGCAAAGCCGGACGCGCACCTGCTGCTCGAGCGCGAATTGTCGGCGTCGTCCTATGCGCCGCGCACGATCGCAATCGGCACCAATACCGATCCTTATCAGCCGATCGAAAAGAAATACGAGATCATGCGTCGTATTCTGGAGGTGCTGGAGCGCGCAGGGCATCCTGTAGGCATCGTCACCAAATCGGCGCTGGTGACGCGCGACATAGACATTCTCTCGCGCATGGCGAAGCGCAATCTGGTGAAGGTCGCGATCTCGGTGACAACGCTCGATCCGAAACTCGCCCGCACGATGGAGCCGCGTGCGGCAACCCCAATGAGGCGGCTCGAGGCGTTGCGGCAATTGTCGGAGGCCGGCATCCCGGCGGCCGTGATGGTCGCACCGATCATCCCTGCCATCAACGACGCGGACATCGAACGCCTTCTCGACGCGGCAGCGATGGCCGGTGTCGAAAGCGCGGGCTATGTGCTGCTGAGGCTGCCGCTGGAAGTCCGCGATCTCTTCAAGGAATGGCTGATGGCGAATTATCCCGACCGCTATCGCCATGTGATGAAACTCATCCGCGACATGCGCGGCGGCAATGATTACGATTCAAGCTGGGGGCAGCGTTTCACCGGCGGCGGGCCTTATGCCTGGATGATCGGGCGCAGATTCGAAGCGCATTGCACGAAGCTTGGTCTCAATACCGAACGCCGCAGGCTCACAACCGAGCACTTCCAAAAACCGGTGAAGCGCTCGGAGCAACTGAGCTTGTTCTGAGTGACCACATGACAGCCTATCCTCGCCTCACCGTCGTGACCCTCGGCGTGCGCGACTTTGCCGAAAGCGTGCGCTTCTACGAGACCCTCGGCTTCGTGCGAAAAATGCGCGCGACCGGCGACGAGATCGCCTTCTTCGATGCCGGCGGGGTGGTGCTGGCGCTCTTTCGCTGGAAAGATCTGGCCGCCGACGCGAAAATTGCCGCGGAACCAGAACCCGTCGCCTTTCGCGGCATGACACTCGCCTGGAACCGGGCCTCCACCGAAGAGGTCGATGAAGGTCTGACGCGTGCAGTGAAAGCAGGTGCGACGCTGCTCAAGCCGGCGCAGAAGACCGATTACGGCGGCTATGCCGCCTATTTCGCCGATCCTGACGGCCATGTCTGGGAAGTGGTACAGGCGCCGGGCATGGCGTTCACCGAGGACGGGCGGCTGGTGCTGCCGGACTGAGCGCCATGAAGGCGCAGTTTGCGCGGAGCGCTTCGCTTTTTCATCTTGACAATATTCCTAGTTAGGACTATATCCACATCACCTCGTCCGCCCGAACTCGCCTGAGGCGCGTTCGGCATGCTTGTAAGAAGGCGAAG
>Ga0209172_10001487_pt1 | contig 49296 bp, 45 predicted proteins | sample LarsenN4metaG_FD_184113 | JGI IMG/M metagenome (GOLD analysis project Ga0209172, IMG submission 184113) | Hot spring sediment bacterial and archeal communities from British Columbia, Canada, to study Microbial Dark Matter (Phase II) - Larsen... ... | reverse complement strand
GTGTTGTCCAGCCGATCCCGCAGCGCAGCCAGTTCCTCCTCGACTGCGGTGACGCGCACGCCCAGGGCGGCCAGCTCTGCGCGGAACTCGTTGATGAGCCGCTGCAGCGTGGTGATATCCGCCCGGGTGACCTCGATCTTGGGCGGTGCCGGCGGCGGCGGGATCTTGATCGCCTCGATGCGGGCCAGGATCCTGGCCACGACCATGGCGATCTCGTAGCGAGTCATCGCCCGATCGCCTTTGAAGGTCCCGTCGGGATAGCCCTCGACGATGCCCTTCGCAGCCAGCTCGGCGATCGCATCAAATGCCCAGTGGTCGGTGGGCACATCCGCGAACGGCTGGCTGAAGGCGGGGGAGACGATCGCGAGCACGAGCGTTGCTGCGATGGCTAATGCGAGCTTTCTCATCTGTGCTCGTTACCCCCTTGAGTGGGTAATCCGAGCATCGGGTCGCCCGCGCGGCAAGTGGTCATGTTTCCTCTCCACGGCGGCCGACCTTCTGCCCGTTGTCCCTCGACCATCCGGCCTACGCCGGCCTTCGGGTGCGGCTCACCGGCGGATGACTGACTTCCCCCACCTCCTCTCCCCGCCGCACCGCCGCTCCCCGACCCGTGCGGGTCCGGATAGCGGGTGACACCTTGGACTGCGAACGTGAAACGCGAGTTCTGGGTCGGTCTTCTGAACTCGGACCAGGCGAGCCAATCTCTAATTCTACGAGAGCGAAAGTGCACTGTCAAGAAACTAGACCGGTTCTTGGATCCCCTGGCCCGCCATTCCCCTATACGGCTATACGGCGGGCAGGGACCACTTCCTCCTTCACCCCTGCCTGCCCTGCCGCAGAAACCGGCGCCCCAGAGCCACCGCCGAGTAGTCGTCGTACGCGTTCGGCGGGAGCTGCAGGGAGAGCGGAAGGAGGCGACGCCACCCCCGGGGCGGATGATCGGCGAAGTACAGCCGCCGCGCTTCGAGGGTGGTCCCCGCTTCCTCGACGTCATGCACGGACAAGTGGGGAAAGGCCGCCGCCACGAGCTCCCGGATCCGTGAGGCTCCCGTGCGGTTGCCGATCACCACAGTCCGGATCCGGTGTCGGATGACCCACGGGCCGATGACCCGCAGAAGGTCATCGGGGGAGACGACACGCCGTTCCATGACCTCACCGGCGGTGAGGACGGCGACCCCGCATTTCTCGGTCCCTGGATCGATGGCGAGGAGCGCGCCCGGCGTCATGGGACGACGAATCGGACCGGGATGAGCACCCAGGCGTCGATCGGCAGATCATCCCGCAGCGCGGGACGGAAGCGCCAGCCCATGGAGGCCTGGAGAGCGGCCTGGTCGAGGACCTCATGCCCTGAGGAGGCCGCGACCTCGCTTCGTGCGACGGTGCCGTCGGCCAGGACCAGGACCTTGATTACCACCTTCCCCTCCGCCGCCACCAGGCGCGCCTCCGGGGAAAGGGCCGTCCGGTCGAGCACCACAGAATACCCCTCTCGCGGGTAGCTTGCCGTGGGGGTCAGCAACACCGGGGGGGTGATGCGGGCAGGGGGCTTTTCGGCTTCCCTACCCGCCTCTCCCTCCGCGGCCCCCGTCGGCGTGGGAACCCCCTCGTCGCCGCCTGCGATCTGCTGCTCCCCCCCAGCCACCGGGCCCGGGGACGACGAGATGAGTGGAACCGGCCGGGACGTCCTCGCCGTCGTACCCAGGGACTGGGTGGCCTCACTCCTGGGCCGCCCCTTCCGCTTGAACGACGGTTTCCTGGCCGACGGTTTTCGGATGGACGGCTCGCCGCTCGAGGGTTTGGCGGGTCTTGCCGCCTCGAGACGCCCGGTTTCGAGCCCTCCGGCCTCCTCCCAGGCTGAAGGTCCGGGCTGGTCACTCACGACCCGGGGGAGCAGAGCCTGATCGCCTGAATCAGTGAATGCGCCGCGAAAGACGACTGCCAGGAGCAGGACGGTGCAGGCGGCAGTGAGTAGGAGGCGGGGGCGCACCGTCAGTACCTCCGCGACGCGGTGACGAAGACCGTCCTGGCCGGTATGGGGTATCCTTTCACCACTTCATACGTGGCATCCAGCAGGTTGTCGATGCCGAAGGTGACCGTCCATCCCGACGGGGTGCGGGCCTCGTAGCGCAGCGCGACGTCGACGTAGCCCGGTAGCTCGACCCGCGCGGCGGGGAAGACGGAGAAATCCAGGTCGGGGCGGGGACCGACGTACTCCGCCATCAGCGTGAACGTCGCGCGCTCGCCGACGGGGCGCATCAGGATGGCCCGCGCGGTCACGGAGGGTACGCGGATGAGGCTCTCGCCGGTGCTCCGGTCGATCCCCTGCTGGACCGTGAGGTTCATCCTCGCCGTCCAGACCCTACCGAGGCGTCCGTGGACCTCCCCAGAGATCCCGCGGATCAGCGCGGCGCCGATGTTCTGCGGCGGACAGCCTCCGGAGATGAGGTCGGTCGCCTCGGATTGGAAGGCCGTCACCGTGGCGACGCGCGCGGCGCCTGAGCGTTCCACCGACGCCTCCGCCGTCCAGGCCGTCTCGGGGCGTAGCGCCGGATTGGCGCAGCCCGGGAAGTAGAGGTGGAGGAACGTCGGCCCCCGAAAGGTCCGTCCGATTCCCACCCGTACGCGCGTCGTGTCGTTCACGGCGGCCACGACGCCGGCACGCGGGTTCACGGCCGCACCGTAGGCGGAGTGCACATCCAGCCGGAGCGCCGTGGAGACCAGCGTCCGCGCGGAGAGCACCGCGTCGTATTGAAGATACCCCGCCCCAACAGTCGCCTGTTGGACGATGGGTGAGCCGAAGACGGTCGCCTCCAGGGCCTGACGCTGCCCTTCCAGGCCGGCGACGAGCACACGGCCAGGCCCAACCTCCCACTGCCGCTGCAGTTCTCCCCCGAAGACGGTCGACCCATAGGTGCTGGATCCCAGCGGGGAGGTGAAGCGCAGGGACTCGGACAGCGCGTACAGGCGTCCGCGCAGGGGTGAGGTCGGATCTCCCCACTGGGACTGGACCACGGTCCGGATCACCGCCTGACGATCCTGCGGCGTGGGAAAGGCCGCATCCCCCGGGGTGCCGAGGTCGAGGCGTGTGTGGTGGACGCTGATGCGCGCGGCCGCTCCCACCGCGGCCGTGCCGACCACGGTCAACGCCGCGACATCGCTGTTGGGCCGCGCGCCCGCGGAGGCGGCCGACTCGATAGACAGGCCTCCCGCCGCCCCGCCGATCCCGACGGAGAGGGAACGCTCGCCGAACCCCCCGGCCCGCATCTGCACGCTGGATGCCCCGCCGGCTGCCGTGACGATGTTGATCACGCCGCCGACCGCACCGCTGCCGGTGATCGCCCCGAAGGCGCCGCGCAGGACCTCGATCCGCTCCACGCCGGCGGTGGAGATCGTGCTGAGGTCGGCCTGGCCCAGCGCGATATTGTTCACGGGTACGCCGTCCACGAGCACGAGTACCTGGCCCGGTCCGAAGCCTCTGATGCTGGCCTCGGCCAGGCTCCCGTATCCGCCGTAGGCCCGGACCGTCGCCTCCGGGACCAGGCGAAGGGCATCGGCGACTGTGCGGGCGCCGATCCGCTCCAGGTCGGCGCGCGTGATGACCGTCACGGAGGCGGGAGTGGAGCGGCCGGGCTGCGACCGCCGGCCGGGGACGACGACCTCGGGAAGCTCGAAGATCGGGGGTGGCTCAGGTGGCGGTGGCGGCGACGGGGGTGGTGCCGCACCAGCGGGAGTCACCAGCAGGCTCAGCACGCCGACAGCCACCCAGAAACGCAAGCCGCCCACCTCCTCTGCCTCGAAGGCGTGTGGCGAGTGGCGCAGGCAGGTCTTCTGGCTTCCGGGTCATCGAGCTTCCCCAGCCTTCCCGGGAACACCCCAGTGGCCTCGTCGGGGAGCCTCGCCGGTCACAGCGGCGGGACCGCGCCGGAATCGCACCGGCTTCCCTTCTCGACTCCGCCCTCGCGGAGCCACCCTGCACCGTCATCTATGGTTTCTCGGTGCGACCCGGGTTTCCTACCGGAGCATCACCGCACGATCGAGAAGGCCACGGCCAGTGGCCCCGTGGTGTAGATGTCCTGGGCGGCCACCACCCGCACCGTGACCGATCGGCGCAGCTGGACGAGACGGGCCACGGCATCGCGGTGATCATCCACGTCGATGACGGCATTGGGGGGCGCCGTCACGATCGTCCCCGGCGACGCCAGCACCTGGCCTCGCGACTGGCGCGCCGCTTCATCGGCCAGCCGGAGGAGCTCCTGGCCGACCTGCTCCGCGGTCTTCCCACCATCGACCACCGCCTGGATCAGCACGGCGCCGGCGCGAAACACGCGGCGATTGTCGAAGAGCTGGACGAAGACCGGGAGCGGCTCGCCCCGCAGCGTGTTCTGGCTGGCGACGAGCCGGACGACGGTATTCGTGTCGCGCTGGTCCACGAGCGAGGCGATCGTCTCCCAGGTCACGTTCGGCGGGGTCAGGATCAAGGTCTGGCCCGAGGCGTCCGCGCCGATGCCGTTCTGCCGGGCCAGTTCCGAGGCGCGCTCCACGAGCGCGTCCACCCGCTCCTGGACACTGCGCGTCGGCAGCGCCCCGTCGATGATCTCCCGCACCACCTCCTGGTTCGTGAGGTAGGCAATATCACCCAGGGCCAGCTGCTTGAGCCGATCCTCCTGCTTCCGGATTTCCTCCTCGAGGCGGCGGGTTTCCCGCAGCACCTCGTTCAGCCGGAACAGCGCCACGCGCGCCTCCTGCGAGAACGCCAGCACCACGAGCAGCGTGGTCACCGTGATGAGCATCCCGGTGAGCACGGTAATGACCTGTGCGGTGTAGCGCGGACGCAGGCCGAAGATAGACAGCCTCCGCCGGCCGATGTTGCGGCCGACGGCGTTGCCGACCAGCGCGATCGCGCCGCTCAGCACGATGAGGACGGGAATCAGGAGCGCGCCGAGTTCCATCGGTGTCCTTTCCGTCTCAACGCCAGGAGCAGGCGGAGATAGTCCACCATTTCCCGGGGCGAGAGCTTGCTCTCGCCCCGGGCCCTGTCCACGAACCGGTACGGGATCTCTGCGATACGCACACCCGGGTTTGTCGCCAGCATTTCGACCAGGAGCTTGTAGCCCAGCCCGAGGTATCGCCTCTCGGTGAGCAGCCTCCGGCGCACGGCGAAGAAACCGGAGAGCGGATCACGCACCGGCAGGCGGAGGACCCGGCGGGCCAGGGCCGTCGCCACCCGGCTCACGATCCGCCGCCCCAGGGGCCAGGCTTCAATGCCCCCTCCCGGCACATACCGTGACGCAATGACGATGTCTGCGCCGCCCTGCAGCTGCGCCGCCAGGTCGGGCAACAACTCGGGTGGATGCGACAGGTCGGCGTCCATCACGGTGACCATCTCGCCCCGTGCGGCCCGCGCGCCGTCGAGCGCCGCCGAAGCCAATCCCGCCTTGCGCTCACGATGGACAACGGCGACGGAGAGCCACCCTTCGCGAGCATACTCCTCGGCCAAGGCCCCGGTTCCATCGGGTGACGCGTCGTCAACCACGACGACTTCCAAAGAGAGCGTGCGCGCCACCCTATGCAACCGGACCATCAGCTCCGGCAGAGAATCGCGCTCATTATACGTCGGCACAATGACGGAGAGCGTCATTGCGGGCCGGGGATCTTCCGGCAGGTGTCGCTGCGGCGCAGGGCCACGGCCGCCAGCTCATCGGTGGTGATTACGGGCGTGACCGTTCCGACCGTGGCCAGCGCGCCCTGCGCCTCGCGCAAATCGTTCGGCCGTCCCACCACGACCACCCGGCTCATGCGGCAGGCCAGGCTCACGACCTCGGGGACGTCCTCGAGCCAGAGCACCGGATGGTTGGTGTAGAACAACAGCGTCTGATGGTCGCTGATCCGGAATCCCACGAGCGGCGTCCCCGGGGTCAGGCTGGCCCGGACGGCCGCGGCGACCGGCTTGATCGGCCGGCGCGCCTCGATCAGGGGCAGCGTCTGGAACACAAGGAAGGCGGCCAGCACCCAGGTGGAACCGGCGAGCACGGTAAAGCTCGCCCGCGGCCGGCCGACGGCGTAGAGGATGACCCCCACCAGCAGCCAGGCCGAGAGCACGGCCCCGACGACGACCAGATGCCGCTGCATGGCGGCCAGGTACTCCGGGTATTTCAGACGCGAGAAGACCACGAGTTCCGCCGCGAAGAGGACCAGGGCGATCGCCGTGCCACCCAGGCTCCATCGCACCAGGCGGCGGGCCCGCGCCTCGCCCCGCAGGGCCGCGTCCCACAGCGCCCCGACCCCCAGACCCAGCGCCGGATACACCGGGAGGGCGTAGTTCGGCAACTTCGTGCCGGCCGCGGTGTAGAAGGCCAGGGTCACGGCGACCCAGAGCAACACGAAGGGACTGCCGTCGGTCCCGCGGCGTCCGAGATGAAAGGGCACCATGGCCAGGGCGAACGCCGTCCAGGGAAAGGCGCCCAGCGCGAGCACCGGCCCGTAGTACCACCATGGGCCGGATTGGCCCTCGACCACGCCGAGGAAGCGGTTCACGGTGTAGTAGCCAATAACCGTGCGCACGAAGGGCAGGCCGTGCCGTACGGTTTCGATGACGTACCAGGGCAGAGCCACCAGCACGTACACTGCGGCGGCGGCGGCGAGCGCGCGGCCGGGGATCTGTGGACGCTCACGCCGCAGCAGGAGGAACGCGACGACGACGAGTGCGGGCAGCAGGAGGGCGATCGGCCCCTTGGTCAGGGTGCCCAGACCGGTCCAGAGTCCGACATAGACGACGTGCACGGCGTCGCTGTCGCGCGCCCGCAGGAACGCATAAACCGCCAGCAGCATGAACGCCAGCAGGACCCCGTCGAACACGGCCAGCCGCGCCTGGGCGAAGTACTGGAACGTCGACACCAGCACCGCCACGCCCAGGAGGGCGGCGCGGGGGCTGAAGAGCCGCGTCCCGACGAGGTACGTGACGTACGCGCCGAGCAGCCCGAAGATTGCCGACCAGATCCGGGCGCTGAACTCGGAGAACCCTAACACCCACCCTGTGGCGGCGACGAGCCAGAAGTACAGCGGGGGATGCACGAACCAGGGCCGGCCGTTGACCTGCAGGGTAAAGGGATCTCCGGTCTGGAGGATCTCGCGCGCCACCTGCGTGTACTTCGCCTCATCCTGATCGAACAGTGTGGGCCGGCCCAATCCGGCGAAGAAGAGGACGGCCGCGGCGACCAGGATGCCGAGCAGCGCGCGGTTCATCGGTCGGCCCGCCGCAGCAGGGAGACGGCAGCCGCGGCGAGCACGGCATCGGGCAGCCAGGCGGCGACGATCGGCGCCAGGCGCCCGCTTTGCCCCAGTGTCACCGTAATCGAGATCATGATGTAGTAGCCGACGAGGACCAGAATCGTCAGGCCCATCCCCACAGACGGCCCGGAACGGTGGGGCCGCAGGCCGAGCGGGACGGCGAGCAGAGCGAACAGCGCCGCAGACGCTGGCACGGCGAACTTGGTCTGGACCTCGACGATGTAGCGGGCGGCGCTCTCTCCGCTGCGGCGGAGCAAGCGGATGTAGGCGCGCAGCTCGCGAATGCTCATCTCGGACGGCTCACGCTTCGGAAGCGCGATCTCCTTCGGCGTGCGGCGCAGGGCGAGGGTGAGCCGGTCAAAGGTGGTGGCCACGGTGGTCGGCCCGGTGAACAGGTACATCGTGCCGTGCAGGAAGACCCATTCCCGGTCGAGGTAGCGGGCCTGCGGGGCCTCGATCACGCGCTGCAGACGGCCCCCCTCGAACTGATTGACCACGACGCCTTCCATGATGCCCTGATCGGTGAGAAAGCGGCGGGCGAAGTACACCGACTCGATGCCCTCCTGCTGGTCGCGGAACAGGACCTGCTCCTGCACGGGATTGACCGGGGTGTCCACGGCGCGGATGAGGGCCCGGCGGTAGCGGTCTTCCGCCCCCGGGACCAGGATCTCGTTGAAGAACAACGTCCCCGCGCTGACCAGGAGGCCGGCGGCGAGGACGGAGAGCGCGATGCGGCCCAGGCTGATCCCGCCCGTGCGCATCGCCGTGATCTCCTGGCCGTCGCTGAGCCGGGCGATCGTCATCAGGCTGGCCAGCAGCATGGCCATCGGGAAGCTGAAGGCCAGGAAGTACGGCAGGCGGTAAACCAGCAGCTCCAGGGCCGCGGAGAACGGCGCGCCCTGCTGCAGGACCAGCCGGGCCAGGGTGAACAGGTGGTTGACCAGGAGCAGCACGGTGAAGATGGCGACCCCGAAGAGAAACAGGTCGCGGAGCTGACGCCACAGGTACCGATCCAGCAGGGGGATGGCCACGGCCCTCACATCTCGAATCGCTCACCGAGGAAGACCCGGCGCACTTCGGGATCCCGCAGCACGTCGTCCCGGCGTCCTTCCAGGAGCACGCGGCCCTCGTTGATCACGGTCGAGCGGTCCGTGATGGCCAGCGTGTCGCGCACGTTGTGGTCGGTGATCACGATCCCGATCCCGCGGGTGCGCAGGTAACGGACGACATCCTGGATCTCAGAGACGGCCAGGGGATCCACCCCGGTGAACGGTTCATCCAGCAGCACGTAGGCCGGCCTCATGGCCAGCACGCGCGCGATCTCGACCCGGCGGCGCTCTCCGCCGGAGAGCGCACGGCCCTTCTGGCGGCGCAGAGGCGCCAGGCCGAACTCCTCAAGCAGGCGGTCGAGCGTGGTCCTCCGCTCGGCCGGCGGTGTTCGATTGGCCTCAAGCACCATCAGGATGTTCTCTTCCACCGTGAGTCCGCGGAAGACCGACGGATCCTGCGCCAGGTACCCGATCCCGCGCCGGGCGCGCTCGTGGACCGGATGGCTGGTCAGCGGCGCTCCGTCCAGCGACACCACACCTCCGTCCGGGCGAACCAGACCGACGATCAGGTAGAAGGTGGTCGTCTTTCCCGCGCCGTTGGGTCCGAGCAGACCGACGATCTCCCCCTTGTCCACGCGGAGAGAGACGCCGTTGACCACGGTGCGGTCTCCGTAGCGCTTGACCAGCCCGTCGGCCACCAGCATCGCCGCTGCCTCAGCGCCCCGGATGAACGGTGACCACCGCAGATCCCTGAGCCGTCATGCGGCGGCGCTGCAGGTCGACCGTGACCGTCGCGGCCTGGAGCTCATTGGGCCCCTGCCGGACGACCGCGCCCCCGGAGAGGACGGCGGTGGGAGGCTGCTGGCGGACCGTGATGTGGGGGGCGCGCCCCTCGATCTGCTCGAAGGCGAACCGGCCGTTTCCCTCGGCGACGACGTCGCCCCGGGCGGCGAACACCTCGATCCGATCCGCCGCCAGCCGGCCCTCCGGTGCGACGAGGACGGGATCGCCGGTCGCCAGGAGACGCCGCTCTCGGTTGAACGCCTCCAACCGCCCGGCGGTCAGCCGCAGCTGCTCGATGCGCTGCTCGGCCGTCACGCCGGCTTCCGCCACCAGGCGGTCCTCAGCAAGCCAGGCCGTGATCTGCGGCGCCTCAATGACAAGCGCCGCATCGGTGTAGCGCACACCCCCCGCCGCGCGCACAATCTGGGCCCGCCGATCATACGTCAGCAGCGGCGCCTGGATCGTCACCGGACCGCGCCGCACCGTGACCGGGGCCCCGCGCAGCGTCCAGACGCCGGTGGCCTCATCGAGGTCGGCGAACGTCGCTCCGCTCAACTCGACCGGGGGGGCGGGCTGCGCTGCGGCCAGCGGAGTGACCAGGAGCATCGTCAGCAATACCCCGCACCATCCGCGCCGGCCGGTCGTCATCCCTACTCCGTCACGCGCACGACGATCTTGCCCGAGAACCGTTGCTGGCTGAGCGCCGCATCCGTGCGGAGTTCGTCGGCCCTGATCCACACTCCCGGCTGGGTCAGGACGACGTCTCCCGAGGCCACGATGACCTGCTCCTCGGGTACGTAGCGGAGGCGTGCCGCACGCAGGGTCCGGCCGTCCGGCGTCCGCGCGGTGACGCCGCCCGTCAGCTCGACCTCCTTGCGCGACACATGAAAGACGGCGGACGGCGCCGCGAATGCCAGCTGCGGCTTCTGCGCGCTGTAGAACTGACCCGTCACGGACGTCATCACAATGCGCTCCCTGGAACGATCGACCTCCAGCGTCGTCGCCCGCAGCTCCCAGACCAGCCGGCCCTGCGGATCGGTCCCCGAGAGTCTCGTCCCCTCGATCTGCAGGAACGGCGCATCAGATCCGCCGCGTGTCGGTGGGGTCTGCACAGCGGGAGGAGCGGGCGGCGCGGCGGGTGGCAGGGTCGGCGCCCGGCCGGCCATCCATCGCGCACCGATCAGGGCGCCGAGGGCGAGGGCGGCCGCGAGCGAGGCCAGCCAGATCGCACGCGAGCGCGTCATGATCCGATCAGGAACTGCGTTCCCATCTTATCGTCCGATCGCGCCTGAGGCAACCGACCCTCCCAGACGCAGCACTTCCTCCGCCGCGCGGCCGGCGGCGCCCGGCGGGCCGAGCCCGGCGGCGACGGCCAGCAGATCCCGGCGCATCGTCTCTCGGCGATCCTGATCGCGGAGCAGTCGCGTCGCCGCCGCGGCGACGGCGGGCGCGGTGAAGCGGTCCTGCAGCAGTTCGGGAACGATCTCCCGTCGCGCGAGGATGTTCGGCAGCGCGGCGTGGCGCACGGCAACGATCCGTGTGGCGATCAGCCAGCTCACCAGGGGCAGGCGGTACACGGCGACCATCGGCACACCGAGCGCCGCCGCTTCGATCGTTGCCGTGCCCGTGGCCGTGACGAGCACATCGGCCGCGCGCATTGCGGCGTAGATCTCATTCACAACGTGAATGCGCGGCCGATGATCTTCTGTCAGCGGTTCAACCGCACGGCGGATCTCCTCAGCAGGTACGGGCAGGACGAAGGCCGTCTTCGGCTCGGCCTCCGCGATGAGAACCGCCGCCCGGAGCATCACGGGCAGGTGCGCCCGGATCTCCTGAAGCCGACTGCCGGGCAGGAGGCCGACCACCGGATCACCCTGGGGGAGACCAAGCGTGCGCCGGGCCTGCGGGGGATCCGGGGCATGCCCGGGCAGATCGGCGCCCGGGTGCCCGACGAACGTCACATCCGCCCCCGCCGCGGCGTACGCCTCCGCTTCCGGGCGGAGCGTGGCAAGCAGCCGCATACGAAGACGGGCGATCCTCCGCGCCCGGTCGCCCTTCCGCACCGACACCAGCGGCGGCGAGTAATACGCTACCGGGACGAGCCCGCCGAGACGCTCGGCCACACGGAGGTTGAAAGCGGGAAAATCCACCAGGACCAGCACATCGGGCCGTTCCGCGCGGATCGCGGCGACGACCCGGGCCAGCCGCCGGAGGTAGGTCCGCAGCCGGAGGATCGGATCGACGTGGCCGATCACGCCCCACGTCGTGCTGTCCATCAGGCAGCGCACCCCGCAGGCGGCCATCCGCGCGCCGCCGACGCCCACCAGCGATATCCCCGGGTCACGGCGCCGGAGGTGGTCGACGAGGTCGGCCGCCTGCATGTCGCCGCTGATCTCTCCGGCGACGATGAAGACCCTCAGTGGTGGCACCGCGTCACGGCCGGAGGCCGACGATGGCGATGCCTGATCGATCGGCAACGGCGAGGCACTCCTCGCGGTCGAGGAGGAGCGTGGCCCCGGCCTCCACGGCGAGGACACGCGCGCGCACGGCGGCCATCGTCTCGAGCGTCTGCAGCCCCACAGCCGGGAGGTCGAACCGGTCGTCCTGGCGCGGCCGCGCCGCCTTGGCCACGACGACCCCGGGCGCCATCGCTCCCCCGCGGCGGATCGTCTCGTCCGTGCCTTCCGCGGCTTCCACGGCGAGGACGGCGCCCCGTCTGAGCACGACGGTCTGCCCCACATCCAGGGCGGCGATCCGGCGCGCCAGATCCAGGCCGGTTCGCGCATCCTGCGCCTCGTCGTCGGTGGGAGCGGACCGGGTGAGGACGCCCTCTTCCACCCGGAGGTGCGCGACGAATGTGAGGGGGCTGACCACGGTGATCCCCGCGCGGGCCAGGAGGTCGACCGCAATCTGCTGGAACAGGGTCTGGTCGCCGCGGTCGCCGGCCGCAGCGACGCGCGCCCTGAAGGCGGGATCGCCCTCCCCCACGAGCCGCGCGCGCGAGACGCGTCCGGCGAAGATCACCCGCCGCACGCCGCTCCCGGCGAGGATATCGATCATGCGCTGGAACTCCCCGAATCCCGCCCGGTACGATTCATCCGCCAGCCCAGCCAGCTCGCCGCCGTCTCCCTCCACCGTGATCGCAACCACGCGGTGGCCGGCGGCTTTCGCCGCCCGGGCGAGAAGCGCCGGCAGGCGACCCTCGCCGGCGATCAGGGCGATGACGTCTCGCCCGCCCACCGCACGAAGCCTCGTTCACGACTGCCGCTGCGGATGAACGCAATGATGTGAGCCACGTAGGGGTCGCCGCCGAGCTCCTCTTCGAGCCGCTCCACCGCCTCGGACGTCGTCAGACCGGAGCGATACAGCAGGGTGAAAGCCCGCTTCAATGCCCGGCGGTGGATCGGAGGGACGCCGGCACGGCCCAGGCCCACAACGTTCAGCGTGTGGGCGCGCGCCGGCATGCCGGCCACGAGCACGTACGGCGGCACATCCTGACGCACCATGCTTACGGCACCGACCATGCCCAGCCGCCCGATGCGCACGAACTGGTGGACGCCGCCGTTCCCGCCCACATAGGCCAGGTCGTCCACCGTGACGTGTCCGCCGAGTCCGGCGCCGCTGGTGATCGTGACCCGGTTCCCGATCCGACAGTTGTGATCGACGCGCACGTAGGACATGATGTATGTCTCGCTGCCGATCTCGGTGGCCGTGCCCTCGCCGTAGCCGCGGCTGACCGTGGCGTAGTCGCCGAAGATGTTGCGGTCGCCGATCCGTACATAGGACCGCTCGCCGCCGTAGGCCCGGTGCTGCGGCCGGCAGCCGATGGCCACGCCGACGCCCAGCTCGTTGTCGCGACCGATGGTCACGTCCGGCTCGACCACGACGTGGGCGCCCAGACGCGTTCCGGACCCGATCCGCACGCGCGGGCCGATCACCGCGTAGGGGCCGACAACGACGCCGGGCTCAAGCTCGGCCGCGGCGTCGATGACGGCGGTGGGGTGCACCCGCACGCTAGACACGGTCCTCTCCGACGACGAACGTGAACTCTCCATCCGCGGCCACGGTGCCCTCGACGAGGGCCCGGCCGGCCACCCGCCCCATGCGGCCGCGGATCCACTGCAGCTCGACTTCGAGCGTCACGACTTCCCCCGGCCGCACCGGGCGGCGAAACCGCACCTGCTCGATGCCGGCAAAGTACGGGATCCGGCCGGCGAACTCCGGCCGACGCATCGCCAGACAGGCTCCTGTCTGCGCGATGGCCTCCACGATCAGGACGCCCGGCATGATGGGCATGCCCGGAAAGTGCCCCGGGAAGAACCACTCATCCCCGCGCAGGGTGAGGGTGCCGACGATCCGGGAGCCTTCGACCTCGACGATCCGATCCACGAAGAGGAACGGCGGGCGGTGCGGGATGATGCGCATGATCTCGTCGCGGTCGAACTCCATCGTTACCCCCTCAGGATGCGCCGGGCCAGCGCGGCGTGCAGTGTGTGGCCCGCGCCCACGGCGATGACGTGCGCGGCAAGCGGGCGTCCGAGCAGGGCCAGATCGCCGAGCAGGTCGAGGAGTTTGTGGCGTGCCGGCTCGTCCGCCATGCGCGGCGGGTTGAGATACCCCTCGGGGCCCAACCCGAGCGCGTTGTCGGGCGACGCCCCGACGGCCAACCCCTGTCCCCGCAACTTCTCCACGTCGGCGGCGAAACCCCACGTTCTTGCGGGCGCGATCTCCCGCTCGAAGACACCCTCCGTGAGGGCGGCGTGGGCCACCTGCACGGCCCCCAGGACCGGGTGGTGGAGTGGCACGATGTAGGTCAGACGAAGGTCGTCGGCCGGGAGGGCGAGGACGGTCGCCGCGCCCTCCCCCACGGAGATCGGGGCCGCCGGCCTGAGGGGCTCGAGGAAGCCGTCCTGCTCTTCGATCCCTGCCCTCTCGAGCATGGCGCAGTACGGCGCGGCGCTTCCGTCGAGCGCGGGCAGTTCCCCTCCCCGGATCTCGACGCGGAGGTTGGTGACCCCCACCCCGGCCAGCGCGGCCAGAAGGTGCTCCACGGTGCGCAGTCGTACGCCGCCGCGGCCGAGCGTCACGCCGCGGTGCGTGTCCACGACCGCATCGACGGAGGCGCGGATCTCGGGTGCGGCGGGGAGGTCGAGACGGCAAAAGAGAATCCCGGCACCGGGAGGGGCGGGCAGGCACGTGATCTCGACCGGCTCGCCGCTGTGGATCCCGATGCCCGCGGCGGAGGCGGGCCGGCGGATCGTCCGCTGCCGGACCGGCGTCATCAGCCGCGCCGGCGGGCCCCCCGTTTCGTCACCAGCTCGGGGACGCGGGTCAACGCCGCCTGGAGCCGCAGTTGCTCGCGGTGCGGCCGCGCCGGTTGTCCGGAGACGACCGCCCCCGCCGGGACGTCACGCGTAACGAGAGAGGCCGCCAGGATCTGTGCGCCGTCGCCGACCGTAACGTGGTCGGCGACGCCGGCCTGGCCGGCCAGCACGACGTCCGCGCCCAGGACCGCGCTGCCGGCCACGCCGGCCAGCGCCACGATCAGCGCGCGGGGGCCGATCGTCACGTTGTGGCCGATCATCACCAGGTTGTCGATCTTCGTCCCGCTCCCGATACGGGTTTCCCCCAGCGTCGCGCGGTCGATCGTGCTGTTCGCCCCGACCTCGACGTCGTCCTCGATGACCACCGTCCCCACGTGGGGAATGCGTACGTGCGCGCGGCCGTCGCGGGCGTAGCCGAACCCGTCTGCGCCGATGACGACTCCGCTGTGCAGGATGACCCGCGCGCCGAGGGTGCAGCGATCGTAGACGGTCACCCGCGGGAAGAGCACCGAGCCTTCGCCGATGCGCACGCGGGCGCCGATGACGCATCCGGCGTGGACGATCACGCCGTCGCCGATCGAGCATTCCTCGCCCACGGCGACGTGAGGGCCCAGCGCCACCCCCCGGCCGAGGTCCACGCCGCGACCGACGACGGCGGTAGGATGGATTCCCGAGGGGATCGCGGGAGGTGACGGATGGAGGAGCGAGATGGCCCGGGCAAAGGCCAGCTGGACGTTGGCGGCGCGAATCGCGGGGAGACGGGAGGAGGACTGACCCGCGGGCAGAAGCAGCGCCGAGGCCCCGCTCCCCTCTGCACGGGCAAGGTGTCTGGGATCGCGCACCATGACAATCGCGCCGGGCCCGGCGCGTTGCCACTCCGCGACGCGGGTGATCTCGATGTCGCCGGCCCCGGTCAGCTCCGCCCCGATCGCCGCGGCGAGCGCGTGGAGTCTCACGATCCCACCGTCCGGTGCTACTTCAGGCGTGCGATCACGTCGTCGGTCACGTCGATCCCGCCGGCGGTCGCCGCCTCCTTCACCAGAACGACCCGCAGCCGCCGCTCCCTGGCCACCTCGGCCACGACCGCCCGCACCTGCTCGTTCAGCTTCTCCTCCAGGGAGCGCTTGAGCTCGCTGAGATCCCGCAGGTAGGACTGCCGCCGGGCCTCGAGGTCCTCGGCGCCGAGCTGCCCGCTCAGCAGGCGCAGGTCGGCGGCCATCGCCTTTTCGCGTTCGTCGAGTTGCGCCTGGTAGCGCAGCGCGACGACGCTTTCCTTCAGAACGCGATTGGAGGCGACCACGCCCACGGGCCCGCCGCCGCAGGAAGAGACCAGGGCCGCGGCGACGAGGACGATGGCGACGATGGCCGGGCGCGGGTGCGTCGTCATCGCCGGATCTTGCGGATCACATCAGGGGTCAGGTTGACCATGCCGGGGCCGGCGATGTACCGGGTCAGCACCACGTCCACCTGCTGGGCCTGGGCGATGGTGGCCACCTCGATCTTGACATCCGCGATGATGGCGTCCTCCAGCCGCAGCCGCTGTTCCTGCAGCGCGCCCAGTTGCGCCTGCAGCCGCGTCAGACGGGCCGCGGCCTCCCGGGCGTAGGCGGTCTGCTGGCCGCCGATCGCCCCCGTGGCCGCGGCAATGAGCTCCCGCCGGCGGCGCTCCAGGCGCTCCCGAAACATGCGCTCCCTCCGCGCGCTCTCCCGGGTCATCTCGTCCTGCAGCTCCCGCTGGCGGGCTTCGACCAGACGTTGCCCCTCGGCGGCCACCGCGGCATGCTCCGTCTGGAGGCGTGCGTTCACCTCGGCCTCCATCGTCTTCTGGATCTCCTTGAACTGCGCCTCGGTCTCCTCCGCCTTCGCCCGGATGCGCTCTTCACGCTCCTGCTGCAGGGCCTGGAGCTGGCGCAGGAGCTGGCGGCCCTCCTCCTCGGAGCGCAGGCCGGCGACCTCCGCGCGCAGGCGCAGGTTGAGCAAAGGGTACCGGTACTCCTCCATGATCTCCTGTTCGGCCGCGGCGAGCTGCGCGCGAAGCTCGGCCCGCTTCGCGTCGAGGGCAGCGCGGGCTTCGTCCTCCGCCTGCTTGCGCAGAGCCTCGAACTTCGCTTCCTGCGCCTTGGTGACGTCCTGGGAGTAGACCTCCAGGGCCCGACGGCGCTCGTCGCGCATCACGTTCAGTTCCTGCTGAAAGGCCTGGCGCAGGCGCGCCGTTTCCTCGTCGAGCAGCCGCTGGACATCGGTCTCCGAGACCGGCGGCGGAGGCGGCACTACGGCCAGCTCCGCCTCCGTCTGGGCGACGCGGCGGTTCAGCGCATCCAGTTCCTTCCATCGCGGGTGGACCTTGGCCACGGCCTGGAGGTCGACGACACCGACACGGGTGGCCCGGGCGGCGGGAGCGGGCGTGGAGGTCGGCGAGACACGGCTTGTCGCACGCTGCGTGCACCCGCTCACGAACAGGACGGCCAGCGCCGCGAAGATCAGGGCGTGACCGGGCCGGACCCCGCGTGGCGCCTGGGCCATCGCTACCTCGCGTTGAGCTGGGCGATGACCGCGTCAGTGAGATCCGTCCCGCCGTAGAGCACCACCGTGCGGTCCAGGACGATCCCGACGCCGCGGTCCTTCGCCACCTTCTCCACGGCCTGCCGGATGTCTTTATCCAGGCCGGAGAACAGCTCTTCGCGCTTGGCCAGGAACTGCTGCTGCAGCTGGCGGTCGAGCTCCTGGCGCTGCACGGCGGTCAGCCCACGGCTGCGCTGCTGGAACTCGCGCTGCTTGGCCTGAAAGAACTCCTGCAGGGCGCGCTCCGAGGCGGCCTTGCGGGGATGACTGTCCAGGGTCTTCTGCATGTCCACGTACCCGACCGTGAACGACTGGCCGATCACCGGCGCCCCGGCCCACACGATGAACACGGCGGCTCCCGCGATGATCAGCACGCCGGCTGCGACCCACCACAACGGTGCGATCCGTCTGCGCGTTTGCATCATGGCCCTCCCGACCTGCGCGTCGCGCAGGCAGCACTTACCATTCTACGCGACACGGTCAACTCGGTCCTGATGTCCTCGTTCCCTGCTTCCCCGGTGGTCCCACCCATTCCTACAGGTTGCTGATCAGGCGCAGCCACCACTCTCCCTGCGAGGTGGCGACGAGCGCCCCGGAGAGGAACTCGTTGATGCGGTAGATGAACGCGCCCTCGAAGGCCTGCGTGCTGGTATTCCACGTCCCGCGGATTGCGGTATCGAACCCCACCTGCACCTCGGTCCAGGCGCGCACCTCCTGGGCCACGAGGTCGTACGCGGCACCGAGCCGCACCGACGGCGCGACGGCGTGCTCGGCGCCGAGGCTCCACTCCATGGAGAGGGTCTGCGGGACGAGACGGATCTCCGCGAATCCCTCGGTCTGCGGACGCAGCAGGAATCCGAGGTGACCCACCAGCGACGGCGCCGGGGCCCGGAGGCCGACGTTGAGGTGCGCTTCGGCCCTGAGGCGATAGAGCTGGGACTCGGCCACCACATTCACATAGGTCGTCTCTCCCACATCCAAGGACGGGGCGGCCAGGATCCGGTACTGGCGGACCGGCGGGTACGCCCCCAGTTCCGGGCGGATGAGATCCGCCAGCGCCGGCGCGTGCGCCTGGGCGAACGTCACCGGGACGCCGCGCAGGAACTCGGCCATGGAGACCACGGCGGGCCCGTGCTGGTCCAGCAACATCGTGGGGATGGATGACGACCGGAACCGCACGCCGATGTTCCGGATCACCCGCGTGTCGCGCGGCACGACGACCGCGGTGACCAGCGCGCTTTCTTCCAGGATGCGCAACTGGAACGCGCCGGAATACCCGGCGAGAGCCTCCTCCACCGCCCTCTGCGCGTGCCCCTCCAGCACCGCTTCCGCCCACGGCCGGGCGGCCTCGGGCAGTCCCAGGTACAGGGAACGGAGCGTCGGGGCCGCGCGTTCCTGCAGGAGGCCGCCGACCAGCGGTTGCAGGCGCGCGTGCACGGCGCGGAGGTCGGTCGCCACCGCCACGTCGCGCACCACGGCCCCCACGGGCCGGAGCCGGACTGCGACTTCGGCTTCGGCGGCGAGGCGGATGCTCACCGCCGCCACGGCGTATCCCGTGGCCACCCGGTCGACGACGCCGGTGATCGTCTCCCCGAGCTGCGAGGTAAGCGGCATCAGCTGGTCGACGGCGCGACCGACCAGGAGGCGCTCGACGACGCTGTGCACCGTCGCCACCAGGCGCTCTTGAACGGCCGCGTGCGGTGCCGGTCCGTCGATGGTCACCTGCGCGGTCACGCGCTGGACCGCAACCTGGGCCGCGGCAGGCGGGGCCGTCATGAGGAGGATCGCCAGGGGCACCAGGACGGAGAGGCAGGCGGAGCCCGCGCGCTGTCGCATCACACCTGAAACCACCTAGAAGGGCGCCCCCAGCGACACCCAGGTCTGCTGCCCCCGGGGGCCGAAGGCCAGGTCGACGCGGATCGGACCGACCGGCGTGTTGATCGCGACGCCGAAGCCGTAGCCGACCTTGGGATCGGTGGGCTGGATCGGCGCGCTGCCCGCATCGACGAAGAGGATCCCCTGCAGATCGCCGAGCGCCCGGATGATGGTCCCCAGCGAAAACCGGTACTCCAGGGTGGCCACGACGATGCTGTCCGCGCGAGCCCATCCCACAGGAAACGCCCGGACCGTGCCGGGCCCGCCCAGGACGAACTGCTCTTGGAGAGGGAGGTTCCCTGAAGCCGCGCCGACGAACAGCCTCGCCACAAACGCCGACTGCCGCCAGGCCGGGAAGAAGCGCTGGTAGTCCGCCGCGTATTTCGTAAACCCGAAGTCGCTGCCCAGACCGGTCAGGGCGAACTCGGCGCTGAGGGTGGTCCGATCACCTCGAGTCGGTCGGAGGCGGTCGTTGCGCGCGTCGCGCGAGGCGGAGAGCGCGACGCTCACCACGCGTCCGTCGGACAGGATCGAAGGTGCGGGGCTCGGGCAGGGACCCGGCGTGGGGTTGCAGGTCGGGTCGAGCTGCAGCGGCACGATGTCCGTCAGTTCGCTCCTGAACCGGACCGCCCCGGTGGTGAGCGGGTCGAGCGGACGGGAAAAGGTGAAGGCGGAACCCGCGCGCTGCAGTTCGAAGCGCGAGGCCAGGACCCCCGTATTCACGTCGTATTCGAACTCCAGGCTGGTGCGGGAGAAGAGGCTGAGGGTGAGGCTGGTCCGCAGCGAATCGAGGAACGGTTCCGTGAAGCTGAGCTCATAGTTCGTCCGCTGCTGCCCGGACTGAATACTCCGCTCGATCGTGGCGGCGAAGGTCTGCCCGAGACCCCGCCAGTTCCGGTCGCGGTATTCGACGAAGCCGAGGATCCCCTCCGTCGTGCTGTAGCCGACACCGCCCCCGATCTGCGCGGTGCGGGCCTCGGCGACCTCGATCACCACCACCGCGCTGTCGGGATCGGCGCCGGGCTCCGGCCGGGCGCGGACCGAATCGAACAGCCCGGTGTCGAAGAGGCGCTGCAGGTCACGATTGAGGGCGTTGAGGTTGAAGACGCGTCCCTTCACCGTCTCCTGGACGTGGCGCATCGCGGTGGCCAGGCGGGTGCGGCGGAGGCCGGAGAAGCGGATGTCTTCGATCGTCCCCTCCGCGATGCGCAGCCGCAACCGCGCCTCATCCGGCCTGCCTTCCAGCGGCACGATCGCGGTATCGGCGACACGCGCCAGGACGTACCCCCGGTCCTCGTAGAGTTTCTGCACGGCGCGCGTGCCTTCGCGCAGCCGCACGATGTTCAGGACTTCCCCCTGGGGGATGTTGAGCGTCTTCTGCACGTCCTCGACCGGCACGACCGTGGCGCCCTCCACCACCACCTCGGTAATCACAGGGTTCTCGGTGACGACGAAGATGACCCGGACGCCTTCGGCCTCGACCATCGTCCTGGCCGTGACGTCGGCGAAGAGTCCGAGATTGTTGATCGCGCGGATGTCCTCGCGCAGGAGATCCTCCGTCAGGGTCTCGCCCACCCTGGTCCTCGTGACCACGGCCATGATCTGGTCAGCGGAGACGCGCCGGTTCCCCCTGACTTCGACCGCGATGACGCGGCGCTGCTCGGCGGGCGGCGGGGTGGGCTGGGCTGGCGGAGGCTGGGTAGGCGCGGGCTGGGTCGGCTGGGCTGGTGTCGGCGAGGCGGGCTGGGCCTGGGCCGGATATCTGGCCGGAGTGAGGTGAACCAGGAGGAACAACATCGCGACGAGGACGCGCGGACGGCAGGTGCGGATCAACAGGAAAGCCTCCCGAGCTTGGTTTTCAGAGGCGCCTTCAGCGCCGCATCGGATCAGCGCGCAGGGCGCGTTCGGCGGCGAGCACGAGATCGATCAGATCTCCGGGTGACAGGACCGTGACGGGTGGCGGCACCGACCCGATGCCGGCAGATGCCGGCGGGGCCGGCCCTCCGTCGGCAGCGGCGGTGACCACAGTCGGAGCCGGAGGGGGGGACGCCGGCGGCATGGAGGCCACAGCCGGCGGGGCGGGGACGCCAGCCGGCGTGTTCGTTACGGTGAGGGGAGCGGCCGGGCGGACGGCCGCCCTGGGAGTCGTGACCGTCGCGGCCGGTACGACGGCCGGGGGAGCAGTGATGCGGAGCAGATCATCCCCGGGACCGGCCAGTCGCAAGACGGGAGGACCCGCGTCCACGGCGGAAGGCGCCGGACCGGCAGCGGACCGGGCCAGGCCAAGGGCGACGGCCACCACCAGGCCGACCAGGAGGACCGCCAGGGCTGGGCGCAGATGGCGCGCCGGACGCCCGGGGAGACCGGCCACTTCCATGGCATGGTGCACCTCCGCGTCGGCCAGGACGAGCGTCAGCACACCGCGCGTCAGTTGCCCGCCGGACACCTGGCCCCTGGCCCGCTGCAGCCACTGCTCGGCGAACGCGATGCGCGCCACGACCTCCTGCCCTGTCCCGTGACTGCCCATCGACCGACCTCCTCAGCGCACGCGATGCTGTCCCGCGAACATTAGTATCCCCGCGCCTCACCCAGCTGGTGCGCGCCGTCGTGCACCATACCCCTCAGCCGCGTCAGGGCCTCTTTGTGGAGCCGGTAGAAGTGCGAGAGGCTGATGCGCAACTCCTCGGCGACCCGGCGAGGCTCCCGCGCGTCAACGTACGTCGCCCGGAGGATGGCGCGTTCGCGATCGGGCATGGTCAGGAGCACCCGGCGCACCTGCTCGGCCGCGGCCGCGTCTTCGACGGCGGCCAGGGCGGCCTCGGACGCCGGATCGGCCAGGCGTGAGGCCATCGCCATCGTCGCCCGGGCCACCTCGCGGTTGCGCTGCAGCGCGTTGAGCACGCGACCACGGACGCGGTAAGAGGCGAAGGTCGAGAAACGTACACCGCGTTCGTGGTCAAAACGCTCCACCGCCTCGATCAAGCCGATGGTGCCCTCCTGGATCATGTCCATGAGCACGGCTTCGGGCGGTCGCACGCGCATCACCACTTTGAAGACCAGGGGCTGGTAGGCTTCGATCAGGCGGAGGCGGCTTTCACCGTCGCCCAGGCGGCGGTACCGGTGCCAGAGCTCTCGTTCCTCCACCGCGTCGAGCAGTTCGACTTTCTGCAGTTCGGTGAGGTATTCCGCCAGCACGAAATCGCTCCGTGTCCTGCGAAGATGCCGGAAAACGCCTCGCTGCACTTTCCCGTTCCGCCGGATAAACTCCTCTCCAGGAAAGCGCACAAACCAGCGGTGAGGTTTACCCTGCACCACGGGATGCGCAAACACAGCGGCGCGGCGGAGGCGCGCCGCGCGGCTTCAGTAGCGATAGGTGAGCCGGTAGAGGAACTCCAGCGCGCCGACGTTGTCCACCGAGAGCGTGAACATGGTGATCGGGGTGAGGCGCCACTCCAGGCCCCAGATGTACCGTCGCTGGATGTCGAACTCGGTGGTCAGCGTGACGTAGAGATCCCTGATCAGCAGCCGCCCCACCCGCAGCGTCAGCGGGCGCGCAGCATCGTACTCGATGGTGAATTCCTCGAGGCCCAGGGCGCGGGCGACGGCGCGGCCGAAGGACCCGAACAACGCCGCGCTGAGTTCCGCCCGCAAGACCGTTTCCAGGGATTCGCCGGCGAGCAGCCGGGTGACGCCGACCTGTCTGGCCAGGGCGGCCACGATCTCCTCGCGGGACAAGGGGGGATCCGAACTGAGCGCCAGCGTCAACTCACCAGGTGTCCCCGTCACGTGGAGGAGGACGCGCACGGGCTGGGCGACAGGCGGTGAGGTCGATGTGGGACCGGGTCGTGTGATCGTCACGCGGGTCTCGGCCAGGGCATCGACGGATGGGACCACCCCGCGGAACTCCGTGAAGGTCGCCCGACCCTCGGTCAGGTTGAAGGTGTGGTTGAAGGCCACGAACGTCCCGCGGTCCGCGCTCACTTCTCCGGCCAGCCGGGGTTGCCGCCACGTTCCACCGGCGCGGACGGCCCCGTGGATCTGCAGGTGCAGGGCGCCGACGTTCACCCACAAGGCGTCGCCGGCCACGAGGTCGACGTTCAGCGCCGGATTGAGTCCCGGTCGCCCGTTCTCGGCACCGGTGCCGCGGGACAGCGAGGTGACGAACAGGTCGCCGCGGGAGAACGCGGCCGTGCCGGAGATCTCCGGCCGCGTCGCGGTGCCGCCGAGGCGCAGACCGGCATCGACCAGCCCCACGTAGAGCTGCGGCATCTCCAACCGCACGCCCGCCGCGCGCGACTCGAGGGCCAGGCGATCGAGGCGGAAATTGCGGAGGCTGGCACTACCCGCCAGGGAGACCTCTCCGCCGCCCATCCGGGCGGTGATGCCGCCCGTCCGCAAGCTGTCTTCGGCCAGGCTGATCTGTCCCGTGACCTGCTCCAGGGCCGGGGCGATGCCGCGCAGCTTCACCGTCCCGCCCGAGGCGGCGACCGTCCCCTGCATCACGGGACGGGCGACGGTACCGGTAATCGTCACCTCGCCGGTGAGCGGGCCGCTGGCCTGCTCGACGCGGTCGGTGAGCAGGCCGAGGACGCTGAGATCGGAATCGACCAGGTCCAGGCGCAGGCTCATCGGGCGGCTCTCTTCGAAACGCAGCCGTGCGGGGTTGAAGGGCACCGTACCGGACAGGCGGACCTTGTGGCGTTCCTCCTGCAGCAGCCCGTGCTCGATGTTCAGCTGCCCCCCGCGGTAGAATGCCTGGACGACGAGGCGGTCGAAATTCGCCGCGCCGACGGCGCCTTCGGTCGCGCTGAAGGACATCCCGACGACGGGATCGTTCAACGTCCCGCTGAGCTGCACGGTGGCGTCCAGCGTGCCCCCGAGCGGGCGACGGATGTTCAACAGCGGGCGCAGCAGATCCAGCGCCAGCCCCGTGCCGCCGAACTCCACCTCGCTCTCCCCGCGCAGGTTGATGCGCCCGGCCCCGACGAGCTCTCCCCGTTCCGGCCTCACCTGCAGCGTCTGGAGGGTGATGGCCTGGTCCGCCAGTTCGGCGCGCACGGTCGCCGCTGGGATCAGGTGGTCGCCCAGCCGTCCGCGGGAAAGGGTGAAGTCGATCGAGGCGCGGGGATTCGCGAGCGTCCCTGAGGCTGTAAACGTGCCATTGATGGCGCCCCGCACCGTGACGGGGAGCCGGACGCGGCCCAGCCGGAGCAGCGTGGCCAGCTCGGCCTCCTGCGCGGTGATCTGCAGATCGAACGAGGTGTCGGACCGGAGCGGGACGGTCCCTGACAGGACGAAGGCCGCCCCGTCCTGCCGCAGCGTCATCGGGGCGAGCTGCAGCCGGCCCTGCTGGTAGCGGACGCTTCCCTCGGCCGCGGAAAAGGGCTGACCGTTGAGCAGGAGGTCGCGGCTGTGGGCCGTGGCGGTCACGACCGGCGAGCGGAGGGTGCCGGAGAGCGCGCCGCTGAGATTGACGTGCCCCCGCGCGGTCACGGCCTCCGAGGAGATCGCGGCCACGTCGCGGAGATCGAGGTCCGTCGCGGAGAAGGTGATACCGAGACGCCCGGCGCGGGTCACGGTGCCCCGGGCGGCGATGGTGGAGGCGTTCGTCCGCGCGTCGAGCCGATCGACGATGAGCTGCGACCCGGTCCAGCGGAACTCCGCGTCCGCGCGATCCACACGCTGTCCCTCAATCCGCCCTTCGACGAGCGTGACCGCGCCCGCGAGGCGCGGACTGCGCAGAGGGCCCGTCAGACGCAGGGTACTCCACACCGCCCCGGCGATTCGAATCGGCAGACGGCCGATCTCGCTCAACCGCCCGGCCGAGAGGGTCGTCGCGTCCACCCGCAGATCCACTCCGGACGGAGCCGACCAGCGGATTCTGCCGGCAGCGACGATGCGGGCGTTGCCGTCGGCGAGCTCCAACCCCGGCGTGTCGAGACCTGCCGGGGTGAGCTGGAACGGTCCGCGCGCTTCGTCGAAGGGCAGCGGGCCGAGCGTCCCCCGCCGGGCGCGCAGTTCGCCCTGGACGACAGGCGAGCGCAGCGACCCCCGGATTCGCCCGCGCACGTCGGCGGTTCCGGCCGCCCAGCGGCGCGCCCCCACCCGATCGGCAATCGTCCCCAGGTCGATGTCGGCCCCGGACACCGTGATGTCGAGCGGAGTCCGGATCCCACCCGTGCCAAAGGCGTGCAGGCGGCTGTTCCCGCTCCGCGTCTCAAGTCGGTCCAGCTCGACGCGGCCTCGGTCGTACCCCACCAGCGCGTCCAGCCGGTCGAAGCTCAGGCCGAACGCCCGTCCGGCCCCGACGACGAGGCGGCTCTGGGCCACAATCGCATCGCCGGTTCCGCCCGCGGTTACCACCCCGCTCGCTCGCCCCCGCAGCGTGGGGTCGACGCGCCCGACTGCGGAAGCCAGCGCGCCCACCTCGATCGACTGAGCGCCGGCCAGCATGAAAAAGCGCCTGGTCCCCAGGTCCATCCGCAGGTGTCCCTGCAACCGGCCGCCCGCCGCCGTGGCGTTGACGTCGTCGAAGATCAGCACGCCGCCGTAGTAGGAAAATCGACCCGATGCCTTCTGGAACGGCTGCCGGTTGATGCTCCCCGAGGCCCGGACGATCCGTCCCTCGAGCCTGGGCGATTCAAACGGGCCGACGATCCGGGCCTCCCCCCCGGCCAGGCCCGTCATCTGCAGCCGGGCACGCGGAAACAGCAGGGCCTGCAGCGTGCGGAGGTTCAGGCCCGCAGAACGCACGACCAGGTCGAGGTCCACGCCCGCCTGGTGCCCCACGGTACCGCGCACCCAGAGCGGCGAGCCGTCCACGGCCAGCGTGAGCGCGTTCGTGGTCACACCGAGGTTGTCCACGGCCAGCGTGCCCTCGACGTCCGAGAGGAGGGTCCTGCTCGGGAGCACCAGCGCCCTGCCGTCCCGCATCCGGAGCGCGCCGCGGTAGTCCAGCGCGACCGCCCCGGCCCAGGGGGAGGCGAGCAGGCGCAGCGTCGCGTCGAATGTCCCCCCGCCCCAGACGAGCCGGGGCATCCGGACGATGTACGGACCCCAGTGATCCACCGCGGCCCCGCGCGCGGTGAGGTCCAGGTCGAGCGTGCCCGCGCCCATCGTCGCTCTGCCGGTAATGCGCGCGGTCGCCGGCGTGCGGCCGTCGGTGTTGACCGCATCGAGGGCCACCGCGATCGACGGCGCCCGGCCGAAGTCGATCGTGCCGGTGATCCGGTCGAAGTGCGCGGAGAACGGTGCGCTCCCGCGCGAACCGGGGCGCTGCGGCAGGCGCAGGGCGTCGGAGAAGGTGACCGACCCCTCGTGGATCTCGACCTCGCCGCGGAACGCCAGCGGCGCGGCGGTCTCACCTTCCCGGATGAGCAGGTCCTCGACGTTCCATCGCCCGGCGGCGTCGCGCCCGACCGCCAGCAACGGGCGCTCCAGGACGACCGCGGTGATACTGGCGGCAATCCCCCGGCGGATGGCCAGATCTCGGAGGAGGCGGTCGGCGTCGAAGTAGATGGTGATCCGTGGGGCGGAGAAGACCGGCCGACCCGGGCTCCCTGCTCGGCCGGCTATGCGCACCCCGGAGAGAACCACTCCGCGGACGGGATCTCCGGCGATGGCGTCGACCTGGACCTCGCGGCCCAGGATCCGGGTGGCCTCGTCGACGACGCGGCTCCGCACCCATTCCAGGGGCGACGTGGAAGCGGCCAACGCCCCCGCCGAAGCCGCCAGGGCCAGCAGCGCAACCGTTACAACGATTGTGGCTTTGCGCATCCGTCCGCGGAGGCTCACCCGGCGCGCCGTACGACCAGGCGGGTTGCGCCGATGAGCAGACCCCTCCCCTTCCTTACCTCATTCCCACGGACGCCGCGCCCGCGACCTGCCCTAGCGTACGAGGATGGGGATCTGGACCTCCCCCTGGATGACCCAATCCGTGCGCACAATCCGGCCGGCGAAGACGTCGAACTTCACGAACTCTGTGCCGTCCGAGGGCAGTCCGAAGGGCACGAGCTGAATGAGGATGTCCGTATTCTTGCCGAAGTCCTCGAACAGCCTGATCGCGTCGTCGAGATTCTCCACCGGGCTGGGCGCCGGCTCCCGCAGCAGGAACTGCGTGACGCGCTCCTGCAGCGAGAACTCCACCGGAACCTCCGGGCCCGCCGAGCCGATCACCAGCACCGCCGGGCCCCGTGGAAAGTTCTGCGGCACCGCGATATCGATGACCCGTGAGTTCACGGCGTCTTCCTGGAACGGCCGGAGGTTCAGACGGACCCGGAGGGTCTGCCCCGGGGTGACCTCGCGCCGCTCCACCTGGGCGTCGACCAGGGCCGCAGTCTGCCGCTTCGTGGTCAGGCCGATTTCGATGGTCACGTCCAGGGGGTCCACCTGCACGAAGTCGTTGTAGAGGAGGAAGTTCAGCGCATCCGGCAGTTCGAGCAGGGAAGCCAGCGCGATGTCCCGGCTGTTGTAGAAGATGTTCCTGCGGGTGAGCACGCGCGGCAGTCCCCGCCCGCGCAGGCTGATCGTCACCGTGGCGGTGCCGCCGCCCAGCAGGGCGTCGCGGGAGCGGTCGATCGCGGTGAGCGCCATGGCCGTGGCAAAGATCTTGGCCAGGTCGGGGCGGCGCACCACCTGCGTGCCCTTCTCCACGCGCTTGCCGGTGTCGTGGTCGACCACCGTGATGCGCACGGCAAGGAGACGCGGCATCCGACCCACCACGCCGCGGATGGCCGGACCCCGGTCCTGATCGATCTTGCCGATCATCTGCCCGAGGTTGCCCTCCTTGAACGGCCGCTCCAGCGTGCGCACGACGGTGATGATGTCGGACGTGGTGAGCACGTACTCCACCTCACCCAGGTTGTCCCAGGGATGGCCGCAGATGAGCAGCCGGTCGCCGACGCGCAGGGTCACGGTACAGATCCCGCCGAAGCTGAGGTCGCCGTGGGCCTGGAGCACCCCAACCGAGCTCCCGCCGGTGATCGGCGCGGGCCGAAAGGCGGTGGGGTCGCCGCCGTCCTGGAAGAGCGGGAGCAGGGGTTCTCGAAGTCCCAGGGCCGACTGGAGGATCCGGAAGGCACGCGGGGACAGTCCGGATGCCGTCACCGTGAAGGTGGCGGGCAGAAAGGCGCCGACCCCGGGAAGCGCCGCCTCGATCTGTCGGGCCTGGGCGGGATTCTCGGCGATCACCACGCGCTCGATGCGCCGGTCGCCCACGATAAACGGACGGTCGGCGACGAAGGTGCGCGGCCAGGCGCTCTGCGGCGACCCGCCGGGCAGGTCGAGCACGGGGAGCATCTCCTCGATCGGCGTGGCCAGGGCCAGGTCGCGCTTGTCGGGCTGGAACAGGTAGCCGGCGCTGAGGGCGCCGATCAGCTTCCCGTTGATGTACAGCGGGCTGCCGCTCATACCCGCGGCGGTGCCCCCCGACCGATCCACCACCGGACCGGACACGCGGAACAGGACGAGATGCTTCACCGGGAGGACCCCGCCGCCTCCCCGCAACGTGCCGATCACTTCGATGTCGAACTGCTCGACCTGCTGGCCCTTGATCACCGTCCGCCCGACGCCGCGCATCCCTGGCTTGATCTCGGACAACGCCAGGATCGGCGGCAGCCCGGCGCGGGGCGACGGCTGCGCCCAGCCGCTCGCCGGCACCACCAGCGCCCCGAGAAGCATTGCTACGGCCACCATCCGCACCACGACCCTGCCTCCCCTCACTCCAGTCTGGATGAAATTCGCGTCAGAGCGCGCCAAATCCCCCGGCCACCGCCGGGAAAACAAAAACGCCGGGGCTTCCCCCGGCGCCCGCGCCGGTGCGGCGACGGACTACCTTGGCTCAAGACGGACGACGAGATCCCCGCGCTCGATGCGCTGGCCGGCGCGGACCAGGACTTCGCGCACCGTGCCGTCGCGGGGCGCCCGGGCCGCCACCGCCTTCGTCGCGGTCAGGGCCGTGCGCACGTAGACCAGCGGTTGGGCGTCTTCCACCCGCGCGCCGACCTCCACGAGATCGTCGGCCAGCACCGTCCCGGCCAGCGTACTCTTCACCTCGAGCAGGGCCGGCTGCGGAGCCGCCGCCGCCGTCGCGGCGACAAGAACCAGGATCCCCAGCATCAGGCGAGACGCCCGTTCCATCATCCCGATTATACCCTCGGAGCAACCCCGCTCAGCCCGAGAACTCCGTGGGCGGCGTCGTCGTGCTCCCGAAGTAGTAACGGAGCGCGTGGACGATCCGTTCCGCCGCCCGGCCGTCCCCGAAGGGGTTGTGGGCGCGGGCCATGGCCTCGTAGGCCGACGGATCGGTGAGCAGACGGCTGGCTTCTTCGACAATCCGGCGCCGATCGGTTCCGACCAGCCGCAGGGTTCCGGCGGCGACGCCTTCCGGGCGCTCCGTCACCCGACGGAGCACCAGCACCGGGCGTCCCAACGCCGTCGCTTCCTCCTGAATCCCTCCGGAATCGGTCAGGATGAGATAGGCTCGCTGCATCAGCTTGATCCAGGGACCGTAGTCCGGCGGTTCGATGAGGTGGGCGCGGGGGTGACCGTGCAGGACGTCCCGCACGGCGCGCCGCACCGTCGGATTGCGATGGACGGAGAAGACGAGCTCCAGGTCGGGGTGGCGATCGAGCAACTCGACCAGGGCCAGGTAGATCTCGCGCAGCGGCTCGCCCCAGTTCTCGCGACGGTGCGTGGTCACGAGGAGCAGGCGCCGACCGCCCAGCGACGGCAGGCCGTCCGGAAGGGCGATGTCCGGCCGGTCCTTGACCAGGTGCAGCGCGTCGATCACGGTGTTCCCCGTGACCACGACCGAGCGTGGAGCCACGCCCTCGAGCAGGAGGTTGGCGCGGGCCGCCGGCGTCGCGGCGAAGTGCAGGTCGGACAACACCGTGGTCATCCGCCGGTTCACCTCTTCGGGGAACGGCTGGTACTTGTCGGCGGTCCGCAGCCCGGCTTCGATGTGGCCGATCGGAATGCGGTGGTAGAAGGCGGCCAGCGCGCCGATGAAGGTAGTGTGCGCGTCGCCCTGCACCAGTACCATCGCCGGACGCGACTCGCCCAGGACGCGGTACAAACCGCGCAACGCCCGCGTGGTGATATCGACCAGGGACTGCTCGGGCAGCATGATGTCCAGATCGTGATCCGGCGTAATGCCGAACAGGCGCGTCACCTGATCCAGCATTTCGCGATGCTGGCCGGTGACCGTGACGACGGGCCTGAAGTCGTCGGTCTCCCGCAGCCGCAGGACGACCGGGGCCATCTTCACGGCCTCCGGCCGTGTGCCGAAGATGGTCATGACGGGGATGGCCGGCACGGACGGGCTACGGCAACGGGTCGCTGAGTTCGCTCGGGTGGGGCCGCAGTCGGAGCAGCCCCAGGCGTCGGGCGACGATCAGAAGCAGCAGGATGATCGCGCCCAGGATGACCAGCGATGCGGTGCGGTTGATCCCGGCGCCGGCCAGACCGCCCAGCCCGAGGACGGCACTGCAGAGGTAAAGCACGAGCACGGTCTGGCGCTGAGTGAGGCCGCGGTCCAGGAGGCGGTGGTGCAGGTGCCCCCGGTCGGGGAGGAAGATCGAGACGCCGGTGCGGTAGCGGCGGACGATGGCGTACCCGGTGTCCAGGATCGGCACGGCCAGGGCCAGGAGGGGCACGGCCAGGCTGAGCGCGGTGACCGACTTCAGCAGCCCCTCGACGGCCGCGGCGCCCAGCAGGTAGCCCAGCAGCATCGATCCGGAGTCCCCCATGAAGATCCGCGCCGGGTTGAAGTTGTGCCGCAGAAACCCCAGGGAGGAGCCGACCACCGCGGCCACCACCGTCATCATCGCGCCGTCCCCGCGCGTGGCGGCGGCCACCAGCAGCGTGGCGCCCGTGATCGCGGCCACGCCCGCGGCCAGGCCGTCCACCCCGTCGATCGAGTTCATGGCGATGGCCAGCGATCCCAGCCACAGGACGGTGAAGAGATCGCCCGCGAGGCCGAGGGGGATCACGGTGCCGTCGAGCGGGTTGGTCAGAAACGACGTCGTCATCCCGAAGAAGACGGGCACGGCGGCGGCGGCGTAGATGAGCGGGAATTTCACCCGGCCCGGGAGAGCGCGCAGGTCGTCCACCACCCCGAGCGCGGTGATCGCGACCGCCCCAAGCAGCAGACCCACGAGCGGCGCGGATAGGGGCCGGTAGGGGACGGCGAGGACCAGGTACCGCGGCTCCCGCACCAGCGCGATCGGCTGGTCGATGGGCAGCGCCAGCAGCAGGGCCAGCAGGACGCCGGCGAAGATGGCCAGGCCGCCCATCCGGGAGATCGGCGCGGTATGGATGTGCCGCCCTCCGGGCAACGCGACGGCGCCCAGACGGCGCCCGATCCACTGCATCTCGACACTCAGGGCATAGGTGACGAGCAGCGCGACGATCCCGGCCAGAGCGTAAGGCGGAAGGTTCATGGTGTCACTCTAGGGGTACCCCGTAGGGACCGGCGGCACACCGGCTCAGCGTTCGAAGAGTTCGCTCACCGACGTATCCTGATGGATCCGCCGGATCGCCTCGGCGACCAGCGGGGCGACGGACAGCACGGTGATCTTGTCGATCAGTTTCTCCGGCGACAGCGGAATGGTGTTGGTCACGACGATCTCCGCGATGCGGCTGTGCCCCAGTCGCTGCACCGCCGGGCCGGAGAGGATGGCGTGGGTGGCGCAGGCGTAGACGGCGGAGACACCCCGTTTGAAGAGGGCCTGCGCCCCCATGGTCAAGGTGCCCGCCGTGTCGATGATGTCGTCGACGATGATCGCCGTGCGCCGGTACACTTTGCCGATCACGTGCACGACCTCCCTCACGTCGTTGGGCTTGTCCCGGCGCTTGTCGATGATCGCGATCGGCGCGCCGAGTTGCTTGGCGAACTCGCGGGCCCGCGGCACGCCGCCGACGTCGGGGGAGACCACGATGACATTCTCCAGCTGCTTGCGGGCGAAGTGGTCGGCGAGGATCATCCGGCTCGGGAGATGATCCAGCGGGATGTCGAAGAAGCCCCAGAGCTGCCCGGCGTGCAGGTCCACGGCCAGCAGCCGGTGGCACCCGGCCGCGGTGAGCAGGTTGGCCACGAGCTTGGCCGAGATCGGCTCGCGAGGCCGCATCTTCCGATCCTGGCGGGCGTAGCCGAAGTAGGGCAGGACCGCGGTGATCCGATCGGCCGAGGCGCGCCGCAAGGCGTCGATGATGACCAGCAACTCCACCAGGTTCTCGTTGACCGGCGGACAGGTGGGCTGGATGACGAAGACATCCTCGCCGCGCACGCTCTCTTCGATGCGCACCCCGACCTCGCCGTCCGCGTAGCGGAAGATGCTGAGGTCGGCCAGCGGGACGCCCAGCGCCTCGGCGATCTCGTGGCTCAACTGGGGGTTGCCGCTGCCGCTGAACAGCTTCAGCCGCGCCCGCGCGCCCCGGTCGGGAGCCGCGGCGCGGGGCTCAACGTGCAGCGTCTGCTGAGACATACCGGATCACCCTGGCCGGGACGCCGACCGCCACCCCGCCCGGCGGCACGTCCTTGTTCACCACCGATCCCGCGCCGGTCACGGCGCCCCGGCCGATGCGCACCGGGGCGATGAGCATGCTGTCGCTGCCGATGAAGGCCTCATCTTCGATCACCGTCTGGTACTTGCGGCGGCCGTCGAAGTTGCAGGTCACGGTGCCGGCGCCGATGTTCACGCGCGCCCCCACGGTGGCGTCGCCGATGTAGCTCATGTGGTGGACCTTCGTGTAGTCGCCGATCGTGGAGTTCTTGATCTCGGCGTAGTTGCCGATCTCGACGTATCGCCCGACCCGGCTGCCCGGCCGCAGGCGGCTGTAGGGCCCGACGCGCGAGCCCTCGCCGATCTCGCCTCCCACGACGGTCGAGGCCTCGACCGTGACCTCGTCGCGCAGCACCGCGTCCACCAGGCGCGCCTGCGGGCCGATGACGCAGGCCCGTCCGACGATCGTCTTCCCTTCCAGGTAGGTCTGCGGATGGATGATCGTGTCGTGTCCCACCTGGACGCCGGCGTGGACATAGGTCGCCGCCGGATCCACGATCGTCACCCCGTGATCCATGAGGCGGTCCAGCAGCCGCCGGCGCATCACCGCCTCGACTGCGGCCAGCTCGCGGCGGGAGTTGACGCCCATCGCTTCCTCCGCCGGGGCCAGCAGCGCGCGCACTGTGCGGCCCGTCCGCAGCAGCCAGGCGATGGTGTCGGTGAGGTAGTACTCGCGCTGTGTGTTGTCCGGACGCAGCTGGGCCAGGGCCTCGCGCAGGGCGTCCAGCTCGAAGACGTAACTGCCGGCGTTGACCTCCGTGATGCGCGCCTCCTCGGGTGACGCGTCCGCCTCCTCCACGATGCGCGCCACGCTGCCGTCGCCCGCCCGGATGACGCGGCCGTAGCCGGTGGGATCGGGCAGGGCCGCGGTCAGGATGGTCGCCGCGGCGCCCGAGGTGCGGTGGAGATCCAGCAACGCCACGAGGGTCTGCGACCGCACCAGCGGCGTGTCGCCGTACAGGACGAGGATCGGGCCCCCTCCGGCGGCGAGATAGGGCAGAGCCTGCATGACCGCGTGCCCCGTGCCGAGCTGTTCGCGCTGTTCCACGCACTCCGCCCGCGTCCCGACCACCGCGCGCACGCTGTCTGCGGCGTGACCGATCACGGCCACGGGGCGGGACACGCCGGCGCCGTCGAGCGCGTCGAGGACGTAGGTGAGCAGCGGCTGGCCGCAGAGGGCATGGAGCACCTTGGGGCGGTCGGAATGCATCCGCTTGCCCTCTCCCGCCGCCAGCACCACGGCGCGCGCGCGCTCCATGATTCCCTCCGCGAAGTTGCCTGGTCTGGTTTCCCTGACTGGGAAAACGAATCCTTCCCCCGAATCGTACGGCGGAGCACGCCAGCTGCGGTGAAGGAGCGCCACGCGATGTACGACCTGATCATCCGCAACGTCCGGATCTACGACGGGGGCGGCGCGCCCCCGTTCCACGGTGATATCGCGATTCGCGGGGACCGCCTGGCCGAGGTCGGCGCCCGCGTCGGTGGTGCGGCCCGGGCCGAGTTCGACGCACGGGGTCTGGCCGCCGCCCCGGGGTTCATCAACATGCTGAGTTGGGCGAACGCGTCTCTGCTCGTGGACGGCCGATCGCAGAGCGACCTCCGGCAGGGGGTGACGCTGGAGGTCCTGGGCGAGGGGGTCTCGATGGGCCCCCTGAACGCGGCCATGGTCCGGGAGATGACCGAGCGCCAGGGGGATCTGCGCTATGAAGTGGCGTGGAGGACTCTCGGCGGCTATCTGGACTATCTCGCCGGGCGGGGCGTCTCCTGCAACGTCGCCTCGTTCGTCGGCGCCGCCACGGCCCGCATCCACGTGCTGGGCTACGAGGACCGCCTGCCGGCGGCGGCGGAGCTCGACCGGATGCGCGCGCTGGTCCGCCAGGCGATGGCCGTGGGGGCGGTCGGCGTCTCCTCTGCCCTCATCTATCCGCCGGCCACCTACTCCGATACGGCCGAACTCATCGCGCTGGCCGGATGCGCGGCGGAGACGGGCGGCCTCTATATCTCGCACATCCGCAACGAGGAGGCCCGCATCGACGACGCGCTGGACGAGTTCTTCGCTGTCGTGCGCCAGGCGCGTGTGCGCGGGGAGATCTACCATCTCAAGGTCTCCGGGCGACGGAACTGGCACCGTCTGGCCGGGGTGCTGGATCGGATCGAGGCGGAGCGCGCGCGGGGGGCGGAGGTCACCGCCGACGTCTATCCCTACACCGCGTCGTCCACCGGGCTGGACACGGCGATTCCGCCCTGGGCCCACGAGGGCGGCGAGGCGGCGCTCCTTGCCCGCCTGCGCGATCCGGCGACGCGCGAGCGGCTGCGCCAGGAGATGGTCCTGTTCACCGATCCCAAGGAGATTCTGGTCGTCGGGTTCAAGCAGGCTCGGCTGAAGCCGCTGACCGGCGAGACGCTCGCCGATGTGGCAGCGGCGCGGCGCACGGGCTGGCAGGACACCGTGATGGATCTCATCGTCGAGAACGACGGCGACGTCGGTGCGGTGTTCTTCACCATGTCAGAAGAGAACGTCCGGGCGGTTATCGCCCGCCCGTGGGTCAGCTTCTGCTCGGACGCCGGATCGTATGCGGCCGAAGGGATCTTCCTCAACATCGGGACGCACCCCCGGGCCTACGGCGCGTTCGCCCGCGTCCTGGGCAAGTACGTACGCGAAGAACGCGTCCTCACCCTCGAAGAAGCTGTCCGCAAGCTGAGCGCTCTTCCCGCGACCGTGCTGCGCCTGACCGATCGGGGCCGCCTGGCGCCCGGGTACTTCGCCGACGTCGTGCTCTTCGATCCCGCCACGATCACCGACCACGCCACGTACCGGCGCCCCCATCAGTACGCGACCGGCGTGCGCCATGTCTTCGTCAACGGCGTCCAGGTGATCCGTGACGGCGCGCACACGGGGGCCACACCGGGACGCGTCGTGCGCGGGCCGGGCTGGCGCGGACGTTGGTAGTCGGGATCGGGGTCGGGGGTCAGACCAGCAGGATGCGCGACTCCTCACTGTGCTCGATCTCAACGAGGATCCTCCGACAGTAGTAGGCGCGGTCGTCCGGCGCCGTTCCATCGCGGTGGACGACGGTGAGCTCGAGATCGGAGAACGGCAAGTCCAACCCCCTGGCCGTCGAGCTCGTCACGAACACCGCAAGGACATTGTCCCCGTAGCGGCTGATGATCCGGTCCTTGAGCTGGGCCGCGGTGGCCATCCGCTCGTCGTGCGTCATCCCCTGCATGCTGAGACCTCCCGCCGTCCCGTCAAATACGGTCGGAGGAGGGAAAGGACAATCACCGAAAGGGAGAGCACATGCTGTTCGTTCCTCCTCGCCTTCTTCCGGACCACGTTTTCCCCGCACCGGGCAGCCATCTTTGCGGGCTGGCCTGGGATGGAAAGTACCTCTGGCACTCGGACGGCGACACCGAGCGAATCTACCGCATCGACCCGGCCAGCGGTCGCGTCTCCGGCGAAGTCCCCTGCCCCGCCGTGCGGACCGACCTGGCTCATGACGGCACCTACCTGTGGCAGATCGCGGGCCACCCGAAGCGGATCGTCGTGCTCGACCCGAAGGACGGCATGGTCGTGCGGGAACTGCCCCTGGGGCAGGACGGCGAGAACGCGTGCGCCCTCCACGTCAACGCCGGTCACTACTGGATCGGATGGAAGAACGAGGCGACGATCGTGGAGCATGACCGCGCCTCGCACCAGGCCCTGGCGACGTATCCGGCGATGGCGCGGATCGCCGGACTGACCATGCGAGCGGATATCCTGTGGTTCACCGATTTCGAGGAAGGACTCCTGGTCGGCGTCGAGCGCCCCTCGGGGTTGGAGATTGCCCGTTTTCAATTGGAGGGCAACCCGACCGGCCTGTGTTGGGACGGGTCGCGCTTCTGGTACAGCGACTACGGCGGTCGTCGCATCTGCAGCGTGCAGCTCACGCAAGACTGAACGCGGATATCACCGGTCACTGCAAAGTGACTCTGGGCACTCCAAGAAACGCGCCGTAGCTCTCTGCGGCCGCGCGAAACGCCTCGCGCTCCTCCTTGCGCAGCGGCCTGAACGGACTGATCGCCACTTCTAGAGCGTCGCGTGTGATCGCCCTCTTCCAGGTGCCTACAACCTTGCCATCCAGCACGAGCGCCGCGGTCAGCGCGTTGCCCATCGAGAGCAGTCTCTCGACGTACCGTTTCTCGCCCAGCACACGGCGGTCCCGGTAGGCGATCGTGTACTCGTCGTAGATCGACAGCAACAGGGCCTTGGGCGCCGCACGGCTCCCGGTCACGGGTGAGACGGAGAACCAGTAGGTCTTGCCACTGCACACCTCACTGACCAGATGCCGTGCGGCCGCTTCCAGGCCGCGTCGGGCATCGGCGAGGGTGAGGCCGGACCACCAGGCGAAGTCCTCCAGTTGGGCGGGGCCATGGCCGGTGAAATACCGGAGGGCCCACGCCGCCAGGGCGTCATCTCGAGGCAGTGCCTTGCCCCGCGGCACGCGCTCCTCCAGCAGCGCGTACGTGAACTGCTTGCCGCGCCGCGGGCCGCTGCAGATCAGACCTTCAAGCTCAGCGTGCATGAGAATGTAGGCGAGCGCTTGTCCAGCGGCCGGAATCCGGTTCTTGACCAGACGCTCGGCAAGCTCGGCGCGCGTCAGATATTGCCCGCCCTCCAGCGCCCTTGTGAGAGCGGCGTGACTGCGTGAGAGGAGTCGGCGGTCCAGCCCGAGCTCGCGGTACCGATGCGCGTTCACCGCATGCACCCTGGGCCCGGTCAGGGCGAGCACGGAGCGGATGTCCGCGGGAGCCACGAAGTGCCAGGTCGGGCGCATCACATGTGTACGCAGGATCGCGCCGCGATTGAAAGCATCCTCGACGCTCGCATCGGTCGCGCCGCGCGTGCGCAGCCCCAGCGCCCACTTGGCCGCCGGAAAATCCTGCGCCTGGACGGCGCCAAGCCACGCTACGGTCTCGGCGGGAGTCGCGCACTTCTCCGGTCCCAGTCGCTGCTGCCTCAGCCTCACGCGGATGATATCGTCCGGTGTCATGGCCACCCCGCTACGCAATTTCACCTACACGAGCACGGCGGTTCCACCGTGGCTGGCCACGGGGCGGCAGACTAGACTGATGGTGCCAGGCACAACGCCCGCGAGGAGGATCACCTCGATGGACGAGGTGGGCACATCGCTCGTTGAGCTCAGTCCCGCCGCCCGACACTACCAGGAGAGTCTGCACATCCCTGTTCCTCCACTGCAGGTGTTCGCCCACATCGACGATCACGCCCGCCTGTCCGCACACATGGGGCGCGCGTCCTGGATGATGGCCGGCGGCCGCATGGACACGCATGTCGATGCGGGCCAGGGCCGCGCGGTCGGATCCCACATCAGGCTCAGTGGTCGGGTCCTTGGTATCCGGCTGTTCCTTGACGAGGTCGTGACCGTCCACGAGCCCCCCTACCGGATAGTCTGGCAGACAGTCGGCCCCCTGCAGCTGCTCATCATCGGCCACTATCGAATGGGGGTGGAGATCGTGCCCGAGGGCGATGGATCAAGATTGCGCGTGTTCATCGACTACGATCTGCCCACCCCAGCGAGCACCCGCTGGCTTGGATACCTGCTGGGCGGAACTTATGCACGGTGGTGTGTCAGGCAGATGCTGCGGAGTGCGCGAGCCGTTGCCGAACTACCCAGATAAGTGGCTGGGGGGCCAGGATTCGAACCTGGATCAACACGGGTTCAAAGCCCGCTGGCTTCCCAGTTAGCCTACCCCCCAGTACTTAGCGAGACTCTTCCGCCAGCCTTCCATGCGATAAACGAGATACGTGCTCTGGCGGACAGACACCCTCATCCTACCATAGTAAGTACTGCCAATGTTCTTGCGCTCCGGGGCGTGATTGGGCGCCTGAAGCAACCACTCTCGATGACCGCTCTTCTCGTTCCACCCGACGCTGTGTAGCTCCAGCTCGGGCTCCATTGAGTTTGAGGATCGCCAGACGATCGCGATGATCCGAAGAGAGGGGAATGCCTCTCAGCCACATTGAAAGAGAAGCCTGGCTGACAGGAATCAGCGCCTGAATCTCAGCATAGGATAGGCCCTGCTTCCGCAGCGCGATCGCTCGCGCGCGTTCTGCGCTCTTCGCCTTCAAGCCATCTGAGCGCCCCCGCCCTCCGGGACTAGAGCACCGCGATCGCCTCGATCTCCACCAGCGCATCCCGCGGGAGCTTGGCCACCTGCACGGTGCTGCGGGCGGGCGGCAGCTCCTTGAAGTAGCTCCCGTACTCCTCGTTCATCGGGCCGAAGTCGTTCATGTCCTTCAGGAACACGGTGCACTTCATGACCCGGTCCAGCGATGACCCGGCGGCCTCCAGGATCGCTTTGATGTTGTCCAGCGCCCGGCGGGTTTGGGTCTTGATGTCTTGTCCCACCATCTGCCCGGTCCGCGGATCGAGGGCGATCTGACCTGACACAAACAGGAACCCGTTGGCCTTCACGGCCTGCGAGTATGGTCCGATCGCATTGGGGGCGCCCTCTGATTTCACGACCTCTCGTGGCACGATGACTCCCTCCTGATGATCAGATTGACGTCTGGCGTCTTCGGCGGCGCTGCTGCGCGACTCCTGCGCGGCGAGTGCTCCGGCGACGGCGGCGCTCAGCGTGGTGATGCGGCGCTGGTCGGCGTCTCCCAGCAGGCCGGATCGGCGGGCGAAGCGCAGGTAGTAGCCGAGTTCCGTGAGGGCGGTCTGCAGACGGTGCCGGCCCGGCAACCGCCCCCCGGCAGGACACTCCCGAGACAACCCCGCGCCGATCAGCAGGACGGCGGCCCGCATCCGCTGCGCCAGGGCCGGATCGCTGTGGAGGAACTTCCAGGTGATGCGGTACACCTGGTGCGCCAGATCGTCGGCCGCCCGTTGAGTATCGTGATCAGCACGAAACGGAGAGATGGCCACACCCGCCATTCTCCCAGCTCGTGCGGGGCCGATCCGCCGTCCTGATACAACTGGCGGCCGGCACGGGGTGAATGAAGAAGCGAGGCGGGCGAGTGGCGGGCTCAGGCCGTGGCGGAGGCCCAGCCGATGCGGGCACGGAAGGCGCGGACTTCGGCGGCCTGGATGTCGGCGCGGTACGAGGAGCGCACCAGCGGACCCGACTCCACGTACTTGAATCCCTTCTGCAGCCCGATCTCCCGTAGCTCCGCGAACTCGGAAGGCGTGTAGTACCGGTCGATGGGGTGGTAGTCTGGACCCGGGCGCAGGTACTGTCCCAGCGTGAGAATATCGCAGTCCACCGCGCGCAGATCGTCCATCGTCCGCAGCAGCTCGTCCCAGGTCTCGCCCATCCCCAGGATGATCCCGCTCTTGGTGAACGAGGTATATCCCCACTCCTTGACCCGGCGGAGCAGCCGCAGCGTCCGCTGGTAGTCGCCGCCGCGGCGGACGACCCTGAAGACTCGCGGGACGGACTCGATGTTGTGCGCCAGGATCTCGGGAGCCGCCTCCAGCACCGCACGCAGGGCGTCGGCGTCGCCCTTGAAGTCGGGGATCAACACTTCCACGGTGCAGTCCGGGCTGGTCTCGTGGATGCGGCGGATCAGCGCGGCGTAGACCCCGGCTCCCCCATCGGACAGATCGTCCCGGTTCACCGAGGTGATCACGGCGTGGCGCAGTCCCATGTCGCGGACGGCCAGGGCCACGCGCTCCGGTTCCCGGAGGTCGAGTTCGGTCGGGAGCCCGTGCACGATGGCGCAGTACGCGCAGTTGCGGGTACAGATGTTGCCCAGGATGAGAAACGTGGCGGTCCGACGGTGCCAGCACTCGCCGATGTTGGGACAGCGCGCTTCCTCGCAGACCGTGTGCAGGGTCTGCCTGCGCATGATCCCCAGCAGCTCGCGGTAGTTGTCGCCTGTGGGAAGCCTCGCCTTCAGCCACTCCGGGCGTCGGGCGACCTCGGTGCTCATCGATCAGAAGTCGGTCAGCGTGGCGTCGCCGCCGGCGAAGCCCTCCAGCCTGGCCTTGATCCGGTTGAGGAACTGCACGGCGATCGCGCCGTCGAAGACGCGGTGATCGAACGACAGTCCCAGGTGCATGATATCACGGATGGCGATGGCGTCATCCCGCACGACGGGACGTTTCACCGCGGCGTCGGTGGCCAGGATCGCGGCTTGGCCCGGCACGACGATCGGCATCGACCAGATCGAGCCGAAGACGCCCGGGTTGGTGATGGTGAACGTGGCGCCTTGCACGTCCTCCAGGGTCAGCGTCCCCTCTCGGGCCCGGCGGCCCAGAGCGTCGATGTCGCGGGCGACGCCGACCAGGCTCTTCTGGTCGGCCTGCTTGACGACGGCCACGATCAATCCATCCTCCACGGCGATGCCCAGCCCGATGTTGATCGCCTTGCGGAGGAGGATGCCCTCGTCCGCCCACGCCGAGTTGACGATGGGAAAGGCGCGCAGCGCCTCCACGGCGGCCCTGACGAAGAACGCGGTCAGGGTGATGTTGACGCCCTCGCGCTGGCGCCAGGCGTCCTTGTGCGCCTCGCGCCAGCGCACGAGCGCCGTGACGTCGGCCTCGATCACCCCGTACGCGTGCGGGATGTCGCGCTTGGACTGCGCCATGCGCTGGGCGATCGACCGGCGCAGCGGGGTGAGCTTCAGCATCTGATCGCCGGCGGCGGCCGCCGGCGCGGGAGGCGGAGAGACCGACGGCCGAGCGGGAGCGGGCGCGCGGGAAGGTCCGGCTGGCGCCACCTGCGGCATCGCAGGCCGCTGCGGAGCTCCTCGCTGCTCGATGTACTTCAACACGTCGTCCTTGGTCACGCGGCCGCCGGCCCCGGAGCCCTGCAGCGCGGCGACCTCCCGCAGGGAGAGCCCATGCTCCTCGGCCAGACGGCGCACCACGGGGGACAGCCGAGCGCGCTCACCGTCGGACGAGGTCACGGCCGACCGCGGCTGGGCGACGGCCACAGCGGGCCCCGGCCCGCCGGCCCGTGCGGCCGGAGGCTGCGGGGCGGCCTCGCCTGCCGGCGCGGCGTCCGTCGTCTCCATCAGGGCGATCGGCGTGCCCGTGGCCACCGTCGCGCCTTCCTCCACCAGGATCTGGGTAAGCGTCCCACCGAACGGCGCGGGCATCTCCACGTTGACCTTGTCCGTGATGATCTCCACCAGGGGCTCGAACCGCTCCACGCGCTGGCCGGGCTGCTTCAGCCATTTGCCGATCGTACCCTCGTAAGTGCTCTCACCCAGCTGCGGCATCTTCACTTCCGTCGGCATCACAGGGCCTCCCGGCGCTAGAGTGCGGCCAGTTTGCGGATGGCGTCCGCGATCTTGTGCTGGTCGATGAAGAACCACTCCTCCAGCGGCTTGCTGAAGGGGACCCCGGGCACATCGGGGCCGCCCAGGCGAACCACGGGCGCGTCCAGGTCGTAGAAGGCCTCTTCCGCGATCAGCGCGGCGATCTCCGCGCCGTAGCCGCAGAAGCGATTGTCCTCGTAGACGATGAGGGCGCGGTTGGTCTTGGCCACGGACCGCAGGAGGGTGTCCGTGTCCAGCGGCGCCAGCGTGCGCACGTCGACGACCTCGACATCGATGCCCTCACCGGCCAGCGCGGTGGCCGCCTGCAGCGACTCGTGCAACATCCAGCCGTAGGCGAAGACCGAGAGGTCTTTCCCTTCCCGCCGGACCGCGGCCGGGCCGATCGGCACGGTGTAGTCGTCGTCCGGCACCTCGCCCTTCACGATCCGGTACATCCGCTTGTGTTCCAGGAACATCACCGGATCCGGATCGCGCACCGCCGCCTTCAGGAGGCCCTTGGCGTCGTAGGGCGTGTACGGCGCGACCACCTTGAGCCCGGGGACGTGGGCGTAGAATGCCTCGATGGACTGGGAGTGGTACAGGGCGGTGCCGTGCGAGCCGCCGTACGGCGTCCGGAACACGACGGGACACCCGAAGGCGTTGTTGGACCGGTAGCGCATCCGGGCCGCCTCGCTGACGATCTGGTTGAACGCGGGATGGATGAAGTCGGCGAACTGGAACTCGGCGATGGGCAGCAGCCCGTTCGCCGCCATGCCGATGGCCACGCCGGCGATGGAGGACTCGGCCAGCGGGGAGTCAATCACACGGTCTTCACCGTACTTCTCCAGCAACCCGGCCGTGGCCCCGAAGACCCCGCCCTTCCGGCCGACGTCCTCGCCCAGCACCACGACGCGCTCGTCGCGGGCGAACTCCTCGTGGTGCGCCATGTTGATCGCGTCGATGTACCGCCGCTCCGCCATCGCCGTCACCGTCCCCCCGGCGGCTCGGAGAACAGGTGCCGCGCCGCGCTTTCCGGCTCGGGCAGAGGCGCGCGGTCGGCGGCATCGGTCGCCTCATCGACCTCCTGCTTCACGCGCGCGGCCATCTCCCGGCGCACAGCGTCGGTGAGCAGGCCCACGCCCTCCAGGTAGGCGCCGAAGACGCGCAGAGGATCGCGGGCGCGGTCGGCCTCGATCTCGTCCTTCGTCCGGTAGCGTTCCTGCTGGTCATCGCTGCTGTGCGAGCCCAATCGCGGCACCTTGAACTCCAGCAGCGTCGGGCCGTCCCCGCGCGTCGCCCGCTCGTACGCCTCCTTGGCCACGCGGTAGCACTCCAGCACGTCGCTGCCGTCAGCGACGACACCGGGAAAGCCGTAGCCCGCGGCACGCGCGGCAATACTGCCTCCGGCCACCTGCTTGTGCAGCGGCACGGAGATGGCGTAAGCGTTGTTCTCCACGACGAAAATCACGGGCAGGCGGTAGATGCCGGCCCAGTTCATCGCCTCATGCACGTCGCCCTGGCTGGTCCCCCCGTCGCCGATCGCGGTCATCGTCACCTCGCCGGTCTTGCGGATCTTGGCGGCATAGGCGATGCCGACGGCGTGCGGGTACTGCGTGCCCACCGGGCTGCTGGTGCTGAGGATCTTCACCCGGGGGTGGCCGTAGTGCCCCGGCATCTGGCGGCCGCCGCTGCTGGGGTCGGTGGCCCGGGCAAAGAGACCGAGCAGGATGTCCGTCGGGCTCATGCCTTTGACCAGACAGGCCGCGATGGACCGGTAGAAGGGCACGAACCAGTCGCGTGCCTTGTCCATCGGCCACATCGCCGCAACCTGACAGCCCTCGTGCCCGGGGCCGGAGATGACAAACATCGCCTTGCCAGCGCGCTGCAGCACCCACATCCGTTCGTCGAGCGCCCGGGCCAGGGCGATGTAGCGATACATCTCCAGGACGTCCCGGTCGGTGAGCCCTAATTGCGCATGGCGCGCCACCGAGACCCGCGGTTTGGCCTCCATCGCACTCATCGCTTCGCCCCTCCGACCCGTCCCGGGCTACGTGTGAATGACCCTGCCCATCGCATCCAGCGCCGCCTCCTTGAGGGCCTCGGAGAGCGTGGGGTGGGAATGCACGGCGGCGGCGAGTTCCGCCACCGTCGCCTCAAGATACTTGGCGGCGACGCCTTCCGCGAGCAGTTCCGTGACCACGGGCCCGATCATGTGCACCCCGAGAATCTCGCCGATCTTGGCGTCGGTGACCACCTTCACGAACCCTTCGCGCGTCCCCTGGATGACCGCCTTGCTGTTCGGCTGGAAACTGAACCGGCCGACTTTCACCTCGAAGCCCTGCTCGCGGGCCTGTTTCTCGGTGAGGCCGACCGTGGCGACCTGCGGGATGGAGTACGTCGGGCGGGGGACCGCGTCGTAGTTGAGAGGATGGCCTCGCAGGCCGGCGATGTGCTCCGCCACGGCGATCGCCTCGTCGCTGGCCACGTGCGCCAGCCGGAACGGCCGGCCGCCGGTGAGCACGTCGCCGATCGCGTAGACGGACGGTGCGGTAGTCTGCAGGTGCTCATCCACGGTGGGCGCCCCCTTCTCCAGGGCGACACCGGCCTCGTCCAGGCTCAACCCTGAAGTGACCGGGGCGCGCCCGATCGCCACCAGCAGGTAGTCGGCCTCCAGCGTCTGCGTCTCGTTGCCCCGGACCACCGTGAGCGTGACGCGGTCCCCGCTGAGCCGGGCGCTCTGCGCGGTCGCGTTCGTCAGCGAGCGGATGCCGCGGCGGGCGAAGGACCGTTCCAGCGTCTGCCCGATCTCTTCATCTTCGAGCGGGACCAGGGTCGGCAGCAGCTCGATCACCGTCACCTCGCTGCCCATCGCCCGGAACAGGCTGGCAAACTCCACGCCCACCGGCCCGGCGCCGAGGATGGCGATCGAGCGGGGGACCTCGGTCAGGGCCAGGGCCCCGGTGCTGTCCAGGATGCGCCTGTTGTCGATGGTGATGCCGGGCAGGCTGCGGGGGGCGGAGCCCGTCGCGATCATCGTGTGACGGGCGGTGAGTTCGGTCTCCGACCCGTCGGCCAGGGCCACCCCGATCTTCTCCCGGCTGAGGAACCGGCCCTCGCCGGTGAAGACATCGATCTTGTTCTTGCGCATCAGAAACTGCGTGCCCTTGTACAGAGTATCGACCACGCGGGCCTTGCGCTTCTGTGCCGCGGCGAAATCGACGGCGATCTCACCCGTCTGCACGCCCAGATCCGCGGCATCCTTGAGGTGCTCGAGCAGCTCCGCGGTCACGAGCAGCGCCTTGGTCGGGATGCAGCCGACGTGCAGGCAGGTTCCGCCGACCTTCTCGCGTTCGACCAGCGCGGTGCGCAGCCCCAGCTGCGTCGCGCGGATCGCTCCGACGTAGCCGCCGGGGCCGCCGCCGATGATCACCAGGTCATAGGGTTCCGGCATCGCCTGCGCCTCAAGTTCTCCGCCCCGCGGCGCGCACCGAGACCGTTCTCAACATGTGGCTCATCGGGTCGTGGTGCTGACGGCCGGCGAGGCGGATGGATGTGGACGGCTCTTGCGTTGTTTGCGGCGTACGTTCAGCCTTCCTGCCTGCGGTATCAGTGTCCACGACCTCGCGGGAGTTCGCTCAACGGTCTCCGGCCCGCGTAGCCCTCCGTGGTCGGGTGCCAGAAGCGCACAGTCTCCTCGCCCAGGCGCCAGCACAGGAACACGTCGGTGTCGCCGGCCCGGGCCGGGAAGTCGATCAGGCCGAGGTCGAGGTCGCGCAGCACGCAGCCGATCTCGGCCAGGCGCGCCACGGCCTCCGCGGCCTCGCCGGCGTGGCGTTCGACGTCGCGCTGCGCGGCCAGCAGGTCGTCGAGGACGGACTCCCCTCGACCGAGTTGCTCCCAGCGGGCATCGAGCCGGGCCTTGGCCAGGAGCGCCTCGTCACGCAGTCCGCGCAAATGATGAATCAGCCGTTCGACCTCAGGGAGGGCCGCGGCGGCCTCAGCAACGGTGAAGTATCGCATGTGCTACTTGCGTACCCGCACGCGCAGCGTATGATACCCCGACGCGCCGTCGGGCAGCGTGGGAGCTTCCCTGGCGGTCTGTACCACCCCGCCGCCGTCTCTGGCTCTGACCTTCAAGGTGTACTCGCCTGGTCCGGTCGGAGTCCAGATGGCCGCCCACAGCACCCAGGTGAAGGGGCCGAGCGCCGGCTTCACCTCCGCCTTCTGCCACGTCTTCCCCCCGTCCGTGCTCACCTCGACGTCCCGCACACCCCGGTCGCCGGCGTAGGCGACGCCGCCCAGCGGCACCTCGCCCGGCGCCGCGGTCCGCGGCAGCGTGGTGAACTTGGACATCGTTTTCACCACGGCCTCGTCGCTCCAGCCGGAGCGCTCCCAGTAGCCCTGGAAATCGTAGTCTACGACCTCGATTCGGGTGATCCACTTGGGGTTCTTCATCCCGAACAGGCCGGGCACCAACAGGCGCACCGGAAACCCGTGCCTGGGCGGCAACCGCTCGCCGTTCATCTCGTAGGCAAGCAGCGTGGTCGGGTTGAGCGCGTCGGCGATGGGAATCGATTCGGTGTAGCCGTCGGCGCAGCGGAAGGCCACCTTGACCGCCTTCACCCCGGGACCGCCGGCCTGCTGGAGGACGTCGCGGAGGCGCGCGCCCTTCCATCGTGCGTTACTGATCAGGTCGCCGCCGACCTCGTTGCTGATGCACTCCAGCGTCTGAAATTGCTCGACGGCCGGGAACTGGCGGATCTGGTCGTAGGTGAGTTTCAGCGGGCGCGCCACCAACCCGGTGACCTCCAGCGACCAGCGGTTCGCGTCGAGGTCCGGATCGAATCCCGGCGGGTTCTTGCTCACCACGTAGAATCGGTCGTTCGGCGTGATCTCAGGGGGGAGGTCTTTGATCCCTGCGAAGAGCGACTGCGCGAAGATCCGGGCGCGGTCGCCGGCCGTCACCACCCACCTGGCTGCGGCGGCGCCCGCCGTGGCCGCCACAACCAGCAGCAGGCCGCGCGAGAGCACTTCCCGTCGGGTGACGCCGTCCCCGGACGCCCCGGGGTCCACGCGCGGGGGACGCCCCCGGACCGCCCCTGCGTACACGCCTGCGAACACCGCCGCATAGGCGGCGATAGCCAGCGCCACGAGCAGCGCGCTGCCGTCGGACGCTCCCAGCGCCTGGCGCCGGGCGGCCAGCGTCGCGCTGGCCGGTCCGAAGGTGAGGAGGGCCAGCGTGCCCGCGGAGATCACCCAGGCCAGTATGACACGCGTCAGTGGCCGCGCTCGGGCCAGCAGCGCGCCCAGGACGCCCCAGAGCACGACGAGTCCCAGCAGCATCCCCCAGAACGCCGAGGGTTTCGCCGCAAACTTCAGGCGCACGATGAAGTAGGAGAAGATCTCCATCGGGATCGCCCGCAGCATCCGGTCCCACAGGGCGAGGGCGACCGCGGGGACGCCGGAGGTGAAGAGGCCGAGGTAGATCGCCGTTGTGGCGATCCCCCCGGCCACGATCCCAGCGATGAATCCCGATCGGATCGAACGGGACATTCCGGCTCCAGTATACCTCAAATTACTTGAAGTTCGCCTTCGCCCGCTCGAGGGCCGTCTGTGTCAGCTGCGCGGCCGCCTTCGCGCGCGCGAAGTCCTTGCGCATCCCCTGGGCGATGCCCCACGTCGCCACGGACTGCGCGATCTCGACGTACGGCAGGGCGTGGCCGCCGGCCATGCCGGCGCCCTGCAGGTCGGCGAGCAGGCCCTTTCCCATCCCCTGGCAGGGGTCACCGGAGGCGGCGAGGTAGTTCTTGCCGTCCTTCCCTTCGATGCAGTTGAGCACGTGGTGGAGATGCTGTTCGGTCGCCGCGAGCGCGCTCTGCGTGGCGGCCAGCCTGGCGTGAGTGATCGCCGTTGCGAGCTCCCGCTCCGCCGGCCCTTCCATCATCGCGCCGTACGCCGCCGCGGCCACGACCAGCACCACCGGGATCACCATCCACCGCACGATCCTGGACATCCGCATCCCTCCTTGGACGTTGTGCTTGGATCCCAGCATGAGGGAGGGATGTCAGCGCAGGACAAACGGCGGATGAAGATCCGGTAAACCTGGCCTACGGCGCCGCAAGGGTGGCCGTGGCGAAGACGACGTGGAACGCCCGGCAGTAGATGACGACGGAGCGGTAGCTCGAGCGGTCGAGATCCGCGGGGAGGGCGTAACGCTGTGGGCCGATGTTTCCCTTCAGCCGCCCCAGGGTGACGAACCCCTGGTCCACGTCGGCCCGGCTGCGCGGTTGCCGGTGGACGGCCAGATACACGTAGAGGTCGGGCCCGTTGGTGACGCGGAACTCCTCGAAGCGCACCTCGTGACCCGATGCCGTCTGGACGAGGCGCGCGATGCCCGAGCCCCGGTGAAAGCTATCCGCATCGGTGAATCGGCCGGCGGCGAGCGAGTGCTCCTCTGGGGCGAAAGTTTCGCTGACCGTTCGATTGAGAAACAGCGGGGAGCCAAGATACCAGGCGATCGGGACTCCGACCACCAGGAGGACCAACACTGCGATCCACCACCGCCGCCGCACGTTCATCCCTCCCGTCGGACATCGGGTGATTCTCACCCTACGGGAGTTCTGTGAAGATTTCACAATGGGAAGATCCAGTTCAACCCGGCAGCGTGAACCAAATCGTGGTTGCGCCGCCGGAGCTCGTGGCCCCCGTCGCCCCGCCGTGCGCGCGGGCCACCTCCTTGACGATGGCCAGCCCGATGCCCGCCCCGCCCCACTCGCGTGAGCGGGATTTCTCGCCGCGGTAGAAGCGCTCGAAGATATAAGGCAGGTCCTCGGCGGCGATCCCCTCTCCGGTGTTGGTCACGGCGAGCTTGACCTGGCCGTCCGTGCGCATCAACTGAATTGTCACGGTGCCGCCGGGCGGCGTGTACTTGAGTGCGTTGTCCACCAGGTTCGCCGCCGCCTGTGCCAGGAGGTCGGCGTCGCCGGAGACGCGACCGGGCTCAACCGCCGAGCGCACCGTGATCCCCTTCGCTCGGAACTCGGCCTCGCGCAGGGCGATCTGCCGCTCCACCACGCGGGCGAGATCGACGGGGCCCATCCGCAGCCGGGCCAGGTGGGCGTCGAAACGCGACAGTTCATGCAGAGCGTCGACCAGCCGGACGAGGCGCATCACTTCCTCATGGAGCATCCCCAGCGTCTCCGGTGAGGCGGTGGTGAGCCCGTCCCGCACCGCCTCCAGATACCCGCGCAGGTTACTGAGCGGCGTGCGCAGCTCGTGCGCGACGTTGGCCACCAGGTCCTTGCGCAGCGCTTCGAGCGTCTTGAGCGGCGTGCGCAGCTCATGGGCCACGTTGGCCACCAGGTCCTTGCGCAGCGCTTCGAGCGTCTGCAGCGCCTCGGCCATCCGGTTGAGCGAATCCGCCAGCCGGGCCAGCTCGACGACCCCAGCGGCGTCCGCACGCGCGGCGTAATCACCGGCGGCGAGGCGCCCGGCCATCGTCATCACGCTCCGCAGCGGCCGGGTCACGGCGCGGAACAGCACCGCGCTGAGCAGGAGGCCGACTCCCCCGGCGATGAGGCTCGTGATCA
>Ga0209172_10001484_pt1 | contig 49332 bp, 49 predicted proteins | sample LarsenN4metaG_FD_184113 | JGI IMG/M metagenome (GOLD analysis project Ga0209172, IMG submission 184113) | Hot spring sediment bacterial and archeal communities from British Columbia, Canada, to study Microbial Dark Matter (Phase II) - Larsen... ... | reverse complement strand
CGTTGGTCGATGAGTGTGGCTCGCACCCCTCATCTACCACGGCGGGAGCCCTCTTCGTGCGGCATTCCCCAACCTCCCGGCGATCCCGAGCGCACGTCTTCACCTCGACCCCTGCGAAATCGAGGATGAAATGGTCCACGGCCGCGCGCGTCGGCTCGCGGAGTCGCGCCTCGCAGTAGAAGCAGCGGCGCTCCTGGATCTCCCAGAGGCCGGCCCGGATCCGCGCCGTCCTGATCCGGTCCGCGCCGAACAGGAATTCCTCGAGCTGCGACTCCTCGAGGCGGTTCAGCTTCGCCACCATGGCAGCCCAGCGACGCTGGAGCAGCGGCCGGAGGAGTCCGTTGAGCTGGAGAAGATACTCTCCGACGCCGGGTCTGAGCAGAACCCGGTTGTCGAAGCCTGTGGCGGCTCCGGCGAGATAGCGCCGGACCTCTCGATGCTGAACTCGTTGATCCCAGTGGATCTCGTAGATGAAGGGCTGAAGCGTCGTGCCGATGACCTGGAGACGCGGAAGCGGCATCTCGATCAGCTTCCACTCGACGCGTCGCACGAGGCGCTCGTAGGCCTGCGGCGCGGCGAGGCGCGACTGCGACCGCGCGGCGCTCGGATCGGGAGCGTGGCGCGCTCGGAAGCGCATGATGGCCGAGACGATCTCCGCCTGGCCGCCCGCGTTCTGCCTGAGCACCCGCGGCGTCGTCTGCCCGGCGAACGGGGCGGTGTGCGGCCAGTAGATCTCGACGATCTTCTCCGCGATCTGGCGGGTCGTCACGAAGTCCGGAGGCGCCCCGGATGCCCGCGTGCGCTCGAGGCAGAGATCGATGAGGGCCAGCAGCACGGCGTACTTGTACGTCGCCGTGTAGCGTCCCTCGTCGAGCAGCTCCAGGACCTTCTCCGCGAACGTGATCGCGCCATGCCGGTCGCGGTCGGTCATGACGACGCCCAGTACGGCGCTCGCGCGGGGATGATCCAGCGGATGCCGCCGCGGGGGTCCGCGACATCGCCGCGATAGCGCGGGATGACGTGGAGATGGGCATGGGCGACGGTCTGCCCGGCGACCTCGCCCACGTTCATGCCGAGGTTGTAGCCTTCGGGAGCGTGACGGGCCTCGATCCAGCGGCGGACCGGCGCCACGAGCGCCCACACCGCGGCCTGCTCCTGCGGCGTGAGGGCCAGGAAGTCGGGCTCGTGCCGGCGGGGAACGACGAGGGAATGGCCGGGCGTCAGCGGAAAGGCATCGGGAAACGCGGCGGCCAGATCGCCGTCGGCGATCAGGTCTCCGCCGCTCAGACGCTGGCAGAACGGGCACGCCACGGGTGGGCACCATACCATGCACCGGCGGCCGAGGTCGGGCGCGTGGAGGCGGCGATCGAGCGGCGCCGCAACGAGGGGGTCGAAACGACTGGAGCCGGGGGCGGGAGTCGAACCCGCGACCTACTGATTACGAATCAGTTGCTCTGCCTCTGAGCTACCCCGGCGCCGGGAACTCACGCTAACACAGATCCCGCCCTTTGACACGTCGGCGGACCTGGCCTACGCTGCGCCGGTGTCCGTCGCTCGCCCCTCCGCGCTCGCCGAGCGCCTGGTGGTCGTCGCGCTGGTCGGAGCGCTCCTCGCCTACGCCGCGGTCGCGCTCTGGGTCCGCCAGTGGTGGCTCTCGGGGCTCGCCGCGCCCGTCGCCGCGGCGCTGCTCGCCGTCCGCCATCCGCGCGCCCGGTTCTCGGCGTACGTGCTCCTGACCGTCGTCGCCGTCCGGGGCGCGACCGCCGGCGACTGGAGCGCCGCGGCGTTCGCCGTGGCCGCGATCCTCGCCCTCCAGGCGCCACCCGCGCTGCGCGTCTGGCCGCGCGTGAGGCCCCCTGCTAGAATGGCGCGGCCATGAAGTTCCTGTGCCTCGACTGCGACGCGCCGATGAAGCTGCACGGCACCGAGGGACCGCACGAGGGCTCCCTCACCGTCACGTTCCGCTGCCCGGAGTGCGGCTTCCGCGTGGCGATGCTCACGAACCCGTTCGAGACGCAGATGGTGAAGAGCCTCGGCGTCGCGATCGGCGGCCGCACCGCGGCGCCGGCGCCCTTCGAGCACCTGCGCCAGTCGATGGCCGGGGCCCGTGCCGACGCCTTCGAGGGCGCCGCGGAGGCGGAGTCCGCGAGCGGGGCGGGCTGCCCGTTCGCCCGGATGCTGGGCGCCGGCGAGGCGGCGGCGCCGCCCGCCATCGCGTGGACGCCGGAGGCGGAGGCGCGCATGGAGCGGGTGCCGTCGTTCATCCGGCCCATGGCCCGGAAGGCGATCGAGCGCTACGCCGAGGGCAAGGGCTACCCCAGCGTCACGGAGGCCGTGATGGACGAGGCGCGGGGCGCCTTCGGGATGTAGATGACCCGCGCCGACCTCGTGACGCGCATGGCGCGGGCCGCCGGGTGGCCGAAGGCCGGCGCCGAGCGGGCGCTGCGCGCCATGCTCGCCTCGATCCGGACGTCGCTCAAGCGGGGCGATCCGGTCACGCTGGTCGGCTTCGGGACCTTCACGGTCGCTCGCCGCCGCCCGCGCACCGTGCGCAATCCCCGAACCGGGCAGGCGGTCACGGTCACCGGCCGCATCCCGCGCTTCAAGCCCTCGAAGGAGCTGAAGCAAGCGGTCCGTTGACGGCTTTTTCTTGCCGGCCTTTCGCGGGGCTCGGTAGAATTGCGCTGGTGCATCGGGCCCGCGCCGTCGTCATCGGCATCGCCCTTGCCCTCCTCGTTCCCAGCGTGGTCGTCGCCCAGACGGTCCGCGCGCCGGCGCTGAACGCGGAGGCCGTCCTCCTGGACTCCGACGGGCGCACGGTCTACGCCAAGAACGCCGACCACGAGCGCGCTCCGGCGAGCCTGGTCAAGCTCATGACGCTCTACCTGGCGTTCGAGGACGTCGAGGCCGGCCGCGCCGACCTCGAGGACCTGGTCGTCATCAGCAGCTACGCGGCCACGACGCCCCGCTACCGCATGGGGCTGCGCGTCGGCGAGCAGGTGCCGTTCCGCGTGCTCCTCGAGGGCGTGGCGATCGCCTCCGCCAACGACGCGGCCACCGCCGTCGCCGAGCACCTCGAGGGCGACGAGGGCGCGTTCGTGAACCGGATGAACGACAAGGCCCGCGAGATGGGGCTGCTCGCCACCCGCTTCGCGAACCCGCACGGGCTCCCCGACCCCGCCCAGCGGAGCAACGCCCGCGACATGGCGCAGCTCACGGCCCGCCTCCTCCACGACTACCCCGCCTCGCGCCCGCTGCTCGGCGGCCAGACGTTCATCTACCGCGGGCGCGTGTACGCCCGGCACATCCCGCTCTTCAACGACCCGCTGGGCGTCCAGGCGCTGAAGACCGGGTTCACCAACGAGGCCGGCTACAACCTCGCCGTCGGCGCCTGGCGCAACGGCCACGAGTTCATCATGATCGTGCTCGGGTGCCGCAGCCGCGCGCTGTCGTTCCTCGACGCCAAGCGCCTGCTGCACTACGGCTTCGTCGAGGCGGGCATCGAGACGCCGCCGGAGGCGCCCCCGCGCAAGGCGCCGCGGAAGCCCGTGCGGGTCAAGCGCACGTTCCGCAGGCGGTAGCGGTGGCCATCCGCGGCTACGTCTTCGACGCCTACGGGACGCTGTTCGACGTGCACTCCGTCGTCGAGGCGGGCCGCGAGATCACCGCGGACCCCGCCGGGCTCTCCGCGACGTGGCGGCAGAAGCAGCTCGAGTACACGTGGCTCCGCGCGCTCATGGGGAGGTACGAGGACTTCTGGGCCGTGACCGAGGCGGCGCTCCGCTACGCCGTCCGCCGCCTGGGGCTCGAGGCGAGCGACGCCCAGCTCGGCCGGCTGATGGACGCCTACCTGTCGCTCGCGTGCTTCCCCGAGGTCGGCGCCGCGCTGGAGCGCCTGGCGCCCCGCCCGCGCGGGATCCTCTCGAACGGCTCGCCGCGGATGCTGGAGGCCGCCGTCCGGTCGAGCGGGCTCGAGCGGCACCTCCAGCACGTGCTCTCGGTCGACGCCGTGAAGACCTACAAGCCCTCGCCGGCGGTCTACGCGCTGGGGCCGCGGGCCTTCGGCGCGCCGGCCGGCGAGCTGCTGTTCGTCTCGTCGAACGCCTGGGACGTGGCGGGCGCCAAGGCCTTCGGCTACCAGGTGGCCTGGTGCAACCGGGCGGGGGCCCCGGCGGAGACGCTCGGCCTCGACGCCGACGTCGTCGTCAGCCGCCTGGACCAGCTGCCGCTGTAGCGTTCGCGCGGGCGCGCGCCGCGCTCGAGCGCGCGCCGCCCCGCCGCCACGGGATCACAGGAACTCGTTCGGCGCCTCGAACACCCCCAGCACCACGCAGCCGTCCGGCGTCCACGCGGAGTGGACGGAGCCCGGCCGCCGCCAGACGAAGTTCCCCGCGGTGCAGGCGCCGTCGTCGTCGACCAGCGTGCCCTCGAGGACGTAGCTCTGCTCGAGGCCCACGTGCCGGTGGCGGGGCAGCACGGCGCCGGGCGCCATCCGGGTCAGCGTGGTGAGCCGTCCGGCGGCGTCCCGGTAGAGCGTCTTGGTCTCGACGCCCGGGAAGCGGGTCGCCTCCCAGGCGATGCCGGACACGTCCAGGTAGACCGACCGCTCCGTCGCCTTGATCTCCATCGGGGCCTCCTCGCGGCGGGTGGCGACCAGTCTACGAGAAGCGGCGGCCCGCCGGAAGCGGGCCGCCGGGTGGGAGCGGAGGGCGCCTCAGCGGCGCTTGCCGAGCTTCTTCTTCTTGACGTAGCCCCAGAGCTTCTTGGTCATGACCGACGGGCCGATCGGTTGGCTGCCGAACAGCGACTCGAGCGAGTCCTTGCAGCCCTTGAAGCTGATCGAGTAGCCGCCGAACGCCTTCTTCGCCTTGGCCATCTGTCCTCCTCCTCCGGTTGCGGGCCCTCGCGCCGTCGATCCAGCTGCGACCTGGGGGTATCAATACCACACGCACGAGGGAGGTAGAAGAAAAAACCCCACCTGTAGGGGCTCCGCCCCGTCTGAAAAATACCGGGGAGGGGTATGGCCGCTCAGCGGCGGAAGGCGGGCATCACCTCGCGCGCGAAGCGATCGAGCTGCTCCTGGAACTCGCGGGCGCCGATGCCCTCGGGCCAGTGGAACATCATCTCCTCCAGGCCCGGGTAGCGCCGCTCGAACTCCCGGATGGTGTCGACGATCTCCGCGGCCGACCCGCACAGCCACGCCTTCTGCTCGATGCCCTCGCGCAGCGTGGGCACGCGGGCGGGCGCGCCGGGGGTGCCCCAGGGACGTCCGTGCTCGTCGGCGTAGCGGACGAAGCCGAACGGCGCGAACCACTTGTAGCGCTCGTCGTGCGCCGGCTCGACCCGGCGGATCGCCTCCTCGCGGGAGTCCGCCACGTAGAGGCCGACGCCCCAGCAGAGGTCCTGCCCGAGCTCGAGGTGGCGGCCGGCCTTCGCCGCGGAGTCCCGGAACTGGTGGAAGATCTGGTCGACGAGGCGCTCGCCGTTGAGCGTGATCATGCCCTTGAGACCCTTGCGGGCGACGTAGTCGAGGGTCTTGCCGCTCGCGATCGGCTGCCAGATCTCGACCGGGCGGTTGACCGGGCGCGGCACGCACGTCAGCTCCTTCAGCTCGTAGCCGCGGTACGGCACGGCCGGCGGCAGGTCGTAGTGCTTGCCGTGGTGGCTCCAGGACTCCTCGTCGAAGCACTTGAGGAGCACCTCCATCTGCTCCTCGAAGAGCTCCTTGTTGGCGTCGTTGTCGAGCATCGGAGCCCCGAACGTCTCGACCTCCCGCGTGTGGTAACCCCGCCCGACGCCCATGATGACCCGGCCGCCCGTGAGGATGTCGGCCATCGCGTAGTCCTCGGCGAGGCGGATCGGGTGCCACATGGGCAGGATGTTGAAGGCGCAGCCGAACCTGAGCCGCCTGGTCTGGGTGGCAAGCCACGTGGAGTAGAGCAGGAGGTTCGGGATGACCTCGTAGCCCTCGTGCTGGAAGTGGTGCTCGGCCATCCAGAGGCAGTGGTAGCCCAGGTCGTCCATGGTGCGCGCGACGTCACGGCCGTCGAAGTAGGCCTTCGCATACGCCTCGTTGGGGTAGCGGCGCTGGTCCGCCGGCGTGCCGTTCCTGCCGATGTTGTCGAGGTCGACCTGCCCCACGTAGAGCACGGAGAACCGGGTGATCATCGGGCTGTCCATCCTCCATCGACGACGAGGGTGTGACCGGTGACGTAGGCCGCCTCCTCGGAGGCCAGGTACACGGCGGCCGCGGCGATCTCCTCGAGGGTCCCGCGCCGGCCCGCGGGCGTGACCGCCCGCACGGCCGACTCGTCGGCGCCCACTCCACCCATGGGCGGGGCGTCGGCGCCGAGGATCCGGGTCGAGTTCGCGCGGAGCCCGGTGGCGATGGGGCCGGGGCAGATCGCGTTGACGGTGATGCCGCTCTCCGCGTAGGTGACCGCGAGCTGTCGCGTGATCCCGACGACCCCGTGCTTGGCGGCGACGTAGGCCGGGCCGGCGCCGGAGCCGACGAGCCCGGCGACGGAGGCGATGTTGACGATGCGCCCCGCACGGCGCGGCAGCATCTCGACCAGGGCGCGCTTGCACCCGAAGAACGTGCCGGTGAGGTCGATCGCGACGACCTTCTCGAAGACGGCGGGAGCCATCTCGTCGGCCGGCTGGTAACCGTCCAGGATGCCGGCGGCGTTGACGGCGATGCCGAGCGGACCGAGCGCGCCGACGGCGCGGCTCACGGCGCGGTCCACGTCGTCCCAGCGGCTGACGTCGCCCTCGAGGAGCAGCGCCTTGCCGCCCGCCGATTCGATCGCCGCGACGGTCTCGCGGGCGCCCTCGGCGAGCAGGTCCAGCACGGCGACCGGCGCGCCGCCCCGCGCCAGCGCGAGCGCGATGGCCCGGCCGATGCCGGAGCCGCCTCCGGTGACGACCGCGGCGCCGGCGACCAGGCGGCTCACGGCAGAGCGGCCGTCGCGACGGCCAGGGTGACGTGATCGACAGACATCGGGCCTCCAGGATCGGCGCCGGCATCGGCAGCGGCTTGGCCTCGCCGGCCTCCGGGGTGGGGCCGATGATAGCACGGCGCCTCGGACCCGCCCGGACGCGACCGGCGCGTCTCCTGCGATCCCGAGGGGCGCCACGGCTCCGCCGGGGCGCCCCGAGCGATCGGGGGGCTTGGGGGGCGCCCCGGAGCCCCCCATGTCCAGACTGCGCACGACTCGCGATCCCGAGGGGCGCCACGGCTCCGCCGGGGCGCCCCGAGCGATCGGGGGGCTTGGGGGGCGCCCCGGAGCCCCCCATGTCAATAATCCCGGGGGTCGAGGGCGTCGCGCAGGCCGTCGCCGGCGAGGTTGAACGACAGCGCGAGCGTGAAGATCGCGACGCCGGGCCAGAACGCCATCCAGGGGGCCTGCTCGAGGAACTGCTGGGCGGTGTTGAGCATCGTGCCCCAGCTCGGCGCCGGCGGCTGGACGCCGAGCCCGAGGAACGACAGGACGGCCTCGCCGATGATCGCGGTCGGGATCGACACCGTGGCCTGCACGAGGATCGCGCTGGCGATGTTCGGCAGGATGTGGCGCGCCATCACCCTGGCGTCGCCCGCGCCCAGGGCCCGCGCGCCGTGGACGTAGTCCTCCTCGTTGGTCGACAGCACGAGGCCCCGGGTGAGCCGGATGTACGTCGGCATCGCGCCGAGCGCGATGGCCAGCGTCGCGTTGGCGAGCGACGGGCCGAGGATCGTCACGAGCCCGATGGCGAGGATCAGGAACGGGAACGACAGCCACGCGTCGGTGACCCGCATGACGGCCTGGTCGACGGCGCCCCGGTAGTAGCCCGCCACGAGGCCGATCGGCACGCCGGCGAGCATGGCGAGGAGGATCGAGAAGACGCCCGCCTGCATCGAGATCCGGGCGCCCCAGACGACCCGCGAGAAGCCGTCGCGCCCGAGGTCGTCGGTGCCGAAGGGATGGGCCCAGGACGGCGGCTTCCGGATCATGCTCCAGTTCGTCTTCAGCGGGTCCTCGGCGGCGATCCACGGGGCGCCGACGGCCATGACCATGAAGAGCAGGACCACGACGGCGCCGGCGACGCTCGCCGGCCGCCGGCGGGCCCGGCGCCACGCGCGGGCGAGCCGACCGGACCGCGCCGCCGCCGCCCCGGCGCCGAGGGGCCAGGGCGTCGCCGTGACGCCCGCCGGCTCAGGCCTCACCGGCGTGCCCGGACACGCGGATGCGCGGGTTCAGGACCGAGTACGACACGTCGACGAGCAGGTTGATGACGACGTAGGCCGTCGCGGTGACCAGGACGACGCCCTGCACCATCGGGTAGTCGCGGGTGAACACGGCCTCGACCACCAGCCGGCCGAAGCCGGGAACGACGAAGATCTGCTCGGTCACCACGGCGCCGCTCATGAGCGCGCCGGCCTGGATGCCCAGGATCGTGACGACCGGGATCAGCCCGTTGCGGATGGCGTGGCGGAACACGACCGCCCGCTGCGCGAGCCCCTTGGCCCGCGCGGTGCGGATGTAGTCCGCGCTCAGCACCTCGATCATGGCGTTGCGCGTCTGGCGCATCAGCACGGCCGCCAGCGCGGTCCCGAGCACGACGGCGGGCATGACCATCCGCTTGACGTTCTCCAGCGGATCCTCCCACCACGGGACGAAGCCCGAGGCGGGCAGCCAGCCGAGGCGCACCGAGAGCAGCAGGATCAGCATGATCCCGAGCCAGAAGTTGGGGATCGACACGCCGCAGAGGGAGAGGCCGCTCGCCAGGACGTCCCAGACCGTGTTGCGCCGGACGGCGGCGAAGACCCCGGCCGGGATCGCGATGAGCAGCGCCACGAGCACGGAGAGGCACGCGAGCTCGACGGTGATCGGCAGCTTGGCCGCGACCGTCCGGGCGACGGGCTCGCGCGTCCGGATCGACTCGCCCAGGTCGCCGCGGAGCGCGAGCCCGACCCAGCGGAGGTACTGCACCGGGAGCGGATCCTTGAGACCGTACTTCTCGCGGATCTCCTCGAGGCCCGCCTCGTCCGCGTCGGTGCCCGCCATCACCCGGGCGGGATCGCCCGGGATGGCCCGGACGCCGGCGAAGACGACGAGGCTGATGACGACCAGGGTGACGGCGGAGATGAAGGCGCGGCGGGCGAGGAACGTCAGCACGCGCCGGCCTCCATCGGCGCCGCCGCTACTGCCAGGCCGTCGCCTTCACCCGGATCAGCCCGTCCGGGACCGCCCGGTAGCCCTTCCACGCCTTCGGGAACGCGATGATGTAGTTGGGGTGGTAGAGGTAGATGATGTTGCGCCGGGCCGTGAACAGGTCGATCGCCTCGCGGTAGAGCGCGCGCCGCTGGTCGACGTCGCTCACCTCGCGCGCCTTGTTCAGGAGCGCGTCGACGCGCTCGTCGCAGGCGTGCGTCGCGTTCAGGCTGCCCTTGCACGTCTGGTTCTGGTGGATGTTGCCGTCGGGGTCGACGCGGCCGCTCCAGCCGATCAGGAACGCCTGGTGCTTGCCGTCGTCGTTGTCCTTCAGCGAGGAGGCGAACTCCTGCGGCCGGAGCGTGACGTTGAAGCCCGCCTCGCGCGCCATGCCCTGGATCACCTCGCCCACCCGGCGCTCGCGCGGGTTGTTGACGATCACCATCTCGAACGCGTAGCCGCTGGCGAGGCCGGCGTCGGCGAGGAGCTTCTTCGCCCGCGCGACGTCGCGGCCCGGGCACTTGCGCGTCTTGTCGGCGAAGACGCTGATCGGGGGGATCGGCGTGCAGCCCGGCGTGAAGAGGCCGTCCCACGCCACCTGGTTCAGCGCCTCGCGGTCGATGGACAGCTCGAAGGCCTCGCGCACCCGCGGGTCGTTGGCGAGCGGGGTGCCGAGGTCGCCGGGCGGGTTCTGCTTGCCCGTCTTGTTGCGCAGGTTGATGGTGATCCCCTGGTAGCCGAGCCCCGTCACGCTGGACACCTCGAAGCGCCCCTCGCGCTTCAGCGCGGTGGCGTCGGTCGGCGACACCTGGTGCATGACATCGATGTCGCCCGAGCGGAGATTGGCGAGGCGGACGTTGTCGTCGGGGATGATGCGGAAGACGATCCGGTCGAACCGCGCCTGGGACGGGTCGAAGTAGTGCGGCGACCGCTCGAGCACGATGCGGTCCTGCGGCACGCGCTCCACGAACTGCCACGGCCCGACGCAGACGGGCGCCGTGCCGAACTTGTCGCCGAGCTTCTTCACGGCGTCCGGCGAGACCGGCATGCCCGCGCGGTCGGTGAGCTGCGCGAGCAGCGGCGAGAACGGCGCCTTGAGGCGGAGCCGCACGGTCGCCCTGTCGACGACCTCCACGGCCTCGACCGGTGCCAGCTCGCTCGCCCGGTTCGAGCCCTTCAGCGTCCGGTGGCGGTCGAGCGAGAACTTCACGGCGTCGGCGTCCATCGGCGTGCCGTCGTTGAACTTGACGCCGGGCCGCAGCTTGATGGTGACGGTGCGGCCGCCGTCGGTGATCTGCGGCATGTCGGCGGCGAGCTGCGGGTGGATCTTCAGGCTCTCGTCGATCTCGTAGAGCTTCTCGCACATCTGCGAGAACACGATGCGCCCCACGTAGGTCCGCGCGAGCGTCGGGTCGAGCAGGTCCGGGTCCTGGTTGAGCGCGATCGTGAGCGCCTTCTTCTGGGCCTCGGCGCCGGGCGGCGGGCCGGCGAGGAGGACGAGCAATCCGAGCACGAGCGCCAGCGTCTTCGTCATCGGCGGCCTCCGGTCGGCAGCGGTGGGACGAGCGGGGCCGATCATACGGGCCGCCGGGGCCGCCGCGCAAGCCCGCGCGCTTGACCGGCGGAGGCGCACGGCGTACGCTTCGGCTCGTCGTCACGACGCGGGAGCTCGGGGAACCGGGCTGAGAGGGCGGCCACCGCCGCCGACCGCATGAACCTGAACTGGGTAATACCAGCGAAGGGAGGCTCCGCCATGGCCACGCCGGCCGCGCATGCTGCGTCCCGCAAGGTCTACGTCGTCGGCTCCCGTCCCGACCTCCGCGTGCCGGCCCGCGAGGTCCGGCTGGGCGGCGGCGAGCCGCCCGTGAGGCTCTACGACACCAGCGGCCCGTACACGGACCCCGACGCGGCCGTCGACATCAAGCGCGGGCTGCCGCCGCTGCGCCTCCGGTGGATCCTGGAGCGGGGCGACGTCGAGGAGCTGCCCGGCCCCTCGTCGGCCTACCGGCGCGAGCGCGAGAGCGACCCGTCGCTCGGCGGCGTCCGCTTCGCGAGCGTCCGGCGGCCGCTGCGCGCCCGCCCGGGTCGGCGGGTGACCCAGATGCACTACGCCCGCCGGGGCGAGATCACGCCCGAGATGGAGTTCGTCGCGCTCCGCGAGGGCGTGTCGCCCGAGCTGGTGCGCGACGAGGTCGCCCGCGGCCGCGCGATCATCCCCGCCAACGTCAACCACCCGGAGACCGAGCCCATGGTCATCGGCCGGCGCTTCCTGGTGAAGATCAACGCCAACATCGGCAACTCCGCGGTGGCCTCCTCGATCGAGGAGGAGGTCGAGAAGATGACGTGGGCGACCCGGTGGGGCGCCGACACGGTCATGGACCTGTCGACGGGCCGGAACATCCACGAGACGCGCGAGTGGATCCTCCGCAACTCCCCGGTCCCGGTCGGCACGGTGCCGATCTACCAGGCGCTGGAGAAGGTCGGCGGCAAGGCCGAGGAGCTGACCTGGGAGCTCTACCGCGACACGCTGATCGAGCAGGCCGAGCAGGGCGTCGACTACTTCACGATCCACGCCGGCGTGCTGCTCCGCTACGTCCCGCTGACGGCGCGGCGGCTCACGGGGATCGTCTCCCGGGGCGGCTCGATCATGGCGAAGTGGTGCCTGGCGCACCACCAGGAGAGCTTCCTCTACACGCACTTCCGCGAGATCTGCGAGATCATGGCCGCCTACGACGTCGCGTTCTCGCTCGGTGACGGGCTCCGCCCGGGCTGCCAGGCCGACGCGAACGACGAGGCGCAGTTCGCCGAGCTCGAGACGCTCGGCGAGCTGACGAAGATCGCGTGGGAGCACGACGCGCAGGTCATGATCGAGGGGCCGGGCCACGTGCCCATGCACCTCATCAAGGAGAACATGGACCGGCAGCTCGCCGTCTGTCACGAGGCGCCCTTTTACACGCTGGGCCCGCTGACCACCGACGTGGCGCCCGGCTACGACCACATCACGTCGGCCATCGGCGCCGCGATGATCGGGTGGCTCGGCACCGCGATGCTGTGCTACGTGACGCCGAAGGAGCACCTCGGCCTGCCGAACCGCAAGGACGTCAAGGACGGCGTGATCGCCTACAAGATCGCCGCCCACGCCGCGGACCTCGCCAAGGGCCATCCCCGCGCCCGCGAGTGGGACGACGCGCTCTCGAAGGCGCGCTTCGAGTTCCGCTGGGAGGACCAGTTCAACCTCTCGCTCGACCCCGAGACCGCCCGCGAGTTCCACGACGAGACCCTCCCCGCCGAGGGCGCCAAGCTCGCCCACTTCTGCTCGATGTGCGGGCCGAAGTTCTGCTCGATGAAGATCACGCAGGAGGTGCGCGACCACGCCGCGCGCCTGGGCGCGGCCGGGGAGACGGCGGCCGTGGCGCAGGGGCTGCGCGAGAAGGCGGAGGAGTTCCGGAAGGCCGGCGGCGAGATCTACCGCCCGGCCTGAGGGTCGCCGGGCGGGGCGGCGGGGCGGCTCAGCGCCTGCTCGACCGCCGCGCGCAGCCCGTCGATCTGGAGCGGCTTGCGCAGCAGCCTGAAGCCGAGGCGCCGGCCGTCGGGCTCGAGGTCGGCCATCGTCCCCGTCACCATGATGATGCCGACGTCCCGGTCGTGCTGGCGCAGGCGCTCCACCAGCTCGACGCCCGACATGCCGGGCATCGCGAAGTCGGTCAGCACGAGGTCGTAGCGACCGCTCTGGAAGCGCGACAGCCCCTCGGCGCCGCTGCGCGCGGGATCGGCCTGGCATCCCCACACCGCGAGCAGCTCGCACAGGAGCGAGCGCACCTGCCCCTCGTCCTCGACCACGAGGACCCGCGGCTGGCGGCCCGGCGCGACGGCGGACATCGGGCAGAGCGTACGCGAGGCCGGGGGGCGCGGGCAACGCCCGCGGCGGGGTCAACCGCGGTCGCCGGCGAAGGCGTCGGGATCGATCCCGTGCTCGGTGAGCTTCTTGCGGAGCGTGTTGCGGTTGATGCCGAGGATCTGGGCCGCCCGCACCTGGTTGCCCTCGGTCTCGCGGAGCACGGCGCGCAGCAGGGGCTTCTCCACGAGCGCGACCATGAGATCGTAGAGGTTGGCGGCCGCGCGGTCCCGGAGGCCGCGGACGCACTCCATCAGCTTCCGCTCGATCACGTCCTCGAGGGTCGCGTCGACCGCGACCGAGGCCGCCGCGGACACGGGGCCGATGGGCAGGTGCTCGGGCAGGATCACCCCGTTGGTGGCGAGGACCATCGCGCGCTGGATGACGTTCTCCAGCTCGCGGACGTTGCCGGGCCAGTCGTGGCCCACGAGGCGGTCCAGCGCCTCGGGGGCGACGCCCCGCTCGCCGAGCTCGTCGGCGTACTTGCCGAGGAAGTGCTCGACGAGCAGCGGGATGTCCCGGCGCCGCTCGCGCAGCGGCGGCAGGTTGAGCGTGACGACGTTGAGCCGGTAGTAGAGGTCCTCGCGGAAGCGCCCCTCGCGCATGAGGGCCTCGAGGTCGCGGTTGGTGGCGGCCAGCACCCGGACGTCGATGCGGATCGACTCCTGCCCGCCCAGCCGCTCGATGCTCCGCTCCTGCAGCGCGCGCAGCAGCTTGGTCTGGAGCTCGAGGGGCATGTCGCCGATCTCGTCGAGGTACAGCGTGCCGCCGTGAGCCAGCTCGAACTTGCCCAGCCGCCGCTCGCGGGCGTCGGTGAAGGCGCCCCGCTCGTGACCGAACATCTCCGACTCGAGGAGCGTCGCCGGGATCGCCGCGCACGAGACCGCGACGAACGGCCGCCCCGACCGCCGGCTGTAGTGGTGGATGGCGCGTGCGACCAGCTCCTTGCCGGTCCCCGACTCGCCCCTCAGCAGCACGGTGACGTCCGTCCCCGCGACGCGCCCGATCGTCTTGTAGACGTCCTGCATGCGCGGGTGGCGGCCGATGAGCGCGCTGAACTCGCGGACCTCCTGAAGGCCCCGGCGCAGCAGCGCGACCTCCTGCGTGAGGCGTGCGGCCTCGAGCGCGCGCTGGGCGAGCAGCAGCGCCTCGTCCAGGTCGAACGGCTTGGCGAGGTAGTCGTAGGCGCCGCGCTGCATCGCCGTGATGGCCGTGTCCATGGTGCCGTGCGCGGTCATGACGACCACGCAGGCGTCGGGGCGGCTCTTGCGCAGGCGGTCGAGCACGGTGAGGCCGTCGACGCCGGGCATCCGGACGTCGAGGAAGACCAGGTCGTAGGCGTCGGTCTCGAAGGCGCGGATGGCGGCCTCGCCGTCGGCGACGGAGGTCACCTCGTAGCCCGCCTGCCGCAGGCCCTTCTCCAGGACCCAGCGCAGGCCATCCTCGTCGTCGGCCACCAGGATGCGCGCGGGCGCGGCGGCCGTCATCGGGCGGTGGGCAGGAAGCAGGTCACGGTCGTGCCGCGCCCCTCGACGGACTCCACCTGGATCGCGCCCCGGTGCTCCTCGAGGATGCGATGGCAGAGGGCCAAGCCCAGGCCGAGGCCGCGGTCCTTGGTGGTGAAGAACGGATCGAAGATCCGCCCGCGCGCCGCGGCGGGGATGCCGGCGCCGTCGTCCGTCACCTGCACCTCGACCATCGTCCGCGGCCCGCCGCCGACGTCCATCTTGCCGTACAGCGGGTTCAGGCTGACGCGCGTGGCGAGGGTCAGCCGCCCGCCCGGCCGCAGCGCGTCGAGGGCGTTGACCACGAGGTTGTGGAAGACCTGGGTCAGGAGGTCCTCGTCGCCGAGGATCGGCGGCAGGCTCGGGTCGTACCGGCGGACGAGGGTGACGCCGCGCGCCTCCGCCGCCTCGGCGTGGAGCAGCAGCACGCGCTCGAGGAGCTGGTGGGGGTTCAGCGGCACGCGCCGGAGCTGGACCGGGCGGCCGAGGTCGAGCAGCACCTCGATGATGCGGTTGACGCGGTCCACCTCCTTCAGCAGCACCTCCGTGTACTCGCCGAGGCGCGCGTCGTCGCCCAGCTCGCGCTTGAGGAGCTGCACGGCCCCGCGGATCGCGCCGAGCGGGTTCCGGATCTCGTGGGCGACGCCCACCGCCATCCGGCCGGCGGCCGCCAGCCGCTCGCCGCGCCGGACCTCCTCCTCGAGCTGCCTGACCCGTGACACGTCCCGCAGCACGGCGACGGCGCCGGTGACGGAGCCGTCGCGGGCGAAGAGCGCCGCGGTCTCGATGCTGACGGGGACGACACGGCCGTCCGCCGTCTCCAGCGTGCCCTCGGCTTCCGACCGGCGCTCGCCGGTGGCGAGCGTCTCGGTGAGCCGGCTGACCAGCGACGACCCGGCGGGCAGGACCTCCTTGACGAGCCGGCCCTCGGCGCGGCGGGCGGAGCGTCCGGTCAGCTCCTCGGCGGCGGCGTTCCAGAAGACGACGCGGAGGGCCGCATCGACCGCGACGACCGCGTCGGGGAGACCGGCGAGCACCGCCTCGTAGTTCATGTCCGGGCGCGGTGCGACAGGCCGGCCCGCCGACTCATGCCAGCGCCATGTCGGGGATGGCGTTCATCCCGAGCGGCGCGCGCTGGCCGGCGCGCAGGCGCTCGGTGCCGGCCGCGGTAATCATCGCCGCGTTGTCGGTGCAGAGCCGCGGCGGCGGGATGTGGAGCCGGATGCCGTGCTCGGCGGCCTCGGCGGCCAGCGCGCGGCGCAGCGGGCCGTTGGCCGCGACGCCGCCCGTGAGCACCACGCGCTTGACGCCCAGGTGCAGCGACGCCTTGACGGTCTTGCGCACCAGCATCTTCACGACCGCCGCCTGGAACGACGCCGCCACGTCCGCCACCCGGGCCTCGGAGAGCGGCCCGTGGCGCTTGACGTGGAGCGACACCGAGGTCTTGATCCCGCTGAACGAGAAGTCGCGCGACTGGTCCGTCATCTGCGCCAGCGGGAAGGCGATGGCGCGGGGATCGCCGCGCTCGGCCACGCGCTGGATCGCCGGGCCGCCGGGGAAGCCGAGCCCCAGGAGCTTGGCTACCTTGTCGAACGCCTCGCCGGCCGCGTCGTCTCGCGTCTGCCCCACGAGCGCGTACTCGAGCGGCGCCCGCGCGTGGTAGAGCGCCGTGTGGCCGCCCGAGACCACGAGCGCCAGGAACGGGTGCTCCGGGGGATCGTCGGTCAGGAACGCGGCGTAGATGTGCCCCTCGAGGTGGTTGACGCCGACGAGCGGCTTGCGGTGCACGTAGGCGAGCGCCTTGGCCACCGAGAGCCCGATCAGGAGCGAGCCGACCAGCCCCGGCCCCTGCGTCACGGCGATCCCGTCCAGGTCGGCGAGCTTGACGCTGGCGTCGCCGAGCGCCCGCTCGACGACGGGCACGACGACCTCGAGATGGCGCCGGGAGGCCAGCTCGGGGACCACGCCGCCGTACGGCGCGTGGATGGCGTCCTGGGAGGCCACGACGTTGGAGAGGACGCGCCGCCCGTCCGCGAGGACGGCGGCGGCCGTCTCGTCGCACGAGCTCTCGATCCCGAGGACGATCATCGTTGCCCGTCCGGTGAAAAGACGTGAGGGGCGGCGCGCACGTCACCGCCCCTCATGCGAGACGACGCTCAGGGATTCTGGGGGCGTGCCTGCGCCTGCGAGCCGCCCGGGCGCCCCTGCTCGATCACGCGCATCGCCTTGATCACGTCGAGCGCGCGCTGGAGCTGGACGTCCTTCTTCAGATCCTCCAGCGGGTCGAGCGACGGCGGCTTCGGCGGCGCCCCCGCGGGCTCCTTCGGCACCTCGACGACGATGTCCGGCGTGATGCCCTTGCCGTGGATCGAGCGCCCCTTCGGCGTGAAGTACTTGGCCGTCGTGAGCCGCAGCCCCGAGCCGTCCGAGAGCGGGATGATGGTCTGCACCGAGCCCTTGCCGAACGTCTGGGTGCCGACGAGCACGGCGCGGCCGTAATCCTGGAGCGCGCCGGCGACGATCTCGGAGGCGGACGCGCTGCCCTGGTTCACCAGGATGACCATCGGCAGCCCGTTGAAGACCTTCTTGGCGTGCGCCGAGAAGCGCATGTTCTGGTTGCGGACGCGCCCCTCGGTGTAGACGACGAGCTTGCCGTCGTCGATGAACTTCTCGGTCACCTCCACCGCCGCCGTGAGGAGGCCGCCGGGGTTGTTGCGGAGGTCGAGGACGAGCGCCTTCATGCCGCTCTTCGACAGCTTGTCGAGCGCCGCCTCGATGTCGTGCGAGGTCTGCTCCTGGAACTGGCGCAGCCGGATGTAGCCGACGCCGTTGCCGAGGTCGTGCATCCGGACGGACTGCACGCGGATCTGCTCGCGGGTGATCTCGAAGTCCTTCGGCTCCGCCCAGCCCTCCCGGACGACGCTGATCGTCACCTTCGTCCCGGGCTTGCCGCGCATGCGCTTGACGGCGTCGGCGAGCTGCATGTCCTTGGTGACGATGCCGTCGATCTTGACGATGCGGTCGCCGGGGTGGAGCCCCACCCGGTGCGCGGGCGTGCCCTCGATCGGCGCCACGACCGTGAGGATGTCGTCGCGGAGCGTGATCTCGATGCCGAGGCCGCCGAAGCTACCCGAGGTCTCGACCTGCATCTCGCGGTAGCTGTCGGGGTCGAGGAACGAGCTGTGGGGATCGAGACCGCGCAGCGTGCCCTTGATCGCGCTGTAGATCAGCTCGCGAGGCGGGACCTCGTCGACGTACTGGTTCTGCACGATGGACAGCACCTCGGTGAACAGCCGCAGCTGCTCGTACGTGGTGCCGCTGTCCGTGCTCTTGCTCGCGACGGAGCCGCCCACCGTCAGCGTGAGCACGACGAGCAACGAGCCGATCACGAACGCCTTCTTCATGGACGCTGTCCCCCTAGCTGCGTTGGCGGAGCCAGTCGGCCGGGTCCAGCGGCTTGCCCTGGAAGCGCACCTCGAAGTACAGGCGCGGTCCCGCGAGCGACCCCGTGTCACCCACCGTCCCGATCCGCTGTCCTTGCCGCACGTCGTCGCCTTCCTTGACCTCGATCTCGGCGATGTGCGCGTACAACGTGTAGTACTCGTTGCCGTGGTCCAGGATGATCAGGTTGCCGTAGCCCTTGAACCATCCCGTGAAGACCACGTTTCCAGCGTACACCGCCGTGACTTCCGTGCCGCCGGCCGCCGCGATGTCCACCCCGTTCCGGAACGTCCGCGTTCCGAAGCGCGGGTGCACCTGCGGGCCGAACGCCGTCACGATCTGGCCGTCCGCCGGCCACGGCAGCCGCCCCCTCAGCCCGCCGAACCCTGTCCGGGGAGGCTCCCCGGGCGTCGCGGGCGGGGCCTTCGCGATCCTTCGCTGGCGGGCCTGGAGCTCCTTGACGAAGGTCTCGAGCTTGCGGGCCGCCTCGCTGAGCTCCCCCACCATCCGCTCGTGGTAGGCGCGCTCGTCACGAACTTTCGCCAGCAACATCCGGCGCTTGGCGGCCTCACGATCGACTTCGGCCTGCTCGGCCCTGGCCTGCCCCCTGAGGCTCGCCAGCTCGGCCTGGCGGGCTTCCTCCCTGCCCTTCCGGTCGGCGAGCCTGTCGGTCGTAACACGATACTCTTGAATGAGCCGGGCGTCCAGGGCGGCCAGATTGGCGAGCTGCCGGATGGCCACGACCCGCCTCACCGGGTCCTCTCCGCCGAGCACCAGGGGCAGGGCGGCCCCCTGCGAGTGGATCTTGTACATGGTCCTGAGGCGCAGGGCGAGGGCCTGCTCCTGGCCCGATCGGTTGCCCTGGAGGCGGTCGATCTCCCCGCGGAGCGAGGCGATGTCGCCCTGGACGCGCCGGATCCTCGCGTCGAGCCTGGCGACCTCCCGCTGCTTCTCGGCCAGCCTCCGCTCGGTCTCCTCGAGCTCCGCCAGCACCGACGTTTCGCGACGGCGGGCCTCGGCCGCCTTCTCCCGCTCGTGCTTGAGCTGGCGCTGGGTCTCCTGCAGTCTCCGCTGCTCGGTCTGGAGGGAATCTTCCTTCCGCGACTGGGCGCCGGCCGTCCAGGGGGCGAGCAGGGCCGCGGCGGCCAGGATCAGCGTGCCGCTCCTGCTCCTCCGCCGGGGACGGCTCATGTCGCGGCGCGCCGTCCCCTCGCCAGCATGCCGCCGAAGGCTCCGAGCACGGCACCGGCGCACAGGATCGTCAGCATCGCCGGCGGCGTGAGGAAGTCGAGGCTCGGCAGGCCGACCGTCAGGTTGATGAGCGGCTCGAGGCGGGGCGCCGCGAGCCGGTGGCCGGCGAGGAGCACCGCCAGCGCCAGGCCCGCGCCGACGAGGCCCTGCACGAGCCCCTGGAGCAGCAGCGGGAGGCGGACGGCGATCTCCGGGGCGCCGACGAGCCGCATGATCTCGGTCTCCTCGCGCCTGAAGTGCAGGACGAGGGTCGTGGACGTGGTGACGGTCAGGATCGCGGCCAGGGCGAGCACGCCGCCGATGCCGAGGCCGATCGTCGCCAGCAGCCGCTGCCACTGCGCGAGGCGCTCCACCCATTCCACGCCGCCCGCGACCTCCTCGGCCTCGGGCAGCGACGCCAGCCGCTCGATGAGGGCGTGGGCCGCGCCCGGCGTGGCGCCCGCCGCGGTCGGCGTGACCTCGATCGAGGCCGGCAGGGGGTTGGAGGGCAGCTGCTCGGCGACCGCCGCGTCCTTGCCGAGGACGCGCTTCAGCGAGGCGAGCGCCTCGGCCTTGCTCACGTAACGGGCGGACGCCACGTCGGGCAGCGCGGCGACCCGCCTGAGCAGCGCGGGCACCTCGGCGGGCGGCACCTCGCGCCTGAGGTAGACGATCACGCGCACCCGCTCGCGCCACTCGGTGACCGCGCGCCCCAGGTTGAACGACAGCACCCAGAACGCCCCCACGGCCACCAGCGACAGCGAGATGAGCACGATCGCGCTGGCGGCGACGCGGCCGGCGCGCCGGAGGTCCCTGAGGGCCTCGCCCAGCAGGAAGCCGATCATCCGCCCTCGTCCTTCACGAGCCGCCCGCCCTCGAGCACGAGCTTGCGCCGGCCGAGGGCGGCGGCGAGGCGCGCCTGGTGCGTGGCGAGGATCACGGTGGTGCCGCGCGCCCAGATGTCCTTGATGATCGCGAGCACCTCGGCCGCCATCTCCTCGTCGAGGTTGCCGGTCGGCTCGTCGGCGATCAGCAGCGGCTGCTTGCGCACGATCGCCCGCGCCAGCGCGGCGCGCTGGGCCTCGCCCTGGCTGAGCTGCGCCGGGTAGGCCTGCGCGCGCGACGAGAGCCCGACGGCGCGGAGCGCGTCGAAGGCGCGCGCGGTGATCTCGCGGCGGGGCGTGCCGGTCACCCGCAGCACGAACGCGATGTTCTCGTACACCGTCCGGCCGGGCAGGAGCTTGGCGTCCTGGAAGACGACGCCGACGGAGCGCCGCAGCGTCTGGATCCTCGAGCGGGAGAGCCTGGCGATCGGCTGGCCGAGCACCTCGACGTCGCCCTCGGTGGGCGGCTCCTCGCCGTACAGGAGGCGCAGCAGCGTCGTCTTGCCGGCGCCGCTGGGGCCGCTGACGACGACGAACTCCCCCTTGCCGATCCGGAAGCTGACGTCAGCGAGCGCAGGGACTTTCACCGGCCCGACTTCGTAGACCTTCGAGACGCGGTGAAACTCGATCATCGCGAGCGGCTACGATTATAGGCGCCGCCGCTCACATCCGTGCCAGTTTCTCCTGGAGCAGGCGATTCACGAGGCCCGGGTTCGCCTTGCCGCCCGTGGCCTTCATCACGAGACCGACGAGCGCCTTGGCCGCCGCGGCCTTGCCCTTCCTGAAGTCCTCGATCGGCTTGGGATTTTCCGCGAGCACGCGCTCGATCACCGCGGCGAGCTCCGCGGCGTCCGCGACCTGGGTCAGCCCCTCGCGGTCGACGATCGCGCGGGCGTCCTCGCCGGAGCGCAGCATGCGCTCGAAGACGTCCTTCGCGATCTTGCCGCTGATCGTGCCGTCCTCGACCAGCCGCAGCAGCCCGGCGAGCCGCGCCGGCGTCACGGGCGACGCCGCGATGGCGCGCTCGTCGTCGCCCGGCAGCGCGCGCAGCAGCTCGGACATGATCCAGTTGGACACCGCCTTCGGGTTCGGGAACTCGCGCACCGTCGCCTCGAAGTACTCGGCGAGCGCGCGGCTCTGCGTCAGCACGGTGGCGTCGTACGGCGGGAGCCCGTGCTCGGCGATGAAGCGCTCGCGCCGGGCCCGCGGCAGCTCCGGCAGGCCGCGGCGGATCTCCTCGACCCAGGCCGGGTCCAGGCGCAGCGGGACCAGGTCGGGCTCGGGGAAGTAGCGGTAGTCGTGCGCGTACTCCTTGGAGCGCATCGCGCGCGTGACGCCGCGCTCGGCGTCCCAGAGGCGCGTCTCCTGCACGACGCGCTGTCCCGCGTCGAGCACGCGCGCCTGGCGCTCCGCCTCGTGCTCGAGGGCCCGCTGCACGTTGCGGAAGGAGTTCATGTTCTTGATCTCGACCTTGGTGCCGAGCGCGGCGGCGCCGCGGGGCCGGAGCGAGATGTTGGCGTCGCAGCGGAGCGAGCCCTCCTCCATGTTGCCGTCGCAGACGCCGAGGTCGACGAGCACGGCGCGGAAGGCGCGCAGGAACGCGGCGGCCTCCTCCGGCGAGCGGATGTCCGGCCGCGAGACCGTCTCCATCAGCGGCACGCCGGCGCGGTTGAAGTCGACGAGGCTCGCCTGCGCGGTCTCGAGCGACCCCTCGTGGACCAGCTTGCCGACGTCCTCCTCGAGGTGCAGCCGCTGGATGCCCACGCGCGTCGTCCCGCCGCCCGGCAGGTCGACCTCCAGCGCGCCGTCCTCGGCGAGCGGCTCCTCGTACTGGCTGATCTGGTAGTTCTTCGGCATGTCCGGGTAGTAGTAGTGCTTGCGCGCGAACCGGCACGCCGCGTTGATGCGACAGCCGAGCGCCAGCGCGGCCCGGACGCCGTGCTCCACCGCGCGGCGGTTGATCACCGGCAGCGTCCCCGGCATGCCCTGGCACACGGGGCACGTCTGGGTGTTGGGCGCGGCCCCGAACGTCGTCGGGCAGCCGCAGAAGAGCTTCGAGCGCGTGGTGAGCTGCGCGTGCACCTCGAGCCCGATGACGACCTCGTGGATCATGCGATCGCCGGGCGGCGCTCGGCCCAGGAGGTGGCGCGCTCGTAGGCGTGCGCCGCCGCGAGGACCGTCGGCTCGTCGAAGGCCTTGCCGATGAGCTGGAGCCCGATGGGCAGCCCCGCGCGGCTGAAGCCGCACCGCACGGAAACCGCCGGGAGGCCCGCCAGGCTCGACGGCACCGTGAAGACGTCGTTCAGGTACATGGCGAGCGGGTCCTCCTTCTCGCCGATCCTGAAGGCGACGCCGGGCGTGGTGGGCGCGACGATGAGGTCGACCTCGGCGAAGGCGCGGTCGAAGTCGCGCCTGACGAGCGTCCGCACCTTCTGCGCGCGCCCGTAGTACGCCTCGTGGTAGCCGGCCGAGAGCGCGTACGTCCCCAGCATGATGCGGCGCTTGACCTCCGCGCCGAAGCCGGCGGCCCGCGTCCGGCTCTCCATCTCGACGAGGTCCCGTCCTCCCGGCGCCCGGAGCCCGTACTTGACGCCGTCGTAGCGCGCCAGGTTCGAGGAGGCCTCGGCCGGCGCGATGATGTAGTAGACCGCGATGCCGTGGTCGGTCGTCGGCAGCGACAGGTCCCGCGTCGCCGCGCCCAGCCCGCGCAGCGTCGCCACGGCCTCCTCCACCGCGCTCCGCACGTCCGGATCGAGCCCCTCGGCGAAGTACTCCCGCGGCACACCGATCCGGAGGCCGGCGACCCCGCGCTCGAGTTGCGCCACGTAGTCGGGCACGGGCCGGTCCACCGAGGTCGAGTCGCACGGGTCCGCGCCGGCGATCGCCCCCAGCAGCAGCGCGCAGTCCCGGACGGTCCGCGTGAACGTCCCGACCTGGTCCAGCGACGAGGCGAAGGCGATGAGGCCGTAGCGCGAGACGCGCCCGTACGTGGGCTTGAGCCCGACCGTGCCGCAGAACGCCGCCGGCTGGCGGACGGAGCCGCCGGTGTCGGTGCCGAGGCCCGCGGCGGCGAGCTCTCCGGCCACGGCGGCGGCGGAGCCCCCGGAGGAGCCGCCGGGGACGCGCTCGAGGTCCCACGGGTTGCGCGTGGGCTTGAACGCCGAGTGCTCCGTCGACGAGCCCATGGCGAACTCGTCCATGTTGGTCTTGCCGAGGAACACGGCCCCCGCGCGGCGGAGACGGCTCACGACCGTCGCGTCGTACGGCGGGACGAACGACTCGAGGATCCGCGAGCCGCACGTCGTCGGGACGCCGGCCGTGCAGAGCACGTCCTTGAGGGCGATGGGCACGCCGTCGAGCGGCCCGAGCGGCGCCCGACGGGCGAAGCGGTCGTCGGCCGCCCTGGCGGCCGCGCGCGCCGCCTCCGCGGTGACCGTCAGGTACGCCCCGACGCGGCCCTCGAGCGCGGCGATCCGCGCCAGGTAGGCGTCGGCGACCGCGCCCGGCGTCGTGTCGCCGCGCCGGTATGCGGCGGCCAGCTCGTGCACGGTCAGTCGCGTCAGCTCCGCGGCCACCTCAGTCCTCGAGGATCCGCGGGACCCGGAAGAAGTCGCCGGCGCGGTCCGGGGCGTTCGCCATCATCTCCTCGCGCGGACGGCTGGGAACGACCTCGTCGTCCCGCATGACGTTGGTCATCGGCACCGCGTGCGAGGTGGGCTCGACGCCCTCGACGTCCACCGCCTTCAGCGCGTCGATGTACTGGAGGATGCGGCCGAGCTGCTGGCGCATGCGGCTCCGCTCCTCGTCGCCGAGGGCCAGCCGCGCCAGCCGCGCCACGTGCTCGACGTCGCGCTCGTCGATCATCAGAGCTCCTCGAGGTGCGCGTACTGGAGCGACAGCCGCTTGCGCCCGACGCTGGCGAAGCGCACGGTCACGATGACCTCCGCCCCCTCGCGCTCGACGCCGACGACCATCCCCTCGCCCCACCGCGCGTGCCGGACCCGCCCGCCCACGCGGAACGGCAGGTCCTCCTCGGTCGTCGCCGAGGCCGCCGCGTACGCGACGTCGTCCCGGGCCGACGGCGGTGGCCCCGAGCGGATGTTCAGCGGCTGCACGTGCTCCCCGGGCATCTCCCTCAGGAAGCGCGAGGGCTCGCCCACGCCGTAGCCGTGGACCCGGCGGTGGAGCGCGTACGACAGGTACAGGCGCTCGCGCGCCCGGGTGATGCCGACGTAGCAGAGGCGGCGCTCCTCCTCCACCTCGTCCTGGTCGCTCATCGACCGCGCGTGGGGGAAGACGCCCTCCTCCAGGCCCGTGATGAACACGGCCGGGAACTCGAGCCCCTTCGCCGAGTGCAGCGTCATCAGCGTGACCCGCGACGCCTCGTCCTTCAGCTCGTCGACGTCGCTCATGAGCGCGACGCTGTCCAGGAAGCCCTCGATCGTCGGGTCCGGCTGGGCGTGCGTGTAGTCTTCCGCGGCCGCCACCAGCTCCTCCAGGTTCTCGAGCCGCGCCTCGGCCTCGGGCGAACGCTCCTGCTTGAGGCTGTCGCGGTAGCCCGAGTCGTCCAGGACGACGTCGATGAACTGGGGCGGCGGCAGGCTGCCGCGCTGCGCGCCGAGGCGGTGCAGCGTGGCGGCGAACTCCTCCAGGGTGGCGCGCGCCTTGCCGCGCAGGTCGGCGGGCGGCGCGGCGGCCGCGGCCAGCAGGGGCCGCCCCTCGCGCGCCGCGACCTCCTCGAGGCGCGCCAGCGTGGCGGGCCCGATGCCGCGCGGCACGGCCGCGATCGCGCGGCGGAAGGCGACGTCGTCCGAGGGATTGATCGTCAGGCGCAGGAAGGCGAGCGCGTCCTTGATCTCCTTGCGCTCGTAGAAGCGGACGCCGCCGACGATCACGTACGGGATGCGCGCCCGCCGCAGCGCGTCCTCGATCACGCGCGACTGGGCGTTGGTGCGGTAGAACACCGCGACGCCGTGCCACGGCACGCCGTCGGCGCGGAGGGCGACGATCGTCTGGGCGACGAAGTTGGCCTCCTCGTGCTCGTCCCAGGCGCGGTAGAGGCGGGCGCGCTCGCCCTCGGGGTTCTCCGTCCACAGCGTCTTGTCCTTGCGCTGGACGTTGTTGGCGATCACGCCGGCGGCGAGCGCCAGGATGCGGCGCGTGGAGCGGTAGTTCTGCTCGAGGCGGACGACCGTCGTGCCCGGGTAGTCGGTCTCGAAGTCCAGGATGTTGCGGATGTCCGCGCCCCGCCACTTGTAGATCGACTGGTCGCTGTCGCCGACCACGCAGACGTTCCGGTGCTCGGCGGTCAGCAGCCGGATGATCCGGTACTGGGCGCGGTTCGTGTCCTGGTACTCGTCGACCAGCACGTGGCGCCACAGCCGGCGGTACCAGGCGAGCGCCTCCGGCACCTCGGAGAGCAGGCGGACCACCCGCAGCAGCAGGTCGTCGAAATCGACGGCGCCCGTCTGCCGGAGCCGCTGCTCGTAGCGCGAGTAGACCAGCGCCGCCTTCTGCTCCCACGGTCCGCGCGCGTCACGGAGCGCGTCGGCCACGGACGTCATCTGGTTCTTCCAGTACGAGACCCGGTGGACGGCGGCGCTGGGCGTGAACGTCCGGTCGGCGAGCTCGCCCTCCTTCATGCACTCCTTGACCAGCGCGAGCCGGTCGTCCTCGTCGTAGATCACGAAGTTGCGGGCGAGGCCGACGTGCTCGCCGTGCTGGCGGAGGACCCGGACGCACACGGAGTGGAACGTGCCGATCAGCGGCGACGTGAGCCCGACGGGCAGCAGCAGGTCGTCCACCCGCCGCGCCATCTCGCCCGCCGCCTTGTTGGTGAACGTCATCGCGAGCAGGTTGCGCGGGCCGACGCGGTGGGTGCCGATGAGCCAGGCGATGCGGTAGGCGATGACGCGCGTCTTGCCGCTGCCCGCGCCGGCGAGGACGAGCAGGGGGCCGTCGCCGAAGGTCACGGCCTCGCGCTGCGCGGGGTTCAGGTCGTCGAGGAGACGCTCCAGGCCGGCAGACACCGTCGCATTGTACCGTATGCGCGGAGGCGCGATGAAGCCGGGCGCGACGTCGCTCCGCATGGACGAGGGCGACCGCCCGCGAGTCATCCGCGCTCGTTCAGCCGCCAGCGCTGGAAGACCCAGCCCGGGTCGGCGTCGACGCCGCCCTCGGCGACGAGCCGCGCGCCCGAGAGGTCGAGCATCGTGAGGATGCCCTCGTGCGCGCCGGTGTCGACGACGACGTCCGTGCGCGTGAGGAACACCTCGTCGAGCACGCCGGCCTCGCGGAGCGCCCGCAGCACGGTCACCCCACCCTCGCAGTCGAGGTAGCGCACCGCGTGCTCCGTGGAGAGGCGCTCGTGGGCGCGCCCGAGGCCGCCGGGCTCCAGTAGCGGCTCGACGACGAGGCGTCGCGGGTCGAGCCGCGCGCCCCGCCGCGCGAGCTCGGCGGCGCCGACCTCCGTCGTCACCACGATCGCCTCGATCCCCGGCGTCGTGAAGACCGGGTGGTCCACCGGCAACCGGCCGAAGAGCGAGTACACGACGTGGCGCGGCTGGCGGGACAGCCCCTGCTCGAGGCGGAACCGGTAGAGCTCGGGCCGGGCGGGCTCGCCCGGCTCCTGCGGCGTCTGGAGCAGGCCCGGCTGCTCCCTGATCGTCCGGGCCCCGACGGCCACGTCGCCGAAGCAGCGCAGGAAGCGCACGAGCAACCGGTCGGCGTGCCTCGCCGGCCGGTCGGGATCGCCGAGGATCCCCCGCACGGGGTCGTCGTCCGCGCCCGCGCGGCGCCACGCGACGACGCCGTTCGCCGACGCGACCATGACGCCGTAGATCCACGGCCGATCGGGCCACGGCGGCGGAAAGCCGATCGGCGCCCAGCGCGCGGGATCGGGGGACCGCCGGCCCGGCGGGCCTCCGGCCTCGGCGTCGACGCGCCAGCGGACGAGCGTCCGGGCGGCGAGGGCGTCGCCGCCGGCGCCGGGCGCGGTCACGTCGCGCTCCAGGCCCCCCACGCCAGCAGCAACCAGCCGAGCAGGAAGCAGAGCCCGCCGACCGGCGTGACGGCGCCGAGCCACCGGATGCCGCTCGCGGACAGCAGATACAGGCTGCCGGAGAAGAGCAGCGTGCCGGCGACGAAGAGCCAGCCAGCGGCCGTGACGGCTCCCGACGGCCAGCGCGAGGCGGCCCAGCCCACGGCCAGCAGCGCGAGCGCGTGGTAGACGTGGTACCGGACGCCCACCTCGAACGTCGCGAGCATGTCGGGCTCGAGACGCCCCCGCAGGGCGTGGGCGGCGAAGGCCCCGAGCGCCACGCCCAGCAGGGCCGAGAGCGCGCCCAGGGCCACGAACAGGCGATCCATCGGCCGGTAGCTTAGCCCGGCGGGGCCGCGGACGTCACCGCGACCACCTTGCCGGCGGCGCTCCGGAGCGGCGGGGGTGCGCCGCCGGCGTCGATGTCAGCGGTGCTTCCAGTGGTGCCTGGCGTGTCCCGGCGGGACCCAGCCGTGATGGCCGTGCCGCACGGCGACGTGGTGCGGGTGGACGTGGCGCTGGACGATCACCGGCGCGGGCCGGTAGACGACCATGGGGGCGGCCGGGTACACGACGGCCGGCGCGCCGTACACGACGGCCGGAGGAGCGTGGACCACCACCGGCGCGGGCGACACCACGACGGGAGGCTGGTGGACCACGACCGTCTCCCGGACGACGTGGGTCGAGGACGGGGAGGAGTGGAAGATGGTCTCTCCCCGCACGATCTGGTTGAAGACGGCGAAGGCGCCGAGCGCCAGCGCCGCGTCGGTGGACGAGCCGGCGGCCGCGGGCTGAGCGGTCGCCGCGATGCCGGAGGCCAGGGCCACTGCCGCCACGAGCTTCTTCACGTCGCCCTCCCGGGGCCCCCTCGGGGCCGTGGAGTCACTGCGTGCGTCTGCTCGTGAGACGGCCGGCCCGGCCGGTGTATTTACTCCACGGTCACCGACTTCGCCAGGTTCCTGGGCTGGTCGACGTCGCAGCCCCGGCGGACGGCGATGTGGTAGGCCAGGAGCTGGAGCGGGACCGTGGTGACGATCGGCGCCAGCAGGTCGGCCGACGGGGGCACCTCGATCACGTGCTGGGCCTTGCTGGCAACCAGCCGGTCGCCGGACTGCACGACCGCGATGACGCGGCCTTCCCGGGCGCGCACCTCCTCGATGTTGCCGAGCATGCGGTCGTAGGAGCCGTCGCGGGGCGCCAGCGCCACCACGGGCAGGTTCTCGGCGATGAGCGCGATGGGGCCGTGCTTCATCTCGCCGCCCGCGTAGCCCTCCGCGTGGATGTAGGAGATCTCCTTCAGCTTCAGCGCGCCCTCGAGCGCGATGGGGTACTGCAGCCCGCGGCCCAGGTAGAGGAAGTCCGTGGCGCTCGACAGGTGCCGGGCGAGCGCGGCGATCTGGCTGTCGAGCTCGAGCGTCTGCTCGACGAGCCGCGGGATCTCGACCAGGTCCCGGATGCGCTTGCGGACGTCCTCCGCGGTGATGGCGTCACGCTGGCGGCCCAGCCAGAGGCCGAGCAGGTAGACGGCCACGATCATCGCCGTGAAGGCCTTGGTGGAGGCGACGCCGATCTCGGGGCCGGCGTGCATGTAGAGCGTGCCCGTGGCCTCCCGGGAGAGCGCCGAGCCGACGACGTTGGTGATCGCGAGGATCGGGCAGCCCTTCAGCCGCGCCGCCTTGACGGCGCCGAGCGTGTCGGCGGTCTCGCCCGACTGGGAGACGGCCACGACCAGGGTCTCGGGACCGACGATCGCGTCCCGGTAGCGGAACTCCGATCCGAGGTCGACCTCGGCCGGCACGCCGGCGAGCCGCTCGACCATCGCGCGCCCCAGCATGCCCGCGTGGTACGCGGTGCCGCAGGCGACGAAGACGACGCGCTGGATGGCGCGGATCGTCGACGGGTCGAGGTTGACGTCGGGCAGGACGACGTTGCCGGTCTCCGGCGAGATCCGGCCGCGGAACGTGTCGGTGATCGCGCGCGGCTGCTCGTAGATCTCCTTCAGCATGAAGTGGCGGTAGCCGCCCTTCTCCGCCATGATCGGGTCCCACAGGATGCGCACGGGCTCGCGCTGGACCGGCTGATCGTCCAGCGTGGAGAGGGTGACGCCCTCCGCGGTGACCTCCGCCACCTCGCCGTCCTCGAGGATCACGACGTCCCGCGTGTGGGACAGGATCGCCGGGATGTCGGAGGCGATGAACATCTCGCCCCGCCCGAGCCCCACCACGACGCTGCCCGCGCCGTGCTTGGCGGCGACCAGCCGGTCGGGCGCCGCCTTCGAGACGACGCCGATGGCGTAGGAGCCCTTGAACTCGGCGAGCGCGCGCTTGACGGCCCGGTCGATCCGCCCGGTGGCGGCCAGGTGGTGCTCGATCAGGTGGGCGAGCACCTCGGTGTCCGTCTCGGACCTGAAGCGGTGGCCCTCGGCCTGGAGGCGCTCCTTGATCTCCAGGTAGTTCTCGAGGATCCCGTTGTGCACGACGACGAGGCCGCCGGTGCAGTCGGTGTGCGGGTGGGCGTTCTCGTCGGACGGGCGCCCGTGCGTCGCCCAGCGCGTGTGTCCGATGCCGATGGAGCCCGCCAGCGGCCGGTCGCGGAGCATGCCCTCCAGCGTCTTGATCCGCCCGGCGGCGCGCCGCACCTCGAGCTCGCCGTTGACGCCCAGGACGGCGACGCCGGCCGAATCGTAGCCGCGGTACTCCAGGCGCTTCAGGCCGTCGACGATGATGCCGACCGCGCTCTTCTCGCCCACGTATCCGACGATCCCGCACATGGCTTCAGCCGTCCTTCCGCCCGGCGTCCTTCCTCGCGGCCGCCCGGCGCTCCGCCCAGCGTTCCTTCACGACCTGCGGCGACCGCTCGAGCGCCAGCGCGCCGGGCGGGACGTCGCGGGTGATGACGGACCCCGAGCCGACGTAGGCGCCCTCGCCGATGGTGACGGGGGCGACCAGGCTCACGTTGGTCCCGACGAACGCGCGGTCGCCGACGACGGTCTGGTGCTTGCGCTCGCCGTCGTAGTTGCAGGTGATGGCGCCCGCGCCGATGTTCACGCCCTCACCGACGACGGCGTCGCCGATGTACGCGAGGTGGTTGGCCTTGCTGCCGCGCCCGATCCGTGACTTCTTGACCTCGACGAAGTTGCCGATGTGCGCGCCCCGGCCGATGTGGACCTGCGGGCGCAGGTGGCAGAACGGGCCGAGCTGCGCCTCGTCCTCGACCACGGCCTCGGCGAGGACGCAGTACGGCCGGACGCGGACGCCGTCGCCGAGGCGGCTCGCGCTGATCTGGGTCCCGGCGCCGATGACGCAGCCGGCGCCGATCTCGGTGGGTCCCTCGATGAGCACCTGGGGATAGACGACCGTGTCCTGTCCGATCGCGACCGTGTCCTCGATGTACGTGCTCACCGGATCCAGGATCGTGACCCCCGACTCCATGAGCGCGTCCAGGATGCGCCGGCGCTGGATCGCCGCCGCCGCGGCGAGCTGCTTGCGGTCGTTGACCCCCATCGCGTCGCTCGCCTCGGAGACGGGCACGGCCTCCACCCGGGCGCCGGCGCGGGCGAGGATCCCGACCACGTCGGTCAGGTAGTACTCGCCCTGGTCGTTGTCGGGCCTGACCTCGGCGAGCGCCTGCCAGAGCCGGCGGCCGTCGAAGCAGTAGACCGACGTGTTGATCTCGGTGATCTTCTTCTGGTCGTCGGTGGCGTCGCGCTCCTCGACGATCCGCGCCACGCGTCCCCGCTGCCGCAGGACCCGCCCGTAGCCGTGCGGGTTGTCGGCGATGGCCGTCAGCACCGTCGCGGCGGCCCCCGACGACGTGTGATGGCCGACGAGACGCTCGATGGTCTCCGTCCTGAGCAGCGGCATGTCCGCGGGAAGCACGAGCACGTTCCCGCCCTCGGCGCACGCCTCCCGCGCCTGCTGCACGGCGTGCCCGGTGCCGAGCCGCTCGCGCTGGACGACCGTCGTCACCTCCGGGCCGGCGAGCCTCGCCACCCCGTCAGCTCCGGGGGGGGCGACGACCACGATGCGGTCGCCGACATGACGGGCGATCCGGAGCGCGTAGCCCAGGAGCGGGCGGCCGCACAGCTGGTGGAGGACCTTGGGCTGGCGGGACCTCATGCGCTTGCCCTCTCCCGCCGCCAGGACGATGACCGTCAGATCGTTCATTCGGGGACCCCCATTCTAGCACCCGCCTTCGAGCAAACCCCGCGCCAGACCTGGAAGAAGGCGAGGACGACGGCCATCGGCCCGCCGATCGAAGCCCTGGAGCCGCGAGTCGTGGCCGCTTTGCCGCGGTCCACTCAGCGGCTGTTGCGCAGATGAGACAGCAGGAGCGCCATCCTCTCCGGCAGTCCAGAGCCGACGACCAACCGTTTTCCTGTAATCGGGTGCACGAAAGCGATCTCGGCCGCATGGAGGGCCAGGCCCTCGCCGGGAACGGCGGCCTTCCCCCGGCCGCGCCCATAGGTCGCGTCACCGACGACGGGGTGGCCCAGCGAGGCCATGTGGACCCTGATCTGGTGGGTGCGGCCCGTCTCGAGCCTCAGCTCGAGCACGGTGAAGCGGGGAAGGCGCTCGAGAACCCGGTAGCGGGTGATGGCCCGCTTCCCCTTGCCGGGCGGCCTGACGGCCATCCGTTTCCTGTGGACGGGGTCCCGCCCGATCGGGGCGTCGACGACGCCCTGATCCAGGCCGACGCGCCCGTGGACGACCGCCACGTACTTCCGGGATACCGTCCGCGCCTTGAGCTGCGCGGTCAGGGAATCGTAGGCCACCCGGGTCTTGGCGACGAGCAGGACGCCGGACGTTCCCCTGTCGAGCCGGTGCACGATGCCGGGCCGTCTCGGCCCTCCGACGCCGGCGATCCCGGGCGCGTGGGCGAGGACGGCGGCCGCCAGCGTGCCCCGGGCATGGCCGGCCCCGGGGTGGACCACGATTCCCGCGGGCTTGTCGAGGACGAGGACGTGCTCGTCCTCGTGGAGGATCGCGAGCGGTGCCGCTTCCGGTTCCAGCTCCTCGGCAGGCGGCGGCGGGATGTCGATCTCGACCGCCTCTCCGCCGTGGAGCCGGTACGACGCCTTGCGGGCCGCGCCGTCGACCCGGACGTGGCCGCCGTCGATCAGCGCCTGCACGCGCGCGCGGGACAGCTCCGGCACCTCGTCGGCGAGCCAGCGATCGAGGCGGCCGCCGGCCGCGCCGTGCGCCACGCGCAGCCGGCGCCGTTCCATCTCCTGACAGTTCACGGCTCGCCCGTGGCCGGCAGGACGGGGCTCACGAGGCTCGCCGGGGCGTTCCGGGCGCCGGGCTCCCGAGCAGCCTCACGGCCAGGAGCACGACGCCGACGGAGATGGCGGAGTCGGCCACGTTGAACGCCGGCCAGTGCCACGCGCGCCAGTGGACGTCGATGAAGTCGACGACGGCGCCGAAGCGCGCGCGGTCGATCAGGTTGCCGACCGCGCCGCCGAAGATCAACGCGATGGCGCCGACGTCGACCCAGCCTCCCTGGCTGAGAACCCTGATCGCGACACGGGCGAGCACGACCAGCGCGGCGATGGACAGCACGGCCACCATCCAGCGCCACGCCTCGGGCAACCCCCCGAGGAGGCCGAACGCGAGGCCCGGGTTCATCACGAGCGTCAGCGAGAGCAGGCCGTCGACGAGGTGGATCGGGACGCCCGGCGCCAGGTGCTCCAGCGCCAGGTACTTCGTGATCTGGTCGAGCACGACGATGGCCGCCGCGATCGCCAGCACGGCCGTCATGTCAGCGCTTGGACCACCGGCAGGCAGCGCTCGCAGACCGTCGGATGGGAGGCGCTCTCGCCCACGCGCGTGCTGTACTTCCAGCAGCGCTCGCACTTGCGTCCCGGCGCCCGCGAGATCGCGATCGCGAGCCCGGGGATCTCGGCGCTCTCGGTGGGCGGCAGGAGCGCGTCGGCCGGCGCCGGCTCGAAGAGCCGCACGTCGGACACGATGAAGAGCGTGGCCAGCAGCTCGGCCTTGCTCCGCAGGAGCGCGGGGAGATCCTCGGGTGCGGCCGTGATCCACACCGCCGCCTCGAGCCCGCTGCCGATGGCCTTGCGGCCGCGCGCGGTCTCGAGCGCCTTGGCCGCCTCCCGCCGCACCTCCAGCAGGCGGTCCCACTCGCGCGCGAGACGGTCGTCCAGCCACTCCACGGGGACCTCGGGGAAGCGCTCGAGGTGGACCGACTCGGCCCGGTAGCCGGGCGCGTGCCGCCACGCCTCCTCGGCCGTGAAGCTGAGGATCGGGGCCATCAGCCGGACCAGCGCGCCCAGGATGTCGTGGCACGCCGTCTGCGCGGCCCGCCGGCGGGCATCGTCCGGGGCCGACGTGTAGAGCCGGTCCTTGACGACGTCCAGGTAGAGCGCCGAGAGGTCCACCGCGCAGAAGTTGTGGACGGCGTGGAACACCGTGTGGAACTGGTACTCGTCGTACGCGCGGGTCACGCGGTCGATGAGCCGCGCGAGCCTGTCGAGGACGAAGCGGTCGACCTCGTCCAGCCGCGCGTACGACTGGCGGTCGCGCGCCGGATCGAAGTCGAACAGGTTGCCGAGCAGGAACCGGTACGTGTTCCGGATCCGGCGGTAGGCGTCGGCCAGGCGGTCGAGGATCTCGGTCGAGACGCGGATGTCCTCGGTGTAGTCCTCCGCCGCCGCCCAGAGCCTCAGCACCTCGGCGCCGTACTTCGGGATCAGCTCCTCGGGCGCGACGGTGTTGCCGACGGACTTCGACATCTTCCGTCCCTCGCCATCGACGACGAACCCGTGCGTCAGCACGCTGCGGTAGGGCGCGGCGCCGCGCGTGCCGACGGCCTCGAGCAGCGACGAGTGGAACCACCCGCGGTGCTGGTCGGAGCCCTCCAGGTACATCTCGGCCGGCCATCGGAGGTCCGGGCGCGTCTCCAGCACCGCCGCGTGGCTGCATCCGGAGTCGAACCAGACGTCCAGGATGTCGGTCTCCTTGCGGAAGCGGTCGGCGCCGCAGGCCGGGCAGCGCGTGCCGGACGGCAGCAACTCAGCTGCCGTCCGCGCGTACCACTCGTCGGCGCCCCGCCCGGCGCGGAAGATCGCCGCGACGTGCTCGACGATCCGCTCCTCCAGCAGCAGCGCGTCGCACCCCTCGCAGTAGAACGCGACGATCGGCACGCCCCAGACGCGCTGGCGGGAGATCGTCCAGTCGGGCCGGTGCGCGATCATGTTGAAGATCCGCTCCTCGCCCCAGCCCGGGATCCACCGCACCTCGCGGCGGATCGCGTCGAGCGCCCGCTGGCGGAGGCCGTCCCGGTCCAGCGCGATGAACCACTGGGGGGTCGCGCGGAACAGCGTCGGGTTCTTGCAGCGCCAGCAGTGCGGGTACGTGTGGGCCAGCGTGCGCTCGGCGAGCAGGGCGCCCCGGCGGCGCAGGTGCTCGACGATCGCGGGGTTGGCCTCCCACACCGTCATCCCGGCGAAGTGCTCGACGTCCGCCGCGAAGCGGCCGTCGTCGTCCACGGGGTTGTAGATCCTGAGCCCGAGGGCGCGGCCGAGGTCGTAGTCCTCCTCGCCGTGGCCGGGCGCGATGTGCACGAGCCCGGTGCCCGCGTCCATCGCCACGAAGTCCGCCACCGCGACCTTGCCCGTGCGGTCGATCCACGGGTGGTGGTACTCGAGCCCCTCGAGGCTCCGGCCCGGCATCGCCGCCGCGCGGCCGACGTCGCCGAGGCGCGCGACGCGGGTGACGTCGTCGGCCAGCTTGGCGGCGACGACCAGCGTCTCCCCGCCCGCCTGGAGTGCGACGTACTCCTCGTCGGCGTGCACGGCGACCGCGAGGTTCGCCGGCAGCGTCCACGGCGTCGTGGTCCAGATCACGAGGCCCGGCCGCGGGGCGTCCGGCGCCCCCGGCAGCGGCGACACGAGCGGGAACTTGACGTACACCGACGGCGTCTGCTGGTCCTCGTACTCGACCTCGGCCTGGGCGAGCGCCGTCTTGCAGTGCATGCACCAGTGCACGGGCTTCAGGCCCTTGTAGACGATGCCGCGCCCCACGAAGCGCCCGAACTCGCGGGCGATCACGGCCTGGTAGGCCGGCGCCATCGTCAGGTATGCGTTCTCCCAGTCGCCGAAGACGCCGAGCCGCTTGAACTCCTCGCGCTGGACGTCGACGAAGCGCGCCGCGTACTCGCGGCACCGCCGGCGCTTCTCCACGGGATCCATCGCGCGGCGCACGTCGACGGGCGCGGTGTCGAGCCCCAGCTCCTTGTCGACCTGGTGCTCGATCGGCAGCCCGTGGCAGTCCCACCCGGGGACGTACACCGAGTTGAACCCCGCCATCGAGCGCGACTTCACGACCACGTCCTTCAGCACCTTGTTGACGACGTGGCCGATGTGGATGTGGCCGTTGGCGTACGGAGGCCCGTCGTGGAGGATCCACAGCGGCCGGTCGGCGCGCGCCTCGCGGAGGCGCTTGTAGATGCCGATCTCGTCCCACCACGCCAGCATCCGCGGCTCCGTCTGCGCGAGGTTCGCGCGCATCGGGAAGTCAGTTTTCGGCAGGTTTAGCGTGGTCTTGTAGTCCATGATCGGGAGCGCCATCGTACCACAGTGACGCAGCGCGCCGCGCGGAGGCGGCCTACTTCGGCGAGAGCTTGACGACGCCCTGCGCGGGGTCGATCTGGACGTTGAAGCGCGCGAGGAAATCCTGCCCGAGCAGGCCGTCGACGTCGGGCATGTTCATGTCGTAGGCGCTGACCACCATGCGACCCACGCGCGCCTCGCCCACCGCGATCGAGTCGATCTGGACCAGCTGCACGTCGACCTCGGCGCCGCTCGCGACGCCGCGGGTCCGCGCCGCGAGGGTCCCGCGCGTCAGCGACACGCCGGCGGCGGCCAGCACGCGGGGGCTGAGCAACGTGCTGCCGGCCCCCGTGTCGAGGATGAGCCGCGCCGTGGTCGCGTCGTTCACCCGCGCGTCGACGACGATGTGCCGCCCGGGGGTGAAGCGGATGACGGTCTCGGGCGTCGCCGAGGCGGCCTGGGTCGACCCCGACGGCGGAGCCGGCGCGTTGCGGTAGCCGAGCGGCACCGCGCTCGAGCGGTACCGCTCGGGAACGCCGTCGAGCCCCTCGCCGTAGTGGACGTTGCCTCGCTCGTCGGTCCAGCGGAAGAACTGGGCGGAGGCGGGGCCGGCCGTTCCGGCCACGAGGAGCGCGACGACGGCGAGGGCGGGCAGGGACCGGTGCGTCCGCCAGGGAGCGTCTGCGCGGGAACGCGCGCCTTGCATCGAAGACGATCATACGGCACACCGCTTCAGCCGATACACGATCATTTCCGCCGCTCCCGCCACCTCGTTGCGCGGGAGGCGCGCGGCGTGGACGGGCTCGAGCAGGTAGGTCCGGGAGGTCAGGTCCGGAAACCACGAGGGGAACACGATCACGTAGTCCGGGCACGTCTCGGTGACGTAGCGGATTACCCCGGCCTCTCCGTCCCGCCGGTACGGGATGATGTCGGGGGTCACCAGGCCCATGAGGTCGATGACGGGGCGGCGCGAGAAGTACGCGATCGCGCCGATGTCGTTCAGGGCGAGCCGGGCGTTCCTCGGCACCTGGTCGTCCACCCAGCGTCCGAGGGCCACCTGGAGCGCGTCGATGTTCTGCACGGCCCAGCCGTAGCGGACCGCCGCCGCCGGCAACAGGGCGAGGGCGACGGCCAGCCAGGCGCCCGCGACCGCGCGGATCGTCCATCGCCCGGCGGCCGGCGCGGCGGCGGCCAGCACGACGAGCGCCAGCGGCAGCAGGTGCATCGAGTACCGGCCCTCCTGGAACCCTGGCCCCCTGTACGGCGCCAGCAATGCCATGGCGAGGGGATGCGCGAGCAGGGCCAGGGCAGGAACCCCGAGCGCTCCGCCCCGACGCCTCCACGCGACGACGACCGCCGCGAAGAGGGAAGGCACGAGCAGCCAGTGGGTGCCGGTGAGCCAGCGGATCCAGTCGACGAGGAACTCGACCGGGCGTCCGAGCAGCGTCCTGCCAGGCGGCTCCCGGACTCCCCCGAGCCACCCGACGAGCCCGCCTTCGACCTTGGCCGCCGCCGTCGCGGGGACCGGGGCGCCGACCGTCGCCAGGCTGAAGGCGACGGCGGGGGCGAGGACGACCCCGGCGATCACGGCGAAGGCGGCGAGACGCCGGAGCATCGGACGTCGGGCGAGAGCGAGGAGCGGGACCAGGATGATGGCCTCCGGCCGTGCGAGCGCGGCGAGGCCGGCCAGCAGCGCCGTCGCGACCGTGCGGTCGCGGGCATGGGCCAGGAGCGCCGCCGCCACGAGGAGCGCGGCGAGCGAGACCTCCATGCCCGACAGCGCACCCCACGCCATCGCCCCGGTCCACACGAGCGCGATCCCCGCAACCGTCGCGAGCGACGCCGGCGCCCCCCAGGCCCTCGCCGCCGCAGCCGTGGCGAGCGCCGCCGCGACGGTCACGGCGATCCCGATCGCCTTCACGAGCGCGATCGACGGCCCGAACACCGCGAAGGCGCCGCCGAGGAGGAGCGTCCACAGCGGCGCGGTCGATCCCGCGACCGGAACGCCGGGGTTGTACGAGAACCCGGCGCCCTCGGCCAGGTTCCGGGCGAAGTGGAGATGGATCCAGGAGTCGTCGAGCGGGAAGCCGCCCGTGCCCGCGATGCGGCGCTCGGCGAGGACGAAGATCGCCAGCGGCACCACGGCCGCGAGCGCCACCGCGACGACGTCGCGCCGGAGGAGCAGCGCGCGGGAGGGCGCCGCGCCGGGGTCCCGTCCAGGTCCCATTCGCTGGAGGACGCGCTCAGCTAGTGATGCTCGCGGAATTGATTGACGCCCGCGCCCGGCGGCGGGAGCCCCGGTCGCGCCGTCAAAGTATTCCCCGAGATTCATCGGCGCGCCGGGCGGGCACGGCGGGGCGGCTCGGCGCGGACGAAGGTGTAGCCGGCGTAGGCGACGGGTTGTCGCCCGATGGGCAAAACGTAGAGGTAGCGGCCGTACGGCAGCTCGATCTCCTGGAGACCGGGCGGGCGCTCGGAGGTCGGGCTCCAGTGATCGACGAACCAGACGATGCGCTTCGCGGCGTGCGGCACGTGGACGTCGGCGTCGGGGATGCGCGACATGGAGACGGCGAGCCGAGGCGCGTAGAAGCCAGGCGGGAGGTCGCCGACGCGCAGCTCGTAGATCTGGTACCCGGGCAGGTAATACATCGCGTGCCGCAACCACGGATACGACCGCGGGTTCCCCAGCTCCGTGACGATCAGGGTGTCCTCCGGCCCGTAGAGCCCGCGGATCGCCGCGACGTACGTCTCCACGACCTTCTCGTGCTCCCTGAGCGCGGCGGCGGTGCGGCTCCAGATCCAGTCGAACGCCTCGTCCCGCGCGACCCGCAGCCACGCCGGCCGCGGCGTGTCGAAGTCGCGCGGCGCCGGCCGCGCGTTGACGAAGAACGCGCCGTTGACGAGCACGCCGAGCATCACGACGCCCGCGGTGGCGGCGGCGCGCAGCAGCGGTCGCGCGCTGACGGCCGCGCCGAGCGCCGCCACGAGGACCCGCGACAGGAGCACGACGAGCGCCGGCAGGAACGTCAGCACGTAGCCGGCCTGGCCGAAGTGAACGAGCGTGTAGACCAGGACGGGCGTCGCGGTCCAGCCGACGAGGAACCACTCCCGCGCGCTCCAGCCGTGGCGCCTGACGTACCAGGGCAGCAGGAAGGCGGCGAGCGCCAGCGGGCCGAGCCCCACGAGGACCGACTCCAGCACATACCGGGACATCCGCAGCGTGCCGTCGAGCTCACCGCCGACGATCGACGTCGGCCTCACCACGCTGTCGGCGAGGTCGCGGGAGGCTTCGAGGTACCGGTCGAGGCCTCCCGTGAGCCACACCATCGGCACGAACCACGTGAGCGCCGCGACGATCACGATGACGAGACCGGCGGCGAGCGCACGCGCGCGACGCACGCCGACGGCGACGGAGACGGCCCAGAGCGGGAACAGCAGCACCAGCACCGACTGGCGCAGGCCTCCGGCGAGCCCCAGGTAGCCGGCGGCGAGCCACGCGTCGGTCTCGCTGCCGCGGAGCGCGCGGAAGGCGAAGTACGCCACGGTCGAGGCGCAGAGCGCCTCGCCGGCGTACGTGAGGCCGACCGAGCCGTAGAACCAGAAGAGGGGGCTCACGGCCAGCAGCGTGGCAGCGGCCAGCGCCGTGGCGCGATCGTAGATCGCCAGGGCCAGGTAGTAGACGACGAAGGTCGTCGCGCCGCTGAACGCGACGGCCAGGAGGACGTAGGCGCCCGGCGGGTCCTGGAGCCAGGCATTCACGATGCGGCCCAGCCCCACGTAGAGGATGTAGCCCGGCGGATGCGGCTGGTGCTTGACGACGTCGTACTCGGTCAGCGCGAGCGCGAACTGGACGGCGTCCCAGTTGTACAGCATCCGGGCGCGGTACGGCAGGCGCGACAGGATGGTCAGGAGCGAAAGGGCGGCGGCGCACGCGACGTCGAGGCGCGGCGCCGGGCGGGTCATGACGGAGCGCGGAGGGACTGGGGCGCCGGGGCGCCTTAGGACTTCCGGTCCTCTTCCTTCTTCGTCGCGGCCGCCGTGTCGTCCACCTTCGCCTCGTTCACGCCCTTCTTGAACTCCTTGACGCTCGACCCCAGCGACCGCGCGAGCTCCGGCAGCCGGTTGGCGCCGAAGAGGATCAGCACGATCACGAGGATGATCAGGAGTTCCTGGTAGCCCAGACCAAACATTGGCCGCTCCTTTCCGCCGTCCCAACCATACTCCCCGCCTACCCGCCCCGCAAGACCCGGCGCTCCCCCTGACGCACGGTGACGCGGCGGGCGTCCAGGTGCTCGAGCAGGGGGATCGCGTACTTCCGGGAGATGCCGAGCAGGTCCTTGACGTCGCCGGGGCCGATCTCCTTGCGCTCGCGCAGCAGGGCCACGACCTTGTCCTGGATCGCGTCGAGCGCGTCGGCGTGGAAGTAGAGCGACTCCTTGATCCGCACGAGCTTCCGCGCCTCCAGGAGGTACTGGAACAGCTCGTGGTCCTCGCCGCCGCCGATTCCGGCGCGCCCGAGCGCCTCCTCGGCGCTGGGCGGCGACGCTCCCGCCTCGACGAACTGCCGCTCGACGTGGTCGACGGCCCGCTGCTGCTCGGGGGTCAGCCGCACCTCGTGGGAGGCGAGGGCGACCTTGTCGCGGTCGACGCGCACGAGCCCCTCGCCGGCCAGGGTCCCCAGCAGGTGGGCGAAGACCCGCTCGTCGGCGGCGCCCGCGCGGCCGCGTAGCTCCTCGCGCGACATCCCGGGCCGGAGTGGATGGGCCCGGTGGAACTGCTCGAGCGCGGCCAGCGCCATGGTCCGCAGACGCCCCTGGCTCTCCGGGTGGACGTACCAGTCGCGCTCGACGGCAAGCACCCGTCCCGCCTTCTCCAGCGTCACGAGCAGCTCCCGCAGGCGGTCGGGACCGAACGGCACCCGGGCCGCCAGGGCCGCCACGCGCACGCCGGCGGCGCCCACGTGGCGGACGTGCTCCTCCACGACCTCCTCGGGCGTGCCGCGCTCGAGGAGCGTCAGATGGGCCACCAGCGCGGGAGCCTTGCGCTTGAAGCGGGGCGGGTCCACGTCGAGCAGCGTGCCGCCCCCGATGGTCACGATCGGCGAGTAGGACCGGACGACGAAGCGATCGCCGGGCAGCGCGACGAGCGGCGCCTCCAGGCGGAAGCGGGCGAACGCCCGCTCCCCGGGCGGCAGCTCGACGCGGTCCAGGAGCAGGACGCGGGCCATGATCTCGCTCGTGCCCGCGTGGAACCGCACGCGGTCGCGGGACTTCAGCGGGCGCGGCGCGTCGGCGAGCAGCTCGAGCGTCCCGTCGACGAGCACGGACGACACGAGCGTCCCAGCGAGCCCGACGACGTCGCCCCGCTCGACGGCGGCCCGCTCCAGGCCCTGCAGGTTGATCGCCGTCCGCTGCCCGGCGAACGCCTCGGCCACCGGCTTGCCATGGGTCTGCAGGCCGCGGACCTTGGCCGTGAGCGCCCGCGGGTAGATCTCGACGCGGTCGTCGATGGCGAACCGCCCGGTCATCAGCGTGCCGGTGACGACGGTTCCGAAGCCCTTGACCGTGAAGACGCGGTCGATCGGCAGCCGCGGAAGCTGGTCGGCGCGACGCGGCGGCACGGCGGCGGCGAGGCGGCGGAGCTCGGCGCGGAGCTCCGGCAGGCCCTCCCCGGTCTTCGCCGAGGCGGCCAGGACCGGCGCGCCCTCGAGGAACGTCCCGCGGACGAGGCCGGCCACGTCGTCCCGCACGAGCTCGAGCCAGTCGGGCTCCACGAGGTCCGTCTTGGTGAGCACGACCAGGCCGGTCTTGATGTGGAGGAGCCGGCAGATCGCGAGGTGCTCGCGGGTCTGCGGCATCACGCCCTCGTCGGCGGCGATGATCAGCATCGCCACGTCGATGCCGCCGACGCCGGCGAGCATGTTCTTGACGAACCGCTCGTGGCCGGGGACGTCCACGATCTCGATCGTGAGGCCGCCGGCCTCCTCCAGGAACGCGAAGCCGAGGTCGATCGTGATGCCCCGGGCCTTCTCCTCGGGCAGGCGATCGGTGTCGATCCCGGTCAGCGCCTTGACCAGCGACGTCTTGCCGTGGTCGATGTGGCCGGCGGTGCCGACGACGACGTGTCTAGCCACGGAGCCCTCCCGCCGCGGCGACGACGGCCCGTGCGAGCGCCGCGACCTGCGACGGGAGGACCGTACGGCAGTCGAGGAGCAGGCGGTCCTCGGAGATCCGTCCGATGACGGGCGGATCGCCGGCGCGCAGGGCGGCGTCGAGCGACCGCGCGGCCTCGGGCGTGGCGCCCAGCTGCACCGCGGCCGTCGGCAGCTCCACCGTCGGCAGCGCGCCGCCGCCGACCTGCGCGCGGTCGTCGACCACGCGCGCCGCGAGCCGCGCCCTGACGTCCGCCGGGATCCGGGCGACGACCTGACGGGCGCGCCGGCGCACGCCGGCCAGCGGCTCGGTGAGCTGCGTCAGCGCCGGGACCGTCTCTCGGGCGCGCCCGGCGTCGTACGCGTAGAGTGTCGCCTCGAGGGCCGCCAGCGTGAGCTTGTCGATGCGGAGCGCGCGGTTCAGCGGGTTCGTCTGGAGCCGCCGCACCAGCTCCCGGCGGCCGACGACGATGCCGGCCTGCGGGCCGCCGAGCAGCTTGTCGCCCGAGAACGTCACGACGTCCACGCCGGCGGCGACCACCTCGGGCACCGTCGGCTCGTACGGGAACCCGAAGGGCCGCAGGTCGATCAGCGATCCCGAGCCGAGGTCCTCCATGACCGGGATGCCGCGCTCCCTGCCGAGGGCGACCAGCTCCCGCGACGAGATCTCCGACGTGAAGCCCACGACCCGGTAGTTCGAGGTGTGGACCTTCAGCAGCAGCGCGGTGTCCGGGCCGATCGCGCTCGCGTAGTCGCGGAGGTGCGTCCGATTGGTCGTGCCGACCTCGCGGAGCACGGCGCCGCTGCGCGCCATGATGTCCGGGATCCGGAACTCGCCGCCGATCTCGATCAGCTCGCCGCGGGAGACGACGACCTCCCTGCCGCGCGCCAGCGTCTCCAGGGTCAGGAGGACGGCCGCCGCGTTGTTGTTCACGACGAGCGCGTCCTCGGCGCCGGTGAGGCGGCGCAGGAGAGCCTCGACGTGCGCATAGCGGGAGCCGCGCTCCTTGGTGGCGAGGTCCAGCTCGAGGTTCGAGTAGCTGCCGGCGACCAGGCCGAGCCGCTCGATGGCGAGCGCGCTGAGGAGCGCCCGGCCGAGGTTGGTGTGGAGCACGACGCCGGAGGCGTTGACGACCGGACGCAGCGAGAAGGCGCCCGTCCGGGCGAGGGCTTCGGCCGCCCGCGCCGCGACGGCCTCGGCGTCCGCCGGCGCGGCGAGCCCGCCACCGACGCGGCGGCGCTCGTCGTCGAGCAGCTCGCGCACGAGCGCCGTCAGCCGCGGGCGCGACACGCCGCGCGCCTCCGGGCGGCCGCCCAGCAGGCGGAGCACCTGGTCCACCGAGGGGAGCCGCCGCAGCGCGGCCGCCCGATCACTGCTCACGAAGCGCCGCCTCCACCCGCTCGCGCACGCGCGCGATCACTTCCTGGGCCTCGCGACGCCACGCCTGGGTTCCGCCGGCGCCGTCGGCCGCGCGGCCGCCGCGCCGTACCGCTTCCTCGAGCAGGCCGGCCCAGAGTTCCTCCAGATCCGCCGCGGACACGTTCTGTCCGCGGAGGGCGCGGGCCCAGTCCGCGGCGAGCGCCTCGATGTTGCGATCGCGCTCGGCGGCGAGGCGCCGCGCCTTGCGCACGAGATCGGCGAGCCGAGGTGGCACGGTCACTCCTTCACGAATTCCCGGACGGCGTCGACGAGGTTGGCCTCGAACCGCCCGGTGGACGCGCACTGGTACACGGGCACCGGCCGCAGCTTGCCCGACGTGCCGCGCCGGTGGGCCTGCGTGCGCATCTTCGAGTTCACCTGGATCCTGGTGGCGGCGCCGTCGGGCTCGGCGAAGAGCGTGAACGAGACGATCGCCTCGCCCTCGAGCTGGTCGCCGCCGACCTGCCCGCAGTCCGCGTAGAGGTTGATGGGGGTGACGAACTCGTCGGACGCGATCACACCCGAGTCGCGCGCGATGGCGCGCAGCGGGACGTTCTGCTGGGCGAGCGCCCGCACGAGGGCGTTCCACGTCACGTCGTACCGCGCCGGCACCTCCGCCCGGAACGGCGGCGGCGAGAGCGGCGAGACGTAGAGGCGGGCGCAGCCGCCCAGGAGCAGGAGCGCTCCCAGGCCGGCGAGGACCCTACCGGTGATGGTCGATGCCACGATAGGCCTCGATGAACCTCGTGACGCGTCCCTCGTCGAACTCGTCGAACGTGTCGATCCTCGTCCACGCCGTGAGCGCGATCCTGGGCTTCATCGAGGGGTACGGCGCGAGGATCACGTACTTGTCGTACCGGCTGACGATCTTCTTGAGCTTCTCGACGAGCTCCGGGCACTCGCAGTTGTACTGCACGAGGACGCCGCCGTCCTCGAGGTTGTGCACCTGCAACTCGGGGACGATCGGGCGCGTGTGGACGCCCCAGGGGGCGAGGTACGGCAGGTGAGGACCGGACGTCGGCGGATCGGTGTTGTACGGCTCGTGGGGATCGGACGCGCTCTGGATGTGGCGGTTGCCCTGGTCGGGCACCGCCGTGCCGGGCAGGTTGGCCGCGGCGCGATAGGCGAAGTAACCGACGGCCCCGGCGACGATCGCGACGACGGCCAGCGCGGCGACCTGCCACTGCCGGCGAACGCGCTTGTGGGTCCGACGCCTGTCGTCGCGCTTCACCATCCTCCATCTCCTCGCTTCCGTGGCGGAAGCGTGTGGGAGTCGAACCCACCTCCAGCTTGTCTAGAGCCGGACACCGGATTTGAAGTCCGGGAGGCCCACCGGGTTCCTAGACGCTTCCGTGTCGCTAACTACGCTCCGAAAAAGCCGTTTGAGTGTACCATCCCGCCGGCCGTTCTGGGACCCCGCAACGGGGCGGCGGCGCGCGCCCCGCGCGCGCCGGCAGCGCCCGGCCGGCCGGCGTGTCAGCCGCCTGCGAGCGGCGGGAAGAGGTCGACGACGTCGCCCGCCTCGAGGGTGTGGTCGGCGCGGACGTCCTGGCCGTTGACGAGCACGACCAGGGACGTCGTGGGCGGGATCCCGAGGGCGCGGGTCACGTCCTCGACGGTGCCGCCATCCGGCACGTCGACGACGGCGATACCCCGGCTGTTCCGGGCGAACGGAGCGAGGGTGGCGAAGAGCCGGACCTCGACCTTCACCGGGCGGCGGCGGTACGCCCGTGAACACGGGCCTCCGCCACGCGCAGCCGGTCGCCCACGCGGATGCGGGCGTCTCGGTCGAGTCCGTTCCAGCGGATGAGGTCCGCGGTCGACACGCCGTAGCGCTGGGCGATCTCGCTCACGGTCTCGTTGCGGCGCACGACGTGGACTTCGGTCGCCACGACGCGGGCGGGGGGCCTGGCCTTGCGCGCGACGATCGTCGGCTTCGGCGCCTCGAGGGCGGCGAGGATCCGGTCGCGGCTCCCCGCGGGGATCCTCAGGTCGTAGGGGGAGCCCGGGGGCGTCACGCCCCGCACGAGGACCGGGTTCAGCTCGAGCAGCGCTTCCGCGGGGAGCCCGGCCGAAACGGACAGCGAGCGCAGGCTCGTCGAGGCCGGCACCTTGATCGTATCGGTCACCGGCGTGGGGGGAGGCGTGGGCTCGAACCCGAAGCGGCCGGGGTCTCGGCCGATGACCGTCGCGGCGTGGATGGCCGGCACGAACTCCTTCGTCTCGTCGCGCAGGAAGCGGCTCCGGGCGAGCGCCCAGAAATCGGTCGTCCCCAGCGCCCTGATCGCCGCGATGATCCTCACCTCTCCGGCGTTGTAGGCCGCCTTCGCGAGCGCCCACGAGCCGAACTGGCGGTAGAGGTCGCGCAGATAGGCGGCAGCGGCCGCCGTCGACTTCTCGGGGTCGAAGCGCTCGTCGACCCACTGGTCGACGCGGAGGCCGTACTGCCGGGCGGTGCCGGCCATGAACTGCCAGAGTCCCTTGGCGCCGGCGCGGGAGACGGCGAGCGGATTGAAGCCGCTCTCGATCATGGCGACGAACGCCAGGTCCTCCGGCAGTCCCTGCGCCCGGAGGACGTCCCGGATCATTCCGACGTAGCGCTGGGAGCGGCTGAGCCACGCCTCGACGACGTCGCGTCGCGCGCCCGTGTAGTGGTCGATGAACCGCTGCACCTGGGCGTTGACGACGACGGGATATGGCGGCGGTGGCGGCACCGCGCCCAGACGCGCCGACTCGGCGAAGGCCTCGGCCCAGGCGTCGGCCTCGATCGCCGGCGACTCCGGCGCGGCGGGGGGCTCGGTCAGCTCGTGGATGGAACCCGTCTCGTCACCCGCCCGTTGCACGAACAGGTCGGCGGTGGGAGCGAGCCTCAGCGGCTCTTCGTTCGCCGACGGCTGATGGAGGACGGCGGCCTGCTCGACGTCGATCGGGGAAAGATAGTACGGATCGGCGGCGCAGGGCGCGGAAGCGCCCGACGCCAAAACCGCAAGGAAACTGCCTGCCACCAGCCGGAAACAGGCTCGATCAGCCATAAGCTCGGTGAAGGTGGGGATTTTGTACCACGCGTCGCGGAGGGGGGTCAACCGGCCTTGACAGCCCGCTGCCGGCGCCAATAGAGTGACCCGCGGCTTCTGGTCGATATGACGCGCATTTAGAAGGGAGGCGAGCGCGGGAAGACGGCTGGTTGTGGACGGTCCAAGGCAGTCGAGATCGAAGGAACTGGAGGATCCGTACCTGTGAAGAGACTGACGACTCTGTTCCTGGCGCTGGCAGTCGCGATCGGTCCCGTGGGCTTGGCCTCGGCCTCGTCGCAGACGCAGACGGCACCGAAGGACGACAAGGCGAAGGCCGCCGCACCCAAGAAGATGACGGCGAAGAACGCCAGCGGCACGGTGAAGTCGGCGTCCGCCGACACGGTCGTCGTGGCGGGCAAGGAGAAGGGCAAGGACGCGGAGTGGACGTTCGCGGTCGACTCGAAGACCAAGATCAAGAAGGCCGGCAAGGACATCACCGCCGCCGACCTGAAAGCGGGCGACGGCGTCGCGGTCCGCTACATGGAGCACGAGGGCAAGGCGGTCGCCGAGACGATCAACGTCAAGGCCGCCCCCGTGGCGAAGAAGGCGGCGGAGAAGCCCGCCGAGAAGAAGTAGAGCGCGTCGCTCCCTGGACGCCGGCCCCTCACGGGCCGGCGTCCAGGACACGCTTCTCCTCGATCGCGGTCATCCAGACGTTCCGGTCGGTGAGCGTCACGCTCGCCACGCCGGCCGGGACGACGTCGACCTCCCTGATCCACACCGACACCGCGTGGTAGCCGACGAGCCGCGGCTGCCGGGCGAAGGTCTCCTTCTCCTTCGGCCTGGGCGGCCCGGCGTCCTTGCCCACGAAGACCGGCCTGAGGCCGACGACGATCCAGGCGCCGGCGGGGACCGACTCGAACCGGAACGTCCCGTCCGGCTCGACGACCGTGTACCGTGCCAGGTCGGCGGCGCCGGCGTCGGCGAGCGCTCGCTCGTAGTCCCGGCGAGCGTCGACCAGGAGTCGGGCGCTGGTCCGGTACGCCTTCAGGTCCTCCCTGGCATCGTCCCTCAGCCGCGCGAGCCGGGCGAGGAAGGCGTCGGACCGGGGAAGCAGCGTCACCCCGAAGCCCGCCAGCGGTGTCTCGGCTCCCCTCCGGGCGCGGGGCTCCTCGAAGGCCCGCCCGCTGACGGTGCCGAGCCGGCCGGCAGCCGCGGCGACCCGGTACTCGTCGGTCCGGATCGGCTGCGCCAGGACCGGAGTCGAGAGCGCGAGCGCGAGCAGGGCCGCCAAGAGGGTCATCGGGGCTCCGGGGGCCTCGTCCGCCATCGACCGTGGATCCACAGCCACTGGTCCGGCGATTCGAGGATCGCCGCCTCGATCGCGGCCGTGCAGCGGGCGGTCAAGTCGGCGACGGCCCTCTCGCCCGATCCCCTCGGCGGCAGGTCGAGCGGCGGGTGGATGGCGATCCTGTGACGTCCATCGGGCTCGCGCCGCGCGAAGATCGGCACCACGGGGGTGCGGGTGCGCAGGGCGAGGACCGCGACGGAGCGCGACGTGCTGGCCGGCCGTCCGAAGAACGGCACGAAGACGCCCTCGCGCCGCGAGGCGTTCTGGTCGAGGAGGATCCCGACCAGCCTCCCCTCCGACAGCGCACGGAGGACGGGCCTGAGCGCCTGCCGCTTGTCGATCAGCTCCACGCCGGCCTTCGATCGCAGCCTCTCCGCGAGCCGGTTCAGCCAGGAGGCGTCGAGGGGACGGACGACCACCGCGAGCGGCCACGGGGTCAGGCGGCCGGCCACCGACAGCATCTCCCAGTTCCCCAGGTGCGCGGTGAGCAGGACCGCGCGGCCGTGGGCGGCGACGGCGCGCTCGAGGTGCTCGGTGCCCTCGAGCGTCAACCCGGCGAGCGCGGCGTCCAGCGGCCGCGCCAGCACGGCGCAGAGCTCGACGAAGACGAGGCCGAGATGCTGGCACGACCGGCGGGCGATGCGGCGTCGCTCCGGCTCGGACATGGCCGGGAAGGCGTGCCGCAGGTTGTCGAGGGCGACGCGGCGCCGTCGCGGGAGCGCGATCCACAGGAGGTCGCCGAGACGCCGTCCGATCCAGGCGGCCGCCGGCGCGGGCAGGCGGCCCACCGTCGCGGTCAGCGCGGTCAGGAGGACGTCGACCGCCTCCTCCGCTCGCGGAGGATCTCCACCCCGATCGGAATGACCGAGAGCACGATCACGATCGCCACCACGATGTGGATGTGCCGGTCGATGTCGGGGATCGCCTGCCCGAGCAGGTAGCCGCTCCACGTCATGCTGACGACCCATCCCAGCCCGCCGGCGACATTGTAGAAGAGGAAGCGGCGGTACTCCATCTGTCCGACGCCCGCGACGACGGGCGCGAACGTCCTGATGATCGGGACGAACCGCGCGATCACGATCGTCTTGGCGCCGTGGCGGGCGTAGAAGTCCCGCGTGCGCTGGACGTGTCTGGGGTTGAACAGCAGCGACTTCTCACGGGTGAAGAGGCGCGGGCCCAGCCGGGCGCCGATCGCGTAGCCGACGCTGTCGCCGACGATCGCGGCGATGGACAGCAGGAGGTTCAGGAGCCAGATGTCGAGGCCGCCCGCCGCCGCCACCAGTCCCGCCGTGATCAGCAGCGAGTCGCCCGGGAGGAAGAAGCCCACCAGGAGCCCGGTCTCGACGAAGACGATGGCGACCAGCACCACGTAGCCGCCCCAGCGGACGAGGTCATCGAGCGCGTACCGGCCGGTGGCGAGGTCGAGGAGGACGTCCACGCGTCGTCTGCGCTTACCGCTCGCGCACCACCTCGCTCACGGGCCGGCGGTCGCGATGGACCGGGGTCCGGGGCGAGCTGCCGATCCGCATCCCGTAGAACGACCGCCACACGAACACCAGCGCCAGCGCGAAGAACGCCAGCGCCAGCCCGTGACCCAGCCCCGGCCCCCGGTCCGCCGTCAGCGTCACCGCCAGCTCCACCG